>Ga0193699_10000233_pt1 | contig 25200 bp, 19 predicted proteins | sample L3c2metaG_FD_160095 | JGI IMG/M metagenome (GOLD analysis project Ga0193699, IMG submission 160095) | Soil microbial communities from a riparian zone of the East river system, Colorado, United States - L3c2 | ecosystem: Environmental > Terrestrial > Soil > Riparian zone | place: USA: East...
CAGGCCCTCTGCCGCAGCCGTCCATTCGGGCCGCGCGACCTCGACCAGATTGCACAGCACGCGTGGCGCCATTCCTGCCTGACGCAGTTTCCGGCACAGGTCTTCGGTGCTCTGCCCGAGATGGACGTTTCCCTGCCCAGCGGCATGCTGCCTGATGCGCTCGCGGATCGCGTCCCTCTTCTCCTTGTGTTCACCCGCGTCCCTGAACAGTTTCTGGCGGGCATCGTCCACTTGCGTCAGAAGGGCCGGCCCGATCCCGGCCAGCTTCGCATCGGCCTCGGGAAGCCGTGCCGGCATGCGGTCGATCCGGGCGTCCTTGGCCAGAAACAGGAGATCCTGCACCGCCGGCATGTTCGCGTCGAAGACCGGGCCCTTCATGCCACGGATAGGCTGCAGCGACCGGATGGCTTTCATCCGCCTGTCAAAATCCGCCGCCGCGCGGGCAGCCGTCTCCGCGGCGATCCGTGACGCCTCATGCTGGGCGTGCCTACCGGTCTTTGTGTCGTGCTCCACGATAGCGACATCGAGCCGTTCGATTTCCGTCTCGATCGCTTCGATGTCGTCGTCGAGAAACTTCAGTTCGGCCTTGGCGGCATCCCTGGCCTCGCATTCAGTGCGATACTTCTCCCTGATCGTGCGGTTCGCCGCGCGCGACGCGAGCCATTCCGCGCGCTTCGCGATCCATCGTTCCCGATACTTCCGTTCATAGGCGTCTTCCAATGCCGAGAGGATTTCGCGAAGCGCCTTCAAGGCATCGAGGCGCCCACGCATCTTGCGGATCGTCTCGTTGATGTTGCGGTAGGTCTGGATCGACTCGCGCAGTTCGCCGACCCGCATCGGGTTTCGTTCGAGGATGAATTCGCGGACGAAATCCGTCGCCGTCTGACCGTGGTCCATCGTCATCGCGTTCACGATCGCCTTCTGCAGCGAGTTCGCGGCCTGCTCGCCGATGAACGAGGCGTGGGGCAAAAGATGACGCATGTATTCGCGCACATAGTCGCCGGCCTTGTCCCGATGGTTGATGAAGCGCTCCTCGCCGACCGAGGCCACGATGCGCGTGCGGACGTCATCCCACTCCGCCGGGAATTTGCCGGTTTTCTTTTCCTCAATGAAATCGGATGCGGTCAGTATTCTGCCGACGACCACGAAGCGTCCGAGTACTGTCTCGTTGCTTTCCGACTTGCGGGCCTCGATGGCCATGCCGATCGTCACGGGCGGGCGCTTGCCTTCCGTATCCGCGAAGCCCATCGCAATGTACGTCCGCGCCTGCTCGCGGCGCAGGTCGTCCTCGCCCAATGCGCCGAGACAGTAGCCGACCACATTGCGTTTGGAGGCGCTGCGCGTTTCGCCGGCCACCGCGTTGAGCCGCAGGAAGTGCTTGTTGCCACCGGTAAGGACGACCTGGCACATGTCGAGGACCGTCGACTTGCCCGAACGGTTCTCGCCCAACACGCCGATGTGGCCCCCGAGTTCGATGTCCTCGACATCGAACAGATGCCAATTGACCATCGCGATGTGCCGCAACTCCATCATGATGCGGCCCCCTGCGTGGCTTCGGGCGGCCGTGCTTCCTCCAGCTTCACATAGCGCTCGATCCTCTGCAGCGCGTCGCCGCCGCTGATGAGTTTGATCATCGGCCGGATCTCGATTTCGAAGTCCTGCTGGTCGGCATCGAATTCACCGATGTCGACAAGGGCGCGCTGGCCCGCCTCCCGGAGAATCTCGCGGAAACGTGTCAAACCGATCGCGTTCGTGGCGTTCGGCTGCACCATCTCGCGGTAGCGGTCATAGAGCGTGTTCAATGTCGTGATGACGATCGCCCTGTTCTCGACCGCGCCGACATTGACCTCGTCCTGCCAGTGGGCTGCCAGGACGAGCATGACGACCGTCTCGTCGAGCTTCATGCGGGGCAGCGGCACGTCCTCGTCGTTGGCGACGATGCCTGCCCACTGCGCCTCGAAATCGCGATGCATCCTGTAGCCGCAACTGTCGAAGAAGCCATCGATTACGCTCCGGAAGCGCCCGTCCATTATCGTGGTGTAGACCGCTCCTGTTTTGGAATCGCCTGCGAATACGAACTGTCGCCGCAGAAGGTAATGCAGCGCCTTACGCAGGTCGGCTGCCTTGTCGACGCCGGCTGTCTGCTCTATGGCCTCGAATTCGCTAAGCATGCAGGGCTCTCCCGCGACGGTCCGGATGCCGTCTGACTATGAAATTGGAGCAACGCAACCAGTCGCTGTCGTGCGGCGGCGAGGCCGGCGCGAATTCGAGGTCGAAAGATTCGGCAATCTCGGCTGGAATGTCGCTGTTCATCGCGAAGCGGCGCGCAGTGTCGAACGCAAGAAAATCATCCACCGTCCGCAGATGCATGAAACGGGCTTCCTTTGTGCCCGCCGGCGGGACCTGACTCTCCAGGAATCGGCGGACCTCTTTGGGTCCCGGCGCGATGCGCATGATGTATTCGAGGCGGAGCTTCTTGCGTATTTCGTACAACGGATCGGCGGGACGGCTGCCAAGCGGTTGCGCCTCGACGGGCCTACGTGGCTCGCGTCCGGGTGCGTGTTGGAATTCCGACCACGGCGATCGCAGCGGCTCGATGCTCCACTCCACCCCCGGGCGGATGCGGCGGTTTTCCCCGATCAGTTTGTCGAGGCGGCGGACCAGATCGCCCGCCCGGCCGACGAGCCCTTGTGCTCCGCGCTCGGCATATTTGATGGTGTTCCGCACGCGGGCTTCGAGTTGCCTGCGGAATGTCTCGATGCGTTCGAACATCTGCCCTATCTGTCCGAACGTCATCTCGATGGAAAGCAGATCCCCTTCGGCCTCAATCTTGGCCTCGTCGATCGATGTGGCGATGCTGGCCGCGACATACTCCTCCGCAAGGACCAGCATCGTATCCGGCGTGAAGGCTATCCGACGTGCAAGATCGACGATGGCGTCCCTGTATCGGTAGGGATGGTTGAATGTCAGAATGGACTCGAAGTCCTTCAGAAGCAGTTGCTCCACGAATTCCTCGAAGAAGGCCTCGAGGCGGTCGCCGACCGTTTTTGATTCCATCACCGTCCGCCGGATTCGCTTGAGGTCCGAGAGTATCGCCCGGAGGCTTTTGGTGAACCCGTCCGCCTGATTGCGCGCCTCGCGGAGCGCCAAGGCCGCCTCGCGCTGCTTGCGGTCCGTGATCTGCGGATTGAGCTTTTCAACGGCTTCGAGGTTGAGGCGTATCTGCACGATCAGCCCGCCGAACCGCGCCGAAAGATCCTTGTTCAGGCTGGCGAGACGCTGGATCACAAGCAGCGGACCCATGGCCATGTCGACGGTGATGCGAAGTCCGTACTCCTCCTCCTCCAGCCACTCCCAAGCGAGCAGCCTTCCGTACAGTTGTCGCGCGATCAGAAGAGCCTTGTCGCCGGTGTCCGAGACACGTCCGACATCCGCACGTCGCATCCTGCGCCGTCCTGCCGAGACCATCTCAGGCAAGGCTTCACCGAAGTCGTCGTCTTCATTCCACAGCGTGGGGTTCGCGCGCATCACGTCGTAGATGGCGTGGACGACCTGCTGCGGCGTCGGGAATGCCGGCGTGCCGGTGAAGAAGCGCTCATGCAGGTCGAGCAACGCCGCCGCATACAGATGTTTGTGCGCGCGGGAGAAGACGAGAAAAGCGTCGTCGTGCAGATATTTGAAAAGCGCCATACGCAACTTCCGACAATGTCTTTGAAGGCCCATCGGCGCTTGCGGTTTCTTCGCACAGGCCTTCGGACGTGAACGGACCACCTCAAGTCTAGCCGGCATGATGACAGGGCAACCATGCCGGGAATAGCGTGTTCTTGTTACGTTCTAGGCTACTAGGGCTTTTTGGGCCTGTCGACAGGATTCTCGCCGGGTTTGTGGCCTTTCGGCCGAACTCGGCCGTCGGGCACGCCGCAAAGGCATCATTTTCGGCTACTTCTCCTTGAAGGCCCGGGCGATCTGGTCGTGCAGCGGCCGCATTATATATGACAGCGCTGTCCGGTCGCCGATCTGGATGAACGCCTCGGCCGGCATGCCGGCGACCAGCTTCAGACTGTCCAGTTTGGCGATCTCCGCCTCCGGAATGGCGATGCGATTGAAGCAGTTGCCGGCGAGAGCGCCGGCTTTTTCCAAATCAATCCGGCAGGAATTTGCGCGGAGCCTCACTAGGGTCCCCCGCAATGCAGGCCGACTCCAGATCGCTGTAGAATCATGACATCCCCTTCGGCACGGTCGCATCGAAACAACGAACAAGGATCGACGACGATGCTCGACATTCTCAATTCTCCGGAAGTTTTGATTGCCATCGCTGTCGGCATCGCCGCCGGCATCTGCATACTCGCTCTTCGGATCGACAGGATCGACCGCGGCGGCTGTTGGTTCAAATGAACCTCAGACATGGGCTGGCTCGGTCGATCTCGACCGGCGCGGCGCGTACTGAGCTTCCTTTTTCGTCAGAACCTTCTCGACAGGCGGGCGGCGGAAGCCGAAATACTTCCCCATCTTGAGTTCGATCACCTGATCGATGCCATGCTTTCGCAGCCAGACGCAGGCGCGGCGGCTTCCCATCCGCGCTCGCTCGCAGATTTCCGGGACGAAAACGTATTCCTGCGCCAGCTTGGAGACATCCTCCCGCAGCAACGACGTCTGGCCGGCTCGCTTCGCCTTCAGCAGATCGGGCCGCTTCTGCAGAAGAACGTAGACGAACACTTCAGTGACGTTCAGTATCTCGGACGCCGTGCCGACGTTGACCCATTCCACGTTGTCCAGCGAACCATGATTCCGTATGCGTTTTCTCACAGCGACGGCGAAAGCGGGCACATCCACCACCGCAAACCCATGCCGCGCGTTGAAAGCCTTGGTCGGCACGGCGCAGACCTCTACATCGCCATCGACGATCGCGGAAATTACCGCGTCCCACTGCGCCATCGCGTGCGAGGTCGATCGTACGGCCCGTGACAGCCTGACGGCCGACTTCGGCGCAGGCGTCGGCGCTCTTTCCCGCAGTCTACTGACAAGCCGTTCGATCGAGGCTCGGCTGTAGCCTTCCCGGTCCTTCATCAGGCCGAGTATGGGGCCATCGAGCTTCCGGATCAGCTTCCGGTCGGCAAGTCCCTGGAGCGCGTACGTCGGAATGCCGAGCAGACCCGCCGCGGTGACGGGCGCGATGGCATCCGGCAGCATCATGAGAAGCGGCTCCACCTCGGCGATCGCCATCCGGACCGGCGAGCGTGCCGCGTCCGACGCCCGGATCGTCCGCACCAAGCCGCTCTCGGCGAGCCACTGCAGCCGCCGGCGTATCACTCCATACCTGCTGGCGAATTCGACGATGTTCAGAAATCCGTCGTTCGGGGCGGATGCAAGCCGCTCCGCTTTGCGTTCGGCGCGCCTTACCGTTGTTTCACCCGTCTGCGCGCTGCGCGCCATGTCGGCATCGACCATCTCGTCGACGAGTTTCCGGATCTTCGGTTCGACATGCTTGTCGTGAACGATGTAGGCCAGCGGTCCGAGCTCCTTGCGGCGCCCGTAGAAGCTTGGCCTTTTGTCTACGTCGAGGCGGTAGCGTGCCGCCAGAGCCGAAAACCCGCTCTCGCGCCCGATGATCGCCCTTCCAGCCAGCGCCAGCATCTCAGGTGTGAGGCGTGAGAAATGCTCGCCGTTCTTGGCCCTGCCCTGAGCGTGTTTGCTGGAGGACGGGTCCATGGTGAGCCCGCTGGCAAAGGCCATCACGGTCTCGAACAGATCGCCGTTGGAGAACTCAGTCCATCGCTTCGGAAGCAAGCGACGGGCGGCGGCCCTGCGGTCGGGGTCCGGATCCACGAGGTTGGTGACGAAGGCCAGAGCTTCGTCGTCATCGACCTCGACGACGGGCTGCGGAAAATCCCTCAAATCGACATTGGGAAATCCGGATCCATCGACGCACCGGTCGCACATCGCCGGACCTTGAGCTCTGCTCCATCCGAGCTTCTGATCGCAGACCGGACATGTGTCGATAAGCCGGCCCCGGGTCTGCGGGTCGAACGAGAATGGCCGCAACTCCCAGACCGCGCGGTGGTATGGCCCGATCTTCAGCGCCTGTGGCGAAACGCGGCGGATCTTGCTCTCCCGGTAATGGGCTCTCATCGGCACACCGAAGAATTCGATCATGTCTCTTCGATTATGCCCGAGCGGCGCGTCGGCGTAGGTGCGCTGCCGGATTTCATCGGGCGTCGTCCGCAGCAAGGTGGCGACGCCCGCCACCTCCCGATCACCGACAAGTGTTGTCGCGATGGACGCAGGTGCGCCGGTCGCGAGCCCGGCCAATGCCAAACCCCGCTGGAGTTGCTTGACGGGGCTGATGCTGAGCGCCCTCGTCACGAACCCCAACAGGCTCTCGCCAGGAAACGGCGGATCGATCTGCGCTTGAAACGGCCTGACTTTCGCAAACGGAACGATGCTGGAGACGTGCCCCACTACGCGTCCTCCAAACTCTTTTTCACCTTGGCCTTTGTATCTTCGCGGACGAAGGCAAGCGTCGAAATCTTCGCGCCGGATTCCCCGAATGGATCATGATGACGACGAGCGGGTTCTTGAGCCATGTTCCAGCCGTGGAAAGCAGGCCCCACATCTTCCTCCCAATCCAGCCACCCGCGCCCGTTGGAAGCCATCCTGTCGACTGCCTGCCGCAGAATTCGCGGAACGATGCCGATGATTCCACCAGCGATATCATAGATTGTGGCCCGACTTTCCACGTCGCCCACCATACCGAGAGGACGGTCGATGACTCCATCTTTCAGCATGCGTTTCTCGAAGTCGTCGACGAAGGTGAAGAAATATCGACGGTCATCTTTGGATTTGATGTCGAAGGCACCGAGGTCGATCGTGCCACAGTTGCGCGACTGCAGTTCGGAATTGGCGAACAGGCGGCGGACCTCTTCGGTGCCCATGAGGATCACCGAAAATATCCCTTGATTGACCAGCCCTTTGATCGCCTTCGCCATGTTTTTGGTAACACCATCGCCCGCATTCGTGAGCATGTTGCCCGCTTCATCGAGGACGATGACCCGCGTTTTTCTCCTTCTCGCTATTTCCCGGATGGACTCGTTGACGACGCCGGCGCTGTATTGCACGGACTTCGCGACGCTGTCCGCGCCCGGATCCCCGAATTTCTCGAGTATCTGGACCTGAAGCTGCTTCGGACCTCGGGTGTTCTGGTCGAGAGTGACGTGAAGTACCGGGACTTCCTCATCTTCCAAATTGGGATTGGATCCGATTTCTGCGACGACCTCTTCCATCGAGGTTGATTTGGTGGCGCCGCTGGGTCCGATGATCGGCAGCACCAGAAGCTCCTCCGGCTTCACTTTCACGCCCCCTCTCAGGGCCTTTCCGGACCGCTCGTTGCGTTTGATCGCGGCTTCGGTGTCGTCGATGAGATCGAGCGTCCGTTGCCGGATTTCCTTGAGGCGAGGATGCGGGATCAGGATTTCATCGAACGCATCCAGACGCCGGCGGCGTTCATCGCGGATTGTCTTATCGTTCTTCATGTCAATTCCGTTCTGGTGTCAGTCTTCGAAGCCTAGGTCGTCGCCGAAGACATCGTTCGTTGTTTGCGATTTCTTGAGCACGGACTCACCCGATGCTTCGCGCAGGCGCTTTCGCTCCAGTGCGCTTGCGGCCTTTTCCTCCGCCGCGGCGTCATTGCGCTGCTTGGTCCGCTTCGTCTTCGCCACCGTCAGCTTGGTGGGCGTCCGGCCCTTCTTCCGCTCGCCATGGTCCTGCCGCTCGGCCGCGGCGATCTCGTCGGGCACAAGCGTCGCCTCGGCCATTCCGTCACGCGACGGCTCGGCCACGGCGTGCAGAATGTCGTTCGGCCCGATGACATCGTCATCGTTGGTATCCTTGCCGTCGAAGGTGCCCTGCGAACGCGCGAGGCCGCGGCGCGCATCCCTTGTTTCACGCATCGGCATGGCGACGGTGATGGACCGCCATTTCTTCGCGAGGTCATCCCTCGCCTTCCAGCGGGAATCCTCGTCCATGAAATCGAGGTCACGTTCCTCCGCATATTCCCGGATCCTGTCCCAATGCCAGAACGAGAGGTTCTTGAAGAATTTCTGATCGGTGTTCTTCAGGGTGACGTAATGGGGAGCCGGAAACCCGCCGGGATTCCAGACCTCGATCGACGATGCGTCGATCGGATCCCATTTTATCTTCACCTTTACGCGACCCGATCCGTAGGTCTTGTCCGACTGGCTGCGCTTGGATTCGTACTTCACCAGATCTTCCAGCAGATCGCCGGTCAGCGCGTCATCGTGGAACTGCATGTTCTTGAAGGTGATGCCGTCGCGGAACAGCGTCGCATTGTGCACACGGCCGAGAAGGGCATTGAGCGCCTTGATGTCCCGAATGAAGGGCCGCCTGTGCTGGCGTATCTTGTCGCGCCACACGCGCGCGGGAATGCCGCCGAGCCCAGTGTGTTTATCGTTGTGGTAGGCGATGATCGCCTGATGCATGATCTCGTCGATGTCGCCGAGCGTAATGACGGCTTCGGACTTGGGATCCAGCCTGACTTGCCGCATCGTGTTCACCGGATACGGCACGCCTCCCGGGAGTTTATGGAAGAGCTTCGTGTTCAGGGTTCCGAAGAATCGTTCGCCGATCGCCTTGTATTGTGGCGTCAGCACAGGTGCCCAGATGATGTCGGTGCCGAGATCCTGCAGCGCATCCTGAAAAGAAGGGCTGGTGAACTCCCAGCCGTGGTCGACAAGGATCGTGCTCGGACGGCCCCAGGCATTCCAGACACCGCCGATGTCGGGAAACTCGCTTTTGACGTAGGCCTTGTTCTTGTTGACGCGCTTGAGCGTGGTCAGGACGGAATACAAACTCGCCGGTTCGAAGCTGATGAGATAGCCAAGTATCATTCGTGTCGCGACGTCGATCGCGGTCGTCAGCCATGGCCGGCCGAGCGGCAATCCGGTGTCCGTATCGAGCACCCAGAGATCGACCCGGGTGTGATCCATGATCACAAGTTCAAGCGGCCTTTCCGCCCTGAGGTGGCCTTTGGTGCCTTTGAACTTCCGGTGCGCCTCGTATGGCGAGTATTTGCGTGACCAGTTCACATAGTTGGTCGCCCCGGTGATCCGGCGGCGCAACGTCTCCATCCGCTTCGGAAATCTCAACGGATCGAGCCCATCCGCTTTCCGTCTGACGTCTTCCGCGCGGACGAGCGCACGGAAATGAGCGTAGGCGTCGCCGTAGCTGCGCCCACGCTCCTCCCAGAAGAAGTTCACAGATGCGTCGAGTGCGTCCTCGACGAACGGTTCGAAATGTTCGCGCGGCGATTTTCCCCGGCGTGAGCGGAACACCCTTAGCGGCCGCTCGTCGGGACGACCGCATTTCCTGATCGCGCGCCTGAGCTGGGCCGGCCGGACCCGATACACCTTCATATCGTCGTTCGGATCGTCCTTTAGTTCGTAGCCTTTCTGAATCGCCACCGGTCGCCACGCATCGATCAGCTTCTGCAGGCCTGTGAGGCCGAGGGTGCTGCGCCCGGCTTCGTCCCATTTGCGGACATAGAATTGCAAGGCACGGGCGCGCCTGACTTCGGGCGAGAGTTTCCTCTGCCCCACGTCCGTGCTCTTACCCGCCTTGTTTTCATCCTCCGCCCATTCTTCGTCCGGACCGAACTCGGCGCTGTCGTTGGGTCCTTTAACTTCGTCCGGGCCCGACGCCATGAAATCGATCAGTTCGGCTTTCCCTTCGCCGAGCAGCTTTTCCAGCTTGTATTCCGGCAGATGCAGTTCGGCGCCGGTGCCCTCACGCCGGAACAGCAATATCTTATGCGGCCGCTCCTCATGAAACCTGTAAAGGCCATGGGGAAGCTTGACGATGCTGCCTTGGTTGATCTGGAGATCGATGGGCATGTCGCTGTCCGGATTGCTTCTGTCAGGCGGCCCTTGGAAGCCGCCTCATGTTTCTCACTTCGGTCACCGGCGAATCCAGTGTCAGCCGCCGCTTGAGATCGATCGATACGGTGCGGCGCACGACCGATGCATGGATCTTCGCGCGCGCATCATGGTCCCGGGGATCGCCGCGATGGCTGAGTACTTCGGTCGCCTTGCCATACGCGAGGGATCCGCCGGCGGCATCCAACGCCTCTCCCAATCTGAGCTTGTCGATATCCGGGACCTTGGTGAAGCGATCGAGCACGATGGTCCGCGCGTTCGCCAGCCGCGGCTGAAGATCGATATGGTCTTCCGCGGTCATGATGCGGAACCGAAAGCCTTCGGCCCGGAACGCCTTCTTCGCCCGCTCGATCTTGAGCGCGTAATTGGGGTCCCGATCGACCTCGTCGAGCGATCTCTTCACCTCGATGATTTCGACGGCGCCCCCGGCAAGGCCGCGCTCGATGTCGGGGAAGTACATGATGGGCTTGGCACGATGCCGCACGAACAACTCCAGTCGAAGCGGCTGTGCGAGAAAACGCACCACCGCGGTATCGGCCTCCGAGATCCACATGAGGTGGAGCTCATGGAACGACTCCCACGGCATGGCGCGACCGCTCTTCAGCGACATGAACATCCCGGTCGGCTTGGTATGACCCATCGCCGCATTGTCTCGGATCGGAAATCCGCGCGCGCCGCGGACGATCCTCGCCTTCGCTCCCATAAACATACGCGCGAGAGTTTGATTATTGGTTTCCTCAAGCATGACGTGATCCTGCATCCGGTCCGGGCACGCCTCTCCCGTTCGCGGACGCGCTGATGCGCGTCCGCGTTTCGGAAGAAGCGTATTTGTGCAGGTCGCCCAGGGTTTTTTGACGAAACCAGCGATAAGGAAATTCAGAACCGCGGATGCGATTCCGTGCCGTGATCGCCCCGGCTGGAGCTTTCGTGGCTACTTCCTGTTCACCGTACTTTCGACAAATCTCACCCTCGCCCGTCGACGCGAACGTCTCGGACTTGCTTCACAACAAAGGCCGTGTAGGTTGGATCTCGCGCCTCCCAAGACGCGAAGATGACCTGCATTGGTTCCAAGTATCGGACGGCCGGAGACAACGCTGCACCGTTCATTGCCGCGGTGAGACGCACCGTGGCGCATTCGGACAGCGTTTGCTTTCTCAAGCACGCCTCCGGCCCTCCTCCCCCCTTTCAGGGGAGCATCGTTTTTTCAGTCGCCACATGGCACATCTCCTTTGCCGGCATCGCAGGCGCCAGCGTCTTTGACCTCGTTCCGTTGCCACGGTGAGGCACACCGTGGCGCATTCGGACAGCGTTTACTTTCTCAAGCATGCCTCCGGCCCTCCTCCCCCCTTTCAGGGGGGGCATCATTTTTTCAGTCGCCACATGACATAGCTCTCCTATTGCTGGCATCGCAGGCGCCGGCGTCTTTGATGATGCGGGTGACGGATTTGTCCGGACGGCATGGTGCCGGACGGACAGGCCGCTTGCGCGAAAGTCCGAACGAATTGTTCGAACGATCTATGGTCGTGCCCTTGCGGGCGTTGGAATTGGAAGCATGGCGATCTCCTCTGCGACGGCGCGCTTGTTCGGCGCGTGCCGCATGTTGCGAAAGTTCGCTTGCGAGGAGATGAACCCTACTGCCGGATGTAACCGGCAGTCCCTTCGGGACCTTGGACCGGTTACGCCAACTGGCGTTTAAGGCACATGCGCTCGCAGACGAGCGTAAGAAGGTTGGGTTTCTGTTCCATGGCCACGAAGCTATGTCGGTTTCCGGATGACGTCGAATCGTTTCAGATTGCACGTTGAATCCTTCCGCGTCCGATTTGATAAAATTTGAAACAGTGCCTCGCTCGCCGCTACGACTGCCGTGCAAGGTCCGCCGCCCAAGCCATGGCTTTCGCCAACAGCACCCAGATCGGATCGTCACGCCGATGTCCTTCGACGGTGCCGCGTGCGGAAAACCCTACGGGATCCTCGGCCAGCGGGTTCGGGACGCTCGATGCCTGGACGACGTAACTGCTGACCTCGGAAAAATCGGTGATGTTCCCGATGTCCATGCGCGCAATCTCGCGCCGCCGCACCGGACTTCCGTTTGGCCAGATTTCAACAATCACGTGGATCATGGATTACTCCTTCTGAACTGACGTGGGCGACTTCCACCTGCAGGTGGCGGATCCGGGACGATGCTGGCGGACCGGATTGGCGGGACGGCCGCCGGTTTGAGCAGTCTTTGGATGTCGGCCCAGCCGAGATGCTGGACGGCGATAAGACGCTCGGCGACGCGTTCGACCGCGGTCGCGTTGTCTTTGATCACTTTGAGCGAGCGCCGGTAGATCTCGGCCATGTCGCTGTCCACGGCGCGGCGCAGATCGGCGTCGGCGCGGATGAGTTCGGAAGCCTGACGGAATTGGACGTGCGCGACGGGGGATTTTCCAAGTCCAAAGGCCGTATGCATTCCGACGACAAGATCCGTGGCGCGCGCCAGATCGGAATGCGGCCCGCCGGATGACGATGCCGATGGTGCGCCCATGAGCACCTCTTCCGCCGCCCTGCCGGCGAGCAGCACCGAGACGGTCCTCTCGAAGTCGGCGCGCGTCGGGAAATCAGTGCCCATATGAGGCGCGGTGGTCTGGCCGCCCACACTTCCCGACTGGCGGATAGACACGAAGTCGACGACCTGTCCGGTCAAAGCCAACGCGACGCAATGGCCCGCCTCATGGATGGCAGCGCGCTTCTTGTCGCTCGCGTTTCTGAGGTCGGCCGGCGCGATCTGCAGCATGAGGTCGGCCGGCGCGATCTCGCGTCCATCATTGCGCGCTGTTCTACGTGCGCCTCTTATCCATTCGGCCACGCGCGCCCCCGACGCCCCGAGCGCGGCTTGCGCCATCGGCGTCAGATCCGTGGCCGCAAGATCGCCGCCCAGATGGTGCCGCATGATGCCGGCGAGCGCGGCCTCGTCCGGCAATGGGATTTCGATTATGCGATCGCCAAATCTTCCGGGCCTCATGAGCGCGGAATCCATGCGGGAAATATCATTGGCCGCGCCCAGCAAAATTACCCCGGGGCGAGCCGCCCGTTCGCTCAGTTCTAGGACAGAATTCACAATGCTGACGTACCATTCTCGATATCTGAGATCGCCGTCGCTGCGATTCGCCAAACTGTCTATTTCATCGATGAACCACACCGATGGAGCGAAAGAACGCGCTTCGAGGGCGCTTCTCTTCATCTCGGCGAGTAGGTCACCCAGATGGCCTTCTTTATGTGCTTGCCACGCAGCATAGGACGTCGAAATCAGTGGTACCGGACCGCCTGATTCCGCGCTCAGTGTCCGCGCCAAGGATTTAGCAAACTGCGTCTTTCCGCAGCCCGGGGGACCACAAAGGACCGCTCCGACCTCGGCGACGTCTTTCCAAGCGATCAGACCTTGCCGATAAAGCGCGATGTCCTGTGCGAGATTAAGTCCCCATTCACGCGCTTCATCGCAGCCGCTCAGGTCCTGCAGCATGGGAACGTCGTCGCCGATCTGCACGACGCGCGCAGCAGTAAGCTTCCGCATGCGCGCCTCGCACTCCGATGGTGTCGAGCCCGGCCGGACGGCGATCGCGATGTCAGTCGGATCGAGGCCGGCGACGGCGTCGTCAGCCGGCGGGCGCCTACCTTTGCGGCCGGTGACCGCGCCGATCACTTCGCGCATCTGCACGCCGGTGAGCGGTCTTACGATCACAGAGATATCGGGCGCCGCCAGCGCCCGGGGCAGCAACCGTCGAGGGTCCGGGGAAATGCCGAGGACACCACGACCCTCATGGATCGCGAGCAGGATGTCGTCCTCGCCCGAGTTCGGGCGTAGTCCGCGTTCCGTTCCGTCACGGGCCAGACTGCAGATTTCCTTGGAAAGGCCGCCCGCCTGAGCTTCTTCGAGCAGTCGAACAAACGCTCGACGGACGGGGCCGCACCAGCCGGCGGTCGGCACCTGAATGACGAGTGTCGTGCATCCTCCTTTGCCGAACGTCTCGATCAGACCGGCAGGAAGAGCGGCCTTGAGCGCGATGGACGCGGCGATGATGTCGGCGCTCAAAGCGTTCCGCCGGCGGGTAGCGGAGTCGGCCGCGCGCGGCATGCCGATGGCGTTCATCGGGACGCCGTGAAACCGCCACCGCCTCGGCGGCGCCGATACCTGGAGGAGAGATGCTGACTTCTTTTTCATTGCCGGGCCTTCTGGTGCGTGTTTCCGTTTGGACATGGGGCTGCTCGGCATCGTCATTCCCCATTCTCGAAATCGGGCGGCAAAGGAGCGTCCTCGAAGTCGTCGATGTCCCGGTCGTAGCGGCGGCACGAAGTGACGAGCAGCCCGTCTCTGAGAGACGTGGTCACGCGCAGGCCTTTCCACCCGGCCGCGATCGGTATTGGATCGCCGTCGGCATGCTCCTCGCACCGCGTGGCCATCCAGCCGCCCCGGCTGTGAAGCCGTCCGATGGCGCCGCATTCCTCGCAGGTGCAGGCCGAGCGTGCTTCAGCGAGCGCGCTCATCTCGCTGGCGACGGCCAGTCCCGCCGCCGAGAAACCCTCGCTGTGGTGGAAGTAGACCCGCAGCGTGCCGAACTTTTCCTTGATCTGGACGATCTGGATCCACGCACCCGCGCCTTCGAACGCAACGACCGTGTCGAGCCGGGCGAGGAGCCGTTCGAGAGTGTCGCACCAGCCGCGGCCGACCTCTGGATAGCCGCCGTCGCCGAACAGGCGCGGGTAACTCTGAATGAGCGCCTTCTGCCAATCGTCATTCGGTGCGCTGCTGTTCATCGATTTTCTCCCTCTGGCACACGGCGGCGCACGATCGTCTCGGGTCCAAGAGGAATGGACACCAGATCGAGTTCGATCAGATCGAGACAGGCCAGCGAGAGCACTGCGCCAACGGGATCGATGCTCCAGCGCAATTCCGCGCTCAGGCGTCCCAATTGCATCGGCCCGTCGTCGCTCAGCGCCTGAAGAGCGCGCACGCGGTCGTTTGCACGGATGGGCGTGTGCCGGCAGGCCCAGACGGTCGAAGTGTTGGAAGCCAGAGGCTGCCGCTTGAGGTCATCCCCGGTCAGCGTCAGCGTCGACAGGCCGAGTTGGTCCGATGCCAGGAGCGCGAGACCCTCGTCGTCGATGGCGCGGAGCGGTCGCGCCTCCGGGATGTCGAGCACCTGCCGCCCGGCGTCGTGCCGGAAGATGATCGAATTCAGCGCGACTATCTTGCCGTATGCCGCGACCGTCGAGATGAACTCGATCGCCCGGACCGCCGGATCGAGCGAAGCCTGAACGAGCGCCACGCGGACAAGGTCATGGACGATCGGAATCGCGATAAGCGTCTTGGCGGCGATGAAAACGTTCTTCGGGGGGTTTGATTTGTGGGACGCACGCATGACAACACTCGACTACAAGCGGGATCGGAAACGGGATGGGCTCCGCCAACGCGGATGTCGGTCCCACGGCGCTCGGTTTCGTCTTCGGTCATGACCAGTCCTCTCGATGTCGGTTTTTTCGATTGTCGATGTCGTCGTCAGGCGATCTGGCCGGCCTGCTCCGCTAGGCGGAAGAAACCAGTCCACGTCCGGATCCATGACAGGTCTGGATCGACCGCAAGTATTTCGGCTCGGATGTGTTCGCCATCCGGAATGGCGGGATGGCCGTGCACGACGCCGCGGATCGCAGGTTCGTCGTCCGCTGTTAGCTTGGGCTCCCAGTCGACGAGGATTGGCGCGTGGGCGAGATCCATTTCGGTCGGCGCGTGGCCCGCGCTGATGCGGTCCAGATCGTCGGCGAGGACGCGGAGATTCGCGGATAAGCCAGCGTTTCTGCGGTAGCTCTGGATGTGGTCCATGTGTCGGCGAGTCCTTGGAATGGTGTTTTCCTGCTCAATCTGACGTGAGAACAAAACCAGAACACGAAACTGGAGTCAACACCTAGACGTCTAGATTTTTATAATAGGAGCCTGATCTCATGACTGTGGAGGGTGCCGAGGATGCCCTTTCCCGAATTGCCCTTTTCGTGCAGCCTCTTAGGCGTCCAGACGTCTAGGAGAGGTTATGGCGAAATCGATCAAACAGAAAAAAACTCCGCCCAGATCGGACGGTCGGCGACCGCTTACGACCTACATGTTTCCGGACACCATCAAGCAATTGAAGATGGCGGCGCTCGAGGACGACCGGAATGCGTATGAGATTCTGGAGGAAGCGGTCAGCCATTGGCTGGAACGTCGAAGGAAGCAGAAGTGACCCCTAAATTCCCCACGGAGGAAGAAGCCGGAGTTGGCCACGTCGCGGGTTCCGCGAGCGTTCCTGCGGCCAGTGCCGCTGCTCCCACGGGTTTGACAGGCTTCTTCAAAAGACTGGCGCAATACTATGCCGAATTTCTGTCGACCGATTTCAAGAAGCAACGGCTGCCTCGTCGTCAGCTTCAGAACTCCGACGCACAGGGACGGATGGTCGGCATCCCCCTGCGTAAGTATCCCGGCTTTCAGCAGAAGCTGTGGGAGGATCTTGCCGAACGCGTCGGAACGGGACTGTCGTTCACCGTCGCGCGTGGTAGCTGGCGAGCCGAATTGCCGAAGGCGGTTGTCGAGACGACGGCCGCACATATCGCGCAGGTCACCCAACAGGATATCGACGCCGTAATTGCCGGCGTGATGAAGAACGCGGTTCGCGTGCGGAAGTCCGTGGGCGACGATCCGCACATCGCGTTCGAGCAGTTCATAGAGGATGTTCGCGCCAGTCTGGCGCGCAACGTCATCGGCCCGCTTCTGGACCGCATGGAGGGCTTCTTTGCCCGCACGGAAAACAAGCCGGTCGAGTCCCTGCACGAACTTCAGGACCAGCTCTCCGCCCGGCTGGCGAATGGAATTGAAACCGCGTCCGGACCGACATTTTCCAGACTGCTGGTGGAAAATGTCCCGGAACCTCTTGAGGCTTTGATCCGGGATCAATTGGAAATCACACTTGTCCGGGCCGAGTTGGAAGCCTTCTTTGCCACCTTCACTGCCGCGGATCTATACGTCGATCTGTCGGATCTGGTCCGCTCATCCCGTCTCGTAGAGAATACCGATTTCTACCTGCACATCGGTGAAGTCCATCATTCCGGACACGTCTTCCCGACCTTCTACATTCCATTTTCCGCGGAGCGGACCGAACAGGGCTTCAAGATCACCGCGGAACCGCGTCTCTATGTCAACAAACGCGCGATGGACTACGTCGCCCAGGAAATTTCCAAAGCGGAAGGTCGGCCCACGCCGGCGTCCATGCTTCGGGAGCGCATCTTCTATCTTACCCCCGAACAGTCCCCGGTCGGCGTCGCCCAGAAGCTGTTCGACGATCTGGCCGGCAGTTTCAACCTGCGTGCCGACATCGACTTCCGTGCTCCGCGCGACCAGAAGGTCAGCAGTTCCCACGTCATAGCCACCAACCGGCTGTCCTTCTCGCTCTTCGATCGCTCCGATGAATCGATGGTCAACGACTATGAGGCCCTGCTGACCGGCATAGACACGGGTGGAGAAGTCGTCGAATTTTTCGAGTCGCTCATCGACGACTTCCTTTTGAAGAATCCAGTTTCGGTCCGGGCCGACGTCGACGGCGAGTGGGCCGAGATGGCTATGCCTGAACGTCTAGTGTTCGACAGCCCGCTGCCGCTTGTCGAAGAGCAGCGCAAGATTCTCTCTGCGATCAGACATCCCGATTCGCGCTTCATCGCGGTTGAAGGGCCGCCCGGCACCGGTAAATCCCATACGATCACAGCCGTCGCGTTCGACCTGATTTTGGCCGGTAAAAGCCTCCTCGTCCTTTCGGACAAGAAGGAAGCGCTCGATGTGGTCGAAGACAAGCTGAATCAGGCGCTGGCGAAGGTTCGGCCGTCTGCGGACTTCCCGAACCCGATTCTGCGTCTTGGTATGAATGCCTCCAACTACGGCCAGCTTCTTAAGAAGAGTGCGATCGAGCGCCTGCAGGTGAACCAGCGCATCCTGCGCAAAAGCCGACCGGACCGCGAAAGGGCTTTGGAGACCGATCGTGCCGAGTTGAAAAAGGGCCTCGACGAGACGGTCCGGACCTACGCGCAGATCGACGTCGCCGAGATAGCCGCGCTTGAACGCGACACCGCGGCAATGGTGCGGCAGAAGCCGGATGCGGCGGCGGTGCTTGCGGACCCGGCCCTGTCGGCAGTTGCCGAGGATATCGGCATGGTCGCGGAATATCTGCGGTCAAACCGGGCGCTCGGATTGATCCTTCGCTGGCAGGGGGCAAGTCCACGGCGCCTGAACGAGGTGGCGCGCATAGCCACGGTCGTGAGTTCACTGCCGGCCGCGGCCATGGATTTCGGCCCGATCATTGCATTTTCCATCGAACGACTGAGCATTCTGGACCGCGCTGTCACTGCCATCGAAGACTGCAGGAATGCGGTGTTCGGCTATCTGTTCGCCGGAAAGAAGCTGCGGGAGATCGCACGCACCCTCCGTGAAGACTGCAAGATACGCGATTGCGACAACCCACAGAAAGACCTCGTCAAACTTAAATTGTGGCGCAGCAACCTCAACAAGGTCCGCGACCATCTGGCCGGCTTCGACAGTGGAAATGAATTCGAGGCGGCGGTTGTCCTGATCGGGGGCAAGCTTGTCACCCATGGCGCGGGGGCATTGGTGCCTGAGCCCGTGTTGTATGCGGCTCGGCGCCTCGACGAGGCGATGAAGCTGAAGACACCGTTGCTCGTCGCGGCCGAAGGCAAATTCTATCCGACCCTTCTCGACAGCGATGGCGGGCCGTTGGCATGGCTCGATCAAATGGGCGCCTTGAAGCTTCGCGAGGCGGGGATCCGTGAAAAGTTCACCGCCATTCCCCAAGTCGACTATGTGGGCGCCAAGACCAAGATCGAAAGTCTGAATACCCAATTGCTGGCCGAACGCATCGATGAGCGGCTGATCGAATTCCACGACCACAAGAAGAACGACGCCCTCGCGCTCGCCAAGATCATCCGGGAGAAGCAGCGCTTTCCGGTCGACAAGTTCGCCGACATCCAACGTGCCTTTCCGTGCATCATTGCTGGATTGCGCGACTACGCCGAGTTCATCCCTCTGGAACGCGAACTCTTTGATCTGGTGATCATAGACGAGGCATCTCAGGTCTCCATCGCCCAGGCCTTGCCGGCCATCCTGCGGGCTAAAAAGGTGCTGGTGCTCGGTGACCGGAACCAGTTCGGGAACGTGAAGACCACAAACGCTTCCCGCGAAGTCAACGCCGCTTATATGTCCGATCTCATCAAGGCCTTCGAAGAGGACTTCTCGCAGGCCGGGCAGACCGCCCGAACCAAGATCGATCTGTTCAACATCCGGAGCAGCGTGCTCGACTTCATCGAGCCGATTTCAAATTTCGCCATCCAGCTGAAGAAGCACTTCCGGTCGTATCCGGAGATGATCGGCTTCTCGTCGAAATACTTCTACGGCGACAGCCTGCAGGTGATGAAAATCCGCGGCGGCCCGATCGAAGACGTCATCGAATTCGACGCGATCGAACACGATGGCCTGATCGACCAGCGCAACGTCAATGCCATGGAGGCAGAGCGGATCGTCGAAAGAATCGTCGAGTTGCTGGACGAAGATCCGGCCCCAACTGTCGGCGTAATAACACCCCATACCGAACAGCAGGCCTTCATTGCAAAGCTTGTCCAGCAGCATCGCCGTTCGGACGAGCTCTACGACCGGCTGCGCCTGAAGATCATGACGTTCGACACCTGTCAGGGCGAAGAGCGCGAGGTCATTTTCTATTCTCTGGTGGCGACTGCTGAAAAGGACCGGCTGGCCTACATCTTCCCGAGCAAGCTAGACCGCGACCACTCCGAAGAAGTCGACCATAACCTTCGCCTTCAGAGGCTCAATGTCGGCCTGTCTCGCGGTCAGGAAAAGATCGTATTCGTCCACTCGAAGCCGGTTGACGACTACTCCTCGGCCCTGCGGGTCGCCCTGTCCCATTATCGAAGCGAACTTGAGCGCGCCAAGGCGATGCCGACAGAGGACGAGCTGGACGAGTCCTCGCCTATGGAGCGCAAGGTCCTCCATTGGCTCAGTCAGGTTCCTCTGATTCGCGATCTCGACGGAGCCTGCGAGGTCATCGCCCAGTTCGAGCTCGGGAAATACCTGCGGCAGCTTGATCCCACCTACCATCATCCAGACTATTGCGTCGACTTCCTGATCCGCATTCGGGACGGAGCGCAGCATCATCAACTGGTGATCGAATATGACGGCTTTGAATTTCATTTCGAGAAGGGCGTTCCCTCCGGAATGATCAACTCGTCGACCTGGCGGGCATATCTCACCGCGGAGGATGTCGAACGCGAGAAGGTGCTGGAGAGCTTCGGCGTCCACATGATCCGGCTCAACCGGTTCAACCTCGGCAAAGACCCCGTCGCCACCATCGACAGTCTCCTGCGGGAAAGGTGGGAGGGCATGCTCAACGGCCGGCAGCCGCACGAACTCGTCTCAGAGGTCGTGGCGGAAGCCGGTGAGGTTGAGGAAGGCCTGAAATCCGGAGAATACAAACGCTGCAAGAAATGCGACCGCGATCTGCCGATGGATATGTTCCGAGACGACGCAGCTAAGAGCGGCCTTGGACGGCAATGCCGGGATTGTAAGGCAGGGACGGGGGCGGCTTCCGGAAAGCCGCATTTTAGGCGATACAATCGCTGACGATGAGTTTACCGAGAACTGGACCGAATATCTTCGTTCGTATCGCTGCGGAATCCCTTTATTTGTCTGTTTCATCTCCGAAATTCCTGAAGGACGTTGTGTAACGCCGCCAATTCAAGCCGTCCCGACCAATCTCCCGACTGCGCTCAATTCTATCGGCCTGCCCCATGCGGTTGGGTCACCGAGCAAGTTCGGCTCGCAGTATTCCATTGGCGATAGCGTCGACCAAAATAAGCATACGTCAACGTAGATGGGCTTTTTGAATCCCAGATGTGGGATCTGCGCCTTTACAGCAAGTTGCGTGTGTCCATTGACGAAGCCAGCGTGCAACGATGCTTTGTCGCCATTCTCTAGGAGGATCGACGATCCGTGCATGAGCGCGATCGCATGAAGCGTCAGGAATGACTTGGCGGGCAATAGCTTGGGCAGGTCCGCTGCCGACATCAGGCTATTCGTGACGAGCGCCTGTGCGAAATCATCAAACAGCGCATCGTCGGTGAACGCAGCGTTCCAAATAAATCGGTTGCCGAAGTATTCAAGGACTTTGGCTTCGCGCTGCTTTAGCGGACTGTCACGTTCGAGTTTACGGAAAACCTTTCCGAGCGACGAGCTTGCCGCTGATCGTGTCAGACCAGTGCCATCGAGAATTTGTTGATCCGACGCCAGCCTCAGATTTACCTTCGCCGCGACACGCACGTCTTCAATCGTCGGTTTTCCACCCGTTCGGCCAATCAGCCAGATTTGGGCGCTGGTGACGATGTCCCTTACAACTTGCGTGGCAGGACCTTTCTCACGTTGGTCACGATGGGCGACGAAATCTCCGACTTCTTGCACAGCCTCGCCGACATGCGCGCGGCTCCGCAAGCCGAGATAGAGCCTATCAAGATCTTCGCCCCTGAACTCCTCGGCAAGGAGACGACGTACGCGCAGTTTCAGATCTTCATCAATCATGGGCTCTCAACGCGCTTGACTGCGTACGGCACCGAAAGGCGCGCAATCCAATTGAAAACTATTTAGACGGCTCTAATCCGTCGGATTTCGGATCACGTCCACAATCTCCGTGGCAATCTCCTCGACCGTATGTGTCGCGGTGCTGCGTGCAAGTCGGTCGGCCAAAGATGGCGAATAGCCCATCACCTCCCGCTTGCTCACGTTGTGCCATATGGGAAGCAATATTTGATCACCGGACACGGCGCGCGTCACAAGACCGTCTAGTTCATACTCCGGCCAGCCCCGTCCGAAGAAAGCTTGCGAGAGCACAACCACGCCGAAGCGACTGCTCGCCAGTCCCTTATCGATCTTTCGGCGTAGGCTGTCGCCAATCCGCAATTCGAACTCATCATACCAAACACTTAGGCCCGCACCTTGGAGAGCGATCGCGAGTGGACGTACGACATCGTCCTTGTCCTCCGATGCGTGCGAGATAAATACGTCGAAGGTACGCCCATCTGGCGCTTCGACCGTGGGAGGCGGCAAATCCGGTTCAGCATGGCGCACCAGAGTTGGAATTGTACGAAGCGGCGCCTCGTTAATCGTCGGCAGCGGCCTAAGCGCAGCATTGGGAATTGTTCGGACGGCCGAACGAACTGTGCCGCGCAAACCCTGCATGTCGACCGTCACGTACCACGTGCCGCTACTAGGCACCGGTATCCGAACAGGCGAACTCTTGGCCAAACCGCCATGGTAGCGATGCTGTCGCCCAGATTTATAGCTGTTGAAATTGGAGCTATCCATAAGTCGCACATTTGCCGCGCTGCCTTGCAGCGTAACTTCGACAATGCTGCCACCCTCAACGTAGCCGAGATCATAATGCGTGAAGTTCATAAAACTTCCAGACGCAACTGACCGACCCAATAAGGCTCCGCAACGATTGCAATCCGTGAACCTTTTTCGCGCATGTGAACCGCTTTCTCGATCTTTCGGCCGAAGCTCGAATGCACCCAACTGTCCGTCGCGTATGCCCCAATGACGAGATAGCCCGTCTCATGGGTCAAAGACTTGCATACGCCACCCTTGGCCAAAACTGCGGCTTCACATTCCTTTCGGGTGCCGAATGCGAACGTCCCTGTGAAACAAAAGCATGAACCGGGGAATGCGATGGCAGGCGGCGGATTGTTGAGGGGCAACGTCGTGGACTTCAAAGTTTCACCGAGCTCGAAATCGCCGGCTGAAAATTGCTGCAGGGCCTCGAAAATATCTTTCGCTTCTTCCGGATGGATGATGCCATCGGCAAGTACCGCATCAATGCGATCAAGAAGTATCTTGACCACGGGATTGCACGCTCCCGCCGTGTGCGCCACCAGCCATTTGTGCAGGACATTGACCTCGTCCTGCGTCACTACGCCGTCGGCGGTGATGCCATGGGCGAGACCAATCAGTTCGTTCACCTCGCGGTCGTCCAAACGCGCCCGGTTGTACAGTCGATGAAGTCGGGTGTCGTCAGTCATGCAAGACATTCCCCCACTTACGGATGCGGAACCTAAGTGGCGCTAGTTGAAACGCAAGAGATTGGGCGAGGCATCAATCAAACCTAAAGCCAAACAGACCGCCCGTCTCGTCATCTGTTAAACGCTCGGGCAATATTGCTTTGGCGACTTCGGGCTCTCCAGCGACGCCGCTTGCAGATAGCTCGTCGCTGTTCATTGTAAGAATATACTGCCCTTTGTGGGCATCCGCGGTACGCGAGCCCAACAATATCGCTCGTCGCACTTGGCGCACATCTACGCCGTTAAACAGGTGACTGTCGTGCACCAAGAATCCAGGGCCGCCAAGGCGGTCGGAGACGGCTTCATAAAGCATCATGTCAAAACAAAAGATCTCAACCATATCGATGCCGCCGCGATTTCCGTCTCCTTGGATTGATATTGCGATCTGAAGTCCATTCTTGGACGAAGTAACAATAAGATTGCCGGTTCGGTCGTCATACAATTCGCTGATCGCTTGATCGACCTTGACGGTAGCGTACTTGATCGCGTTCTCGCTGCGTTTTAGATCATCTTGAAGCCTGATCTCTAAATCGGCGCTGTCACGTTTCGTCTGGGCTACCTTGTTCTCAAGGATGTTTGCATTTTGAAGCTTCGATCGAAGAGTTTCGGCCCGGCTGGTTGTCGTGGCGAATTCTTCGTGAATTACCATCAAATCTTCAAAAGCGCCCTTCCCGTCCAAAACCCGCAAAATCTCGGATTTGCGTTCGTCGGCACTCCCCAGTTCAGTCTCCAATTTCTTTTGGAGGACACGCCCGCTTTCGATCTGCTCTTCAAGATAATTCTTTCGATTGCGGATCACAGATTGCTGAAAATCTCGCACCTCATCAAATCTGCGCAACGCAATTTGCGGTAGCTCGATTCCTGCGGCGCCGTATAGTTTCTCAACGTCCGCATACGCGGGCGGCTTTTCTTCTCTTATTGAATTCGAAAGGTAAGAAATGGTCTCCTTGATCAAAGCGAGATCGCCGGTGATTTCAGACATGCGGCTTTTGATTTGCGACACTTGATCCGCCATCTCGCGATAGCTATCAAGAACACGAAAATTATCAATTTGGCTTTTAAGACGTTCCAGTCGCTCCTCCGTACGAAGGAGCTCTGGACGAATTTCGGCCGATGTACCGAACATCGTACCGAGCTCGCCCGCCTTGATCGCCTTCTTCAATGTCGAGAGAGTTTTCTTCCTCGCCCGTAAATCTTGTGTTGCCCGCGGAACCTGCCAGTCCAACCCCAAAAGGTACGACAGGCTGACCTGCCAATCCCACGGTTGCTGGTTTTCATTTTGTTTCTCAATGTCGACATACCCGCCAGTTTTCCGACGGCGGACAAAATAGCTGATCAGAGAGCGAAAAGAGGGGGCATAGCTACCCTCGAACTCTGTGCCTTTTCGATCTAGGGGTAGACCAAACCACCGATGCCCGAGAAAGTCTTTCCATTCATCGACGGTGACATATTCAATGCCGCGCTCCTCGTCGCGGTGCAAAACAAGGCTGAGCGCTCCAGCATCTTCCCTGCTGAGCAGAACCTTCTTTTCATCGGATGCAGCCCGGGTAACCGTGACCCGGACGCCCTGCAGCAAAAAAACACCGGTGAACGAATGATTTATAATTTCTGGTTTTTTGAACAAGGAATTTTTATCTGCATCGGAGCCCAGCAAGAAGTGCATGATCTCAATCATGCTGGTCTTACCTGCGCTGTTTCGAGTCTGCTTCTCCGTCGACTTCGACGTGACATCCGCCAGGAGAATGTTGAGACCCTGACTAAATGTGAGGCTCTTGAAGGTCGGAATGGAGCTGCTGATCGAGACGATCATGCGTGGCTCCGAGTCGGCACAATGTATTCGTTCTGAAGGGCCACGGCAGACATAGCGTAGAGCAAGGTCAAGGCGAGAATAAACCAGTCGAACGAAAGCGGCGACGAGTCATCCCGAGCGGCGCGGACGGATTGAATCTTAGTCCAGACGTCCGACACAGTCATCGGGCCGGCGAGTACGGAAAGGATGTCCCCGCCCACGGAAATAAGTGCCCGATCCTGTTTGATATGCTTGCCGGGTAAAATCATTGAACTGCCA
>Ga0193699_10000234_pt1 | contig 25175 bp, 20 predicted proteins | sample L3c2metaG_FD_160095 | JGI IMG/M metagenome (GOLD analysis project Ga0193699, IMG submission 160095) | Soil microbial communities from a riparian zone of the East river system, Colorado, United States - L3c2 | ecosystem: Environmental > Terrestrial > Soil > Riparian zone | place: USA: East...
AGCGCGGCACGTACGGATCGGCACTCGGATTGTGGGCAACCATTCGTGAGATCCGCACACGCCGCCCATACACCGCGGCGTATCTCGCTCAGGGTTCCTTCCGAAGCGGCCTGATCGCCATGATGACGGGGGCGAAGGAGAGAATTGGATTCGCGAGCTCCACCGGCCGGGCGCTGTACACGACCCAGATCCCATATCGGCCGGACCGGCATCACGTCGAGAGGCTGTGGTCGCTGGCAATGTCGGATTGCGCTGATCCGCCGAGCCGCAATCAGATCCGGCCGCGACTCTATCCGTCGGACGAAGAGCGCAAGAGAGTCGACGCGCTTCTGCGTCAAAGCGGAAACACCGAGGAGCCATTCGTGGCGCTCGCCCCCGGGAGCGCGTGGGGAACGAAGCGCTGGCCATATTACCCGAGCCTGGCTAAAGGTCTGGCTGACGACAATCGGATCGCGATTATCGGCTCCAACGCAGATGCGGCCGTCGCGGCGGAGATTGTCGATGCGCTGCCGGCGGAACGCGTGATCAACGGCATTGGGTTGCCGTTGCTGGTCTCGGCGGAGCTTATTGGTCGCGCACGGGCCATCATAACGAATGACTCGGCGCCGCAGCATCTTGCATCGGCGATGGGAACTCCAACGCTGACGATCTTCGGGCCGACGGTACCGGAGTTCGGATTCGGTCCTCTGGCCGAGCGGCACGTCGTTGCTGGCCATGAAAACCTGTCGTGCCGGCCGTGTGACCGGCACGGCCCACAAAGTTGTCCGCTCGGTCACTGGCGCTGCATGCGTGAGCTGACCCCGGACTATATATCCAGCTTGTTGACGGAAGTCCTCAACCCGGCGGTACCCGTATGAGCGTGAAGGAGCGTTACATAGTCGGAGTCGATCTCGGCGGCACCAACATCGTTGCCGGCGCGATGCCCCTCGACGGCAGTCGGGAGATCGCGATGCGGACGACGCCGACCCTCGCGGAAGGTGGTGCGTCGAGCGTCGTCGACCGGATTGTGGACATGATCGATCTGGTCATCGCACAGACGATGAAGGAAACAGGAGCGGAGCGATCGGACTTCCTCGGAGTTGGCATCGGTTCGCCTGGCCCGCTCGACCGCGAGAAGGGTATCGTCATCGTGACCCCAAACCTCGGGTGGAAGAACTTTCCTCTGCGCGACGAGATCGCGAAGCGCGTCAAGCTCGAGGCAACCCTCGACAATGACGCGAACTGCGCCACGCTGGGAGAATTCTGGTGCGGTGCCGCGGTTGGCGGTCGGAACGTGATCGGCATGACGCTGGGCACCGGAATCGGCGGAGGTCTGATTCTCGAAGGAAAGCTTTATCATGGCGCCTCCGATGTGGCCGGAGAGATCGGACACACCACCATCGATTCAACTGGCCGACGCTGCAAATGCGGCAACTATGGGTGCCTCGAAGCCTACGCCTCTGGCCCGGCGATCGCCGAGCGCGCTCGCGAAGCCCTTCGGGGTGATGAGGGCGAATCGATTTTACTCAGCATGGTAGGTGGCGATCCAAAGAGGATCACCGCGCAGACGATCTACGAGGCGGCCAAGAAGGGAGATGCCATCGCCAGAGAAGTCGTTCGCGAGACCGCGCGCTTCCTCGGCGCCGGCGTTTCCAATCTGCTGAACATCTTCAATCCGGACGTCGTCGTTCTCGCTGGTGGAGTCACACAGGCGGGAGACGCGCTCTTCCGTCCGCTGCGCGCGGAAGTGAAGCGGCGCGCGTTCAAGCCGGCGGTCGAAGCGTGCCGGATCGTTCCCGGAGCACTTCCCCTCTCCGCCGGCGTCGTCGGCGCTATCGCCACGTTCAAAATGCAAACCCTTGGCGAGCTCTGATTTGACGGCGGGGCGAGGGATTTGATGTCGCGCAAACGGCGGGTCGGCGTCATGGGCAGCTTTGTCTGGGACGTGATTCACGGTCGCGACCCGAGAGACGCGCCGGTAGAGGAATGGGGGGGAATCACCTACGCGCTGGGCGCCCTGGACGCGGCGCTTCCGCAGGATTGGGAGTTCGTTCCTATCCTCAAGGTAGGAAATGATCTCGCGCAATCCGCGCGCGAGTTCGTCGCCGCGCTCGACCGCGCCGCGCCGGACGCGGCTCCAATCGAGGTGCCGCATCCAAATAATCGGGTGGCGTTGCATTACCTGAGCGATGAGCGACGCTGCGAACGGCTGAGTGGCGGAGTCCCCGCCTGGAACTGGCTGGGCTTGAAACCGCTGCTCACCAACCTCGACGCGCTCTACATAAACCTCATCAGCGGATTCGAGCTCGATCTCGAGACTGCGCAGCTAATCCGCCAGCACTTTCGCGGCCCGATTTACTGCGACCTGCACTCACTCCTGCTCGCGGTCCAGCCCGACGGAATGCGCACATTGCAGCCGCTTCCAAATCCAGCGGCGTGGCTTCGCTGCTTCGACCTCATCCAGGTAAACGAAGACGAGATGGGAATGATGGCCAGCGATCCGATGAGCCTGGCTGCGATGGCGTTCGGGACCGGCGTGAGCTCGCTCACCGTCACTCTCGGCAGTCGCGGCGTCGTCTATTTCGCTGCTCCCGGCTTCGATCGAATTTCGGACGTGCGACGCCCTACGCTTGCCGCGACTTCCGGCGCCATCCGCACTGCTCGCGTGCCGGCGAAAATCCGGCGGCACGCAGGTCCGGGTGATCCGATCGGATGCGGAGATGTGTGGGGTGCAACCTATTTCTCACGATTGCTCGCGGGTGATAAGTTAGACGCGGCGATCGACCGCGCTCTCGACGCGGCTGCCCGTAACGTGGATCATCGCGGCGCTACCGGTCTGGCCGATTACCTGCGCGGAGAGCTGAGCATCAAGTGACGACAATCATCAACGTCCCACATTCGCTCGAGGACAAGTCCTTCGAGCAGGTGCTGGATCAGGTCGCGCCGTTGCCGCTTGATGAGAAGATCATCGTCGATACGAGGCACGCGCGCTGGGCTTCGCCCTACGGTCTGACGGCGCTCCTTGCTCTGGCGCAATCCAGAGCGGAGCGCCCCGTCCTCTACGTGCCGGAGGCGGAGAACGTCAGCAGCTACTGGTCGCGAATGGATTTCTTCAAGCACGCTGCTGAGCTGTACGAGCTGCAGGGACGCGTGAAAAGCACCAAAGCGGCGGAGACAAGCGTGCTTCTTGAAGTGACTTCGATCTCCAAAAGCGACGACGTTCACGATGTCGTGGACAAGATTCAGCAGCGCGCGCAGGAGGCTCTCGTCAAGAATCTGAATCTCGACGCCAAGATCACGATGCGCTTCACGATGGCGCTCTCCGAAGTTTGCCAGAACATCGTCGAGCACGCGGGGCGCGGAGGGTGGGTCGCCGTCCAGACCTACACCTGGCGCGTTCGCCTCGGCGGGCGGAAGGTGGTCGTCATCGCGGTCGCGGATCCCGGAATCGGATTCAGGCAATCGCTGGAGTCAGCCCCCGGATTTCAAAGGAAGGATCGTTGGGATGACGGACAGGCGCTCGAAGAGACCGTAATGCGGGGCGCATCCCGGTTCAGGGATCCCGGCCGAGGTCAAGGCCTTGCCGGAGTGAGGCGGTTTGTGGGAAACTGGGATGGGAAACTTTCGATACGAAGCGGGACCGCACGGATCGCGGTTCTGCCGAAGGGCGATTGGGACGAAGATGAGCCGCTGGTAGAAGATCTATCATATTTTCCAGGCGCACAGGTGCAGATCACGATTCCGGAGCGGGTCACTTGATAAACCATATCGATGTCAGCTCGATGCTACGGAAGAGCGTGTGCGAGCTTTATTCGAATCTGGTGACGCGGCCTACGGGCGCCGCTGTCCGGTGCGAGATCGAGCAGGAGCTGGACCGCATTGGCGATCGCGCGCTGACGGTAATCGACTTCTCCCACGTCGGGCTGCTCGATTTTTCGTGCGCCGACGAGATCGTCGCCAAGCTGCTGCTGCAGTACGTCAGCATCGATGCTCCGCGGCAGGAAGTCTATTTCGTCTTTCGCGGCATCAGCGAATCCCACATGGACGCGATCGAAGCGGTGCTCGAGCGACACCAGCTCGCGCTCGTAACCCAACACGCCGATGGAGAGTCGCGTCTCGTCGGCATCGTGAGCGTCAAGGAGCGCAAAGCGTGGGAGATAATATCGCAGCTGGGATCCGGCGTCAGCGCTGACGTCGCGGACGCGATCGGCCTCTCTCCCGCCGATGCCGAGCTCATGCTCGACACGTTGTGGAGGCGCCGGCTCGTGATCCGGTACGACAGCGCGTACGTTGCAGTAGGCAGTGCAGCCGAGCCGATGAGACTCGACGCTTGATCACGGAGTCCACCCAACCCGGCCTTTTGGTCGCGCGGTACATCGCAACCCGGGCTGGAGATCCCGATCGCGGACCACTCGTGCGGCTCCATCCCTCCGACGCCCTCAATCGTCTGGTTGTGGACGGCGAGCTGGTCTGGGTTTACGGACCCAGACGTCACGACTTGGCAGTGCTCGTCGTCGATGATACTGTCGGCCCCGGAACCATCGTTGCCCGAGACATATCGGGCATTGCTCCGGCAGAGACCGTTCGCGTCGTCAAGCACGACTTTGACGCGGGCCGCAGCACTCGTAACCTCGGATAGGAGAGTCGTGGTAGAAGGGACTCGCAAACAGGGCCTGTCGACAACCGCGGTGCACGGTGGTGCTCCGCGCCCCGAGCCGGGCGAGGGCGTCAGCCTGCCGCTGGTGCAATCCGTCAATTTCGCGCAGGAGGTCGGAACCAGCGAGGGCCTCCTCTACACGCGCTATGGCAACACTCCCAACGCCGTCAGACTGCAGAAGCGACTGGCAATGCTGGATGGAGCGGAATCGGCACTCGTGTTGTCGAGCGGGATGGCCGCGACCGCCTGCGCGATGCTGGCCCTTCTGCGACCGGGCGACCACCTGATCTCGAGCGCCTGGGTCTACGGCGGCACGCGCAAGCTCTTCACCGAAGACATAATCGGGATGGGGATCGAGATCTCGTTCGTGAATCCCGTCGAGCCGCGTGGCTGGCGAAAGGCTCTCCGGAACAACACCCGCGTAATTTTTCTCGAATCTCCCGTCAATCCAACGTGCCGGGTGATCGAGCTGAATTCGCTGCAGAGCCTGGCGCACTCCGAGGGAATCGCGCTCGTCGTCGACTCCACGTTTGCGAGTCCGGTCAACTTCCGCCCCCTCGAGCACGGCGTCGACGTCGTGATCCATTCGGCGACCAAGTATCTGAATGGGCATCACGACATTCTCGCCGGCGTGGTGTGCGGGAGCGAGCCGTTCATCGACGAAGTCCGACGCAAGATGACAGTCTGGGGTCAGGCGCCAGACCCCTTTGCATGCTGGCTGCTCGAGCGCGGTCTCAAGACCCTCGATGTCCGTGTGAAGCGACAGAACGAGAACGCCATGCGCATCGCAGAATGGTGTGCGAAGCGGTCCGACATCGCGAAGGTTCACTACCCTGGCCTGCCCAGTCATCCCGACCACAAGATCGCCAAGGCTCTCCTCGACGGATTTGGAGGAATGATGGCCATCGAGCTGAAGGGAGGCGGAGCCGCGGCCGCAAGGTTTGCGAAGAAGGTTCAGGTCTTCACTTACGCGGCGAGCCTGGGCGGGGTCGATTCGCTCGTCATTGAGCCGCGGTACAGCTCGCACGAGCACATGACGTCCGAGGAGCGCGCGGCCATCGGCATCCCGGACGGCTTCCTGCGCCTGAGCATCGGAATCGAGAACGTTGAAGACCTGATCGCGGACATAGAGCAGGCGCTTCAGCAGTAACGATGATCCGTCTCACCGAAGTCGCCAAGGAATACCCTCGTTCGGGTGTAGCGCTCGCGCACATCACCTTCGAGGTGAAGAAAGGCGAATTTGTCTTTCTCACCGGCCCCAGCGGCTCGGGCAAGACGACGATCCTCAAGCTGCTGTACATGGATGACAAGCCGAGCGAGGGTGAAGTCTGGATCAACGGTGTCAGCTCGAAGCGCACAAGCGGCCGCGAGATCTCGAAGCTGCGCCGACGGCTCGGCATCGTGTTTCAGGACTTCCGCCTGCTCGAGGATCGCAGCGTAGAGGCGAACGTGCGGTTCGCGCTCGAGGTGACGAATGCGCCCAAGGCGACAATCCGCGCGAAGGTCGCTCGTGCGCTGACCCAGGTTGGGCTGGCATCGAAAGCAACGAGCTACCCTCGAGAGCTTTCGGGCGGCGAGCAGCAGCGTGTTGCAATCGCGCGCGCTCTGATCAACGATCCGTTCGTCCTGATCGCCGACGAGCCGACGGGTAACCTGGACGAGCGCGCGACACGTGGGGTGTTCCAGCTGCTGCGCGACATCAACGCGTCCGGCACCGCCGTGATCATGGCGACACACGATCTCGATCTCGTACGCCGCTCGAGTTACCGCACGATCGAGCTCAACCACGGTCGGGTCGTGTTCGACTCCTCCGAGTCGCCTGCATCCGCGAGGCCACCCGACGAGCCGTTCGTGGACACCGACACGCCAAGCGGCTCGATGGAGAGCATCTAGGTTGCGCTCCGCCCGGGAAGCGCTCACGGCGTCCCGCCGAGCGCCGCTCCTCAGTGCGCTGGGAATCGTAACGATCGCGTTCTCGCTTTTCGCGTTCGGGCTGTTTGGACTCGTCGCCGTCAACATTCGCCGCGCGCTCGATCAGGTCGAGGAGCGGGTGGAGGTTCGCGCATTCGTAAGCGACAGCACGGAAATCGAATCCGTTGCCGCGGCCATGAAGGACATTGGCGGATTCCCCGAAGTCCTGCGCGTGGATTACGTCTCCAAGGAGAAGGCCCTCGAGCGGGCAAGAAAGGAGATGGGTGAGTTCGCCGATGTGTTCGAGGCAGGCGTGCTCCCGGCGTCGATCGAGGTCCACCTGCGCCCGGGGATGCGGAGCCCGGCGATCGTGAAATCCGTCGCTGGCCGCATCGGCACGTACGCCTTCATCGACGATGTCAGGTACGGCGAAGAGTGGGTTGAAAAGCTCTATCGCCTGCGCAACATCGCAACGGTGGCGGGCATCGCGCTCGGCGTCGCGTTCGCGGCGGTGGCGGTCATAATCATCGGCGCCACGATCCGGATGACGGTTCTCGCGCGCGCGAAAGAGATATCCATCATGCGGCTCGTGGGCGCGACCGACATGTTCATCCGCCTTCCCTTCCTCATCGACGGACTCTTCAAGGGCGTCCTCGGCGGCTTGCTGGCACTCGTCTTCGTGTGGGTCGCGAACCGCGTCATCAACGAGTACTTCATCCAGACGATCTTCTTCGACCGCGAAATGATCTTCGTCGGGATAGTGGCGGGAGCGATGATGGGCGTGTTGGGCAGTCTCGTTTCGGTCGGGAGACACCTACGCCGCATCTGAGGCGCGTCTCGATGGTTCTGGCGTGCATGGTGGTCCTGGCGCCACGCCTGCCGAGCCAGCAAGCCGACCCCGAAGCGCGAATCAGGGCGCAGCGGGAGGAGCTCGCCCGCATTCGCGCCGAGCGGGACGCGCTCGAGGAGAAAATGAGTGGGCTCCAGAACACGGCGCACGAGCTCGCCGACGAAGTGAACCTCCTCGACAAGCAGCACGACGCCACGGCCAGAATGGTGAAATCGCTCGACCAGCAGCTGGTCGCCATCACTGACGAAGTGCAGTCGACTACTGTCAATCTGAGCAGCTCCGAGCGGGAAGCGGCGATGAAGCGCGCGGTGCTCCAGCGACGTCTGATCGAGATCTACAAGCGCGGGCCTCTTTACTCCGCGGAAGTGTTGTTCTCAGCTCAATCAGTCGGCCAGCTGGTTGCCCGCTACAAATATCTGCATCTGCTCGCACTCCGCGACAAAGGCCTGGTTCACCGCCTCGACGAGCTGCACGACCGCATCGAGTCGCAGCACGGCCAGCTGGTGCGGCTCCAGAGCAGCGTGCTCGAAAATCACGCCCAGAAGGAGCGCGAAGCGGCGCGGCTGGTCGAGCTCGAGAAGCTGCAGAGCCGGAACCTCGCCCGGGTGCAGGAAGATGCAAAGCGAACCAAGGCGCGCCTGGCGGAGCTGGAAAAGAGTGAAGCGCGCCTCAACAATTTCATCGCCTCACTCGAAGCCGAGCGACGGAAAGCGAGCGGTGGTCGCAACGTTCCCTCCGGACCAAGCTCGATTCGTACCACCGACATCGGCAGGCTGGACTGGCCGGTGAACGGCAACTTCCTCTACCGGTTCGGCCGCACCGTGAATCCGAACAACACGACGACGCGGTGGAACGGAATAGGGATCGCCGCGCCGGTCGGCACGACCGTCAAATCCGTTTCATCCGGCACAGTCGCCTACGCCGGCCCGATGGGAACTTACGGCAACACCGTGATTCTCGAGCACGGCGGCGGCGACTATTCCGTCTACGGGTCTCTTTCCCGAATCGACGTACGGAAGGGCACGCGCGTGATAAAGGGCCAGGCGATCGGGACAGTCGGGGTCAGCGATCCAGCCTTGGGATCGCATCTGCACTTCGAGATCAGGCGGGGCGGGCCAGCAGTAGATCCCGCCGAGTGGCTCCGCGCCGCGCGCTGATAACACCCGCTCCGACTAGCCACCGAGACGGAAGTTTCATCCGGATGAGGCGGATTTAACGGATTACTCGGATCGATCTCTGTGGCAATCTGAGTTCATATCGCCTGAGCCTTTTTCTTTTTGTTATTTCGTAGGCAGAGGTCGGTTTGGCGGTCTGAAGGTGACCGAGCGGCAGTTCCCAAAGAATCCCTGCCCTGGTGTTACGAGCCATCACGCCACGGAGATCTATCCGAGTAATCGGTCAAATCCGCCTCATCCGGATAAAACTTCCGTCTCGGTGGCCTGCTTGCGCGGCAGTTAGCTACCGCGAGCTAGCCTGCCACGCGGAGTCCACGTCAGAGAAGCGTCCCGCGCAACACCAGGAATGCGACCGAGAAGTAAATCACGAGTCCCGTGACATCGACGAGCGTCGCCACGAATGGCGCGGATGCGCTCGCTGGATCGAATCCGATTCGTTTCAACAAGAACGGAAGCATGGAACCCGCTAGCGATCCGAAGGCGACGATTCCCACCAGCGCGAACCCCACGGCGATCGCCAGCAGAATGTAGTGCGGGCCGTAGTCGAAAATGCCGATCTCCTGCCAGAGCACGATCCGGATGAAGCCGATCACTCCGAGGATGCTGCCCAGCACGAGACCGGTCGGCAGCTCGCGCAGGGCGATCCGCCACCAGTCACGGAGCTTGAGCTCCTGGAGGGCGAGGGCACGAATGACGAGTGAAGTCGCCTGCGAGCCCGAGTTACCGCCCGAGCTCATGACGAGAGGAATGAACATCGCGAGCACGGCAGCGCGCTCGATCTCCCCCTGAAAGCGCTGCATCGCTGTCGCCGTCAGCATTTCACTGACGAAGAGCGCGCACAGCCAGCCTGCGCGCTTCCTGATCATCTCGACGAAGCCGATTTCCATATACGGTGCGTCGAGGGCTTCCATACCGCCGAATCGCTGCACGTCTTCGGTCGACTCCTCCACCAGCGCGTCGATGACGTCGTCCACCGTGACGATGCCGAGCACTCGGCGTTGGTCGTCGACTACTGGAATGGCGAGGAGGTTGTATTTGGAGATGAGGCGCGCCGCTTCCTCGCGGTCGATGTCAGCCGTCACCGTCAGTGGCGGTCTGCGTTTGCCGACCTCGAGGATATTCTCGTCGCGCTGGGCGGTTAGCAGCTCGCGCAACGACACGACGTGAACCAGCTCCTGTGTCGCGGAGTCGACAATGTAGATCGCGTACACAGTTTCCTTGCGACCTCCGACTTCGCTGATTAGGCTGAGCGCCCGAGCGACCTCCCAATCCGACGGAATACTCACGAATTCCGTCGTCATGATTCCACCGGCGGTCTCGGGCGGATATTGGAGCAGCTTCTGCAACGCGACGCGAGTCGGCTCGCCTACCGTCTTCAGCAGGCGCGGCCGCTCATCCAGCGGAACTTCTCGAAACAGATCGGCCTGCTGGTCGGAGGACATCGCCTCGATGAGAGGCCCGACCTTGCGCTGATCGATTCGCTGGATGATGGCGCAGCGGTGGCGATTGAGCTCCGGCTCATCGAAGACCTGGACTGCGAGCTCGAACGGAAGCGACGCCATCACCTTCGCAGCGGCGGGTGGCGGCAGCTCGCGCAGGGCTTCGGCGATATCGGGGGCGCGAAGCTCACCCAGCGCCTCCTGCAGCTCCTCGGGGTCGGAGTGCACGAGATACAGGAGCTGCGCTACGGTGTGGGCGGGAATCTCAATCATATGTATTGGTCAACACTACTTGGACGATTGACGTAGCATCCCGTCAGAGCACTGGCGTGATTTGACCGTGGGTAAAACGGTCGCTTGGAGCTTCCAATGGGGTCAAGTTAGATTGTCACTCGATCGGGCTCCGTTCGCTTGGAGAACATGACCGCAATGGCAGGACGCTTTTCGTCGTCACTTCGTATCTGGATTCTGGTCGCCGCGTTCGCGCAGGCGGTCATGCCGGGCGTTGCCACCGTCGTCGATGCGTCATCCGGGGCGGCGGCAGCGACCACTGCGGTCAGGTCGCACATTGAGGAGCACGGGACACCGAAATGCCCGCGCGTCCATCAGGAAGACAAGTGCGCGCTCTGCCAATTCGTAAGCGGAGCCGTTGCCGCCTCAGCGGCGAATCCGCCGCTTCTTCTCCAGCAGTCCGCCACTCTTCGCGTCATTGGCACCCGCCCACAGTCGCCACGCTGGCTGACCAAGGGCGCCCCCAGTCTTCCCCGCGCGCCTCCGATTCAAGCGTAATCCCGGGTAGACGAGCCTCAGGCCTGTCCCCACACACGGATACGCTCGCCGATCATCCGAGTATCGGCGATCCACAGTCAATCGAGGCAATCAATGTTCCTTTCAACAAGGCGCACAACGCGCGCGGTTACGCGCGTATTAATTCTTGCCGCGGCCATCCTCACGTCTTGGGATACCGCCGCGGCTGATCCACTTCGCACCGCCAATGCCGACATCACCGGAGTCATCAGTGACGCCGGAAGCGGCCAACCACTTCCCTCCGCGGAAGTCAGCATCATGCGGGGGACCGAGGTAGTGGCCAACGCGTCCACCGATGCTTTTGGACGCTATACCATCCACAATATCTCGCCCGGCATCTACGCCGTTAGCGCCCGCTTCCTGGGCTTCAGTCCGCAATCCAGAACGCTCACCGTCGGTGACAGCGACGCCGACATCAGGGCTGATTTCGCTCTCAACGCCGTCGCGATAAACCTCGAGGGTGTAACGATCACGGCCGCCGTTCCTCTCGCGGTCGACACGCGGACCGGGGACCAGCGCTTCAAGCAGGACCAGTATCACGGAGCGCCGACCAACACCACTTCGCAGATTCTGCAGCAATCGATTGCTGGTGCCGCTCGCGCACCCACGGGAGAGGTCCACATTCGCGGCCAGCACGCCGAGTACACCTATTACGTCGACGGCGTGCCGGTCCCGGCGGGTATTTCGGGCAGCCTCAACGAGCTGTTCGAGCCGTCAGTCGTAAACCAGATCGATTTCATCACGGGCGGCTGGGACGCCGAGTACGGAAACAAGAACGCCGCCGTCGTCAACATCACGACGCGGATTCCTGCCGGAGGTTTCCACTACCAACTCTCGGGCTTTGGTGGGAACTACAGCACTTTTGGCCAGGGACTGAGCGCCAGCGCGAACACCGGCAAGCTCGGCTATTTCTTCTCCGGCTCGCACCAGAGCACTGATATGCGTCGCGAGCCGGTGATACTCGTTCCGGGCACGAACGAGGTTCAGAATTTTCACAATCATGGCGACGACTGGTACGGATTCGGAAAGGTCCAGTACACGCCTAGCCTCAACGACGTCGTGAATCTCGAGATGAACCTGTCACAGACGAAGTTCCAGGTTCCCTTCGATACGACCGGCAACACCCAACTCGACGACAACCAGAGGGACATCAACAGCTTCGTGAACCTCGGCTGGAGACACCAGTTCGGCACGGCCAACTCCGGTGAGGGAGATCCTGCCGGTGCGGCAGCAGCACGTGAGCTCTTCCTCGGGCTGTTCTACCGTCACGGCGGGCTCCGCTACACGCCGGGCGCGAACGACGATCCGCAGTTCGTTTTCTTCCCGGATCCGACGCCCTACAACATTCGCGAGAACAGGAACTTCGACGCGCTGGGCGTCAAAGCTGACTATTCGATCCACCCGGCGCGCGAGATGGAGCTGAAGTTCGGAACGCTGACCCAGTTCACGCGCGGTCACGAAGATTTTAGTACGTCCGACGCGAGCGGCGCTCCGGGGCCTGCGTCCAATTCCGGTCTCAAGGGGTGGGATGCGGGCGGCTACGCGCAGCTCGCCTATTCACCGGTCGAGCGGTTCGAGATTCGAACCGGCATCCGCTACGACGCGCACAACGCGCCGTTCGCGGGAACCCAGTCGCAGTGGAGTCCGCGCGTCCGACTCAACTTTTTCCCCAACACGGGGAACACGCTGTACCTCTACTATGGCCGCCTCTTTCTTCCCACCAACGTCGAAGATCTGCGCGCCATCACCAGCGTCGCACAGGCCGGCGTAACAGCGGAGCCGACACTTCCGGAGCGCGACAACTTTTACGAAGCCGGTTACATACACCGATTCCCCTTCGGGCTCGTATCGAAATTCGCGGGATACTACAAGGAAAGCTCACCGGGAATCGATGACGCCACCGTTCCCGGGTCCCAGATCGTGACGTCCGTGAATCTCGCGAAGGCGAAAATCACCGGAATCGAGACGGTGCAGGAGATCCGGCCTCCCGGCCCCTTCTCCGCCTATCTGAACGTCGCGCTCAATCACGCTTACGGGCGCGGACCGATCACTGGCGGGTTCTTCCCTGCCGATGAGCCGCAGGGGTATTTCGATCTCGATCACGACCAGCGATTGAGCATTCTCGGCTCAGCGACGTATTCGCTGAAGCAGGCTTACGCCAGTCTAACGGGTACTTACGGGTCGGGCCTCACCAACGGCGTCGATCCTGCCGACTGTAATTGCTCTTACGGAACCGGACTCTTTGATTTCAACAAGGGGATCAAGGTGAATCCTAGCTTCATTATGAACGCCAGCACCGGATTCTCTTTCGCATTCGGTCGCGCGCGCGTTCGTCCCGAGTTTTATATCGATAACATCTTCGACAAGAAGTACCTGCTGAAGGGCGCGTTCTTCAGCGGTGCATCCGTGGGAAGGCCGCGCATGTTTCAGTTCAGACTCAGCATCGCACAATAGCATGGACTTGCGCCCCGCAGTTCTGATGCTGGCTGTGGGGCTCGTGTGCGCTGGAAACGCCCGCGCCCAGGCTTCGTACAGAAACCTGGACGCGGGCTTTCCCGTGCGGGTCGAAGACGCGACCGTTACTGAACGGTACGCGCTCGACTTCGACGTTTTGAATTTCCGTTACGACGAGCTGTCCAACCTCCGAACCCGCTGGCAGTACGAGCCACAGGTCGCTTACGGACTCCTGCCACGGACAGAAGTGTGGTTGAGAGTGCCGATTTTTTACCGGGAGCGGACTGCGGCGCCACGCGGTGGAGTAGCGGGGATCGGGATGGGCGCGATGTACCAGATCGCGATTGAGACCCAGCACCTTCCCGCGCTTGCTTTGGCCAGCGAAATCTTCAAGCCCACTGGCCCGAACGCACTTCCTGCGTCGTTCTCGCTGAAGTCGCTCCTTACTCGAAGCTTTGCGCCAGGCAGGGTGCACCTGAACGCGAGCATCGCGTCGTATTCAGCCCGGAAGGCGCCGTCTCTCACCGTGTTCTGCCCGCCGGGATCGAGCAGCTGCGGAGGCGGTGGTACGCTGCCGCCGCTGGACGGACCGTGCTCAATCGGGTCATCCGCTCCGCTCGCGCCGAGTTTTTTTTGCGGGGCGCCGGCCCCGCTCGTGGTAACGCGGGCTGCCGCCGGCGAGATCCAAACTCATAGCCATTGGCTCCTCGGCGCCGGGATCGATAAGGCGTTTCCACTCGCCTCAACACTGGTGCTCGCGGACTTCTTCGCAGAGAAATTTGAGGGCATTGGAAGGAAGACCGATCTCACGGCTGAAATCGGTGCACGGCATCAGCTGAGGCCCAGGGTGGTGATTGTCGGCGCGATCGGCCGCCATTTCAGGGGCGCTGGCTTTTCGACTTTCGTCACGGCTGGAATGACGATCAGTCATGCTTTTCAGCTGTGACAACGCCGTGAAAGAGCCCACCGCACGAATGAATCTCGCGACCCCTCGTGCGCTTGCGATCGCGACCATGACATTTATCGGAGCAACTGGCTGCGGCACGGCTACGACTCACGCGACATCCTACTACGATCAGACTTGGTTTTCCGCGCCGCACAACTGGGCATTTCGAAACGGGTTCCCGGGAGTGGACGCGTTGTTCAACTCCTTCGACTACGGCCATGCGAAGTTGTACGAGACGCTGTGGAGAAATCCTGAAGCGAGACGCGAGACTCTGGATGACCGGGAGTTCCGCTTCATCACCCGGACGCTGCTGCGTCATCCGCCAAGAGTGCCGCTCGACGAAGGTGCAATTGCCCCCGAGTGGGAGAAGCTGGCTCCGGAGGCGGCCGCCATGTTCGACTGGGCCCACATGCTCCACCGTCAGATCTACGACGTCTGGGCGGATGATCGAATCAACGAGTCCCAAAAGGATGCGAAGGTCGCGCAGCTGGTGCGCTATTACCGATCGCGCTCGGCGCTTGCCTTCAGCACGAGCCCCAAGAACATGAATCTCATGGAAGGCCAGCCGTACTCGCTCTCGTTTCGGAAACGGTTTCCCACCTACAATGGCCTGATCTGGTCTTACCACTGGCTACAGATGACTCTCTACGAGGCGCTTCTCTCCTCGCGCAACCCGTCAGAGCGGCGGGAGAATGTGGACGCAGTAGTCGCGCGATTCTGGACTCTCATCGACAGCACCGCCGATAGCCTTCCCACAGTCATGCCTATGTCTGCCGCAATTGCGCCGCGCTTCTCGACGAGATATCCCGAAGCCGCGATCATATTCGACAATCTCCACTCGCTGCACGACGTGGTGTCGGATATTCTTGCCGACCAGTCTATACCGGCGTCTGCAAAGCGTCGCACGATTCTGCGAGCGGCAGATCAATACCGCGACTCAACTACGGCGATTACGACTATCGACGAGTGGAAATCAATGGCGGCCGCCATGGGACTCGCGAGGATGGGCGGAGCCGCCCCGGTTGCTGCCGGCAACGATCGCTGATTCGAAACTCTACGCGCGGCGGGTCGCCCCGAAGAGGCTTACCACAGCGAGTAACAGCCCGGACGCAACTACGATCGCGGCGCCAGTCGGAAGATCCATGCGATACGAGGCCCACAATCCGACCAGACTCGCTACCGCGGCGACGACCCATCCAATCGCGAGCCGTTTCATCCATTGCTCGGCCAGCATCGTTCCGCAGACCGCGGGCACGATCAGGTACGCGAAGGTCAGCAGCACACCGGCCAGACGCACGAAGCTGACGACCACGAGCGCGAACGCAGCGTAAAAAAGAAAATCCCAGAGTCGCACCCGCACGCCATCGGCGAAAGCCTTCTCCGGATCAGAGGAGATGAGAACAAAGCGCCGGTGGAACGCGGCATAGAAGCCGCCCAGCACCGCGAACACCACTGCGCGCTGGCCAATGTCTCCGCTCGTCGCGTTAAGGATGTCGCCCGTCAGGAGATGCTCGAGCTCCTCCTTGCCCCCAGCGACGCGGCTCAACATCAGAATGACTCCCGCGGCGGCCACAACGAAGGTGATGCCGATGATCGCCTCCTGCGGAACCGCCGTTTTTCTGGCGCTCCGGGACCAGCTGAAGAAAGCCGCGCCAATGAAGGTCACCCCGAGGGAAATCCAGAAAGTGATCCGGTCATCGAAGTGGTATCCCAGGAGCAGCGCCACGCACGTACCCAACGTTGCGACCTGGGCGAGCGCGAGATCGACGAAGATCACTTCACGTTTGACGACGTGTAGCCCGAGATACACCAGCAGCGGAGGAAAGAGAAGGCACGCGACCAACGGCCACTTCATGACCTCCCAAACCACTTGAAAGTCAGTGGTCATTTCTGCGCCCCAAGCCCGCCGGCCAAGGTCTTCACGATGTTGTCCATCAAGTCGAAGTACGTCGTTGTGTTGGGGACCGCTCCCGGCTGCTGGGATAAGTCGAGAACAGTTGCCCCGGTTTGACGCGCAACGGTTTCCGCCGTCTTCCGGTTCTGAAACGGCTGCACCAGGATCACCTTCGCGTTCGATGATTTCATCTTTCCGATCACCTGCGCGAGGTGCGCGGGTGATGGGGCAATGCCCGGCTTGGGCTCGAGCTCGTCGACGACGTTCAAGCCGAACCGCGCGGCCAGATAGACGAAATCCTTGTGGTACGTAACGATCCTGGCACCGCGATAAGGTGCGAGCTGCTTCTGCCAATCTGCGTATTTCGCATCGAGCTTTGCATTGAACCGTGCGAGGTTGCCGTTGTAGGTCGCGGCGTTCTTCGGATCGATCTGGGCAAAATGAGTTGCAATGTTTCGCGCGATGATCCTTACCGTCACTGGATCAATCATGAAGTGCGGATTGCCCAGCGAGTGAACGTCGCCCTTCGAGCGATCGAAGCTCGTGGGAACCTCCAACATCTTGACGCCCTCGGACGCCACGATGCGCCCGGGCGCGCCGGCAGAAATCTTTGAGTTGCGCGAGTTCTCGAGTAGTGGCGGCAGCCACCCCAGCTCGAGCTCGGCACCGCCTTCGATCAGGGCATCGGCGCGATTGAGCGTCACGATGTGGCTCGGTTTCGCGTCGACGTAGTGCGGGTCCTCAGTCGGCTTGGCGAGGGCGACAACGTTGACCCGGTCTCCGCCGATCTCTCTCGCGACCGCCGCGAGATCCGGGGTCGTCGCCACGACGCGAAGTTGAGCCGACGCCGACGATGCGGCCGTCACGAACGCGATCACGCCCAGCCCGGCAGTCTTAATAAAGTTCATGGGTTTCATTTTTTCTTACCTGTTCCGTTTAGAATTTGTGTGCCGCGTGGGCGCCGAGCAGGAACTCGAATTGGAACCAGAGCGAGTGATCGGTGCCGATATCCTTGCGATCGTCAAAATTGTATTGCACCCGGAATTTCGAGAATTCAGTCGGATACCAGGTGAAGTTCGGCGAAAACCGCGTTCGATCGCGGCGCAGTTCCGAATCAAATGCCGCAGCGTCTCCGCTGGCGAATTCCCCCCTGAGCCCGGCCACGATCCGCGGCTTGATACCCCACAACAACTGGGCGTAAGCTCCGCGATCCTTCAGCGTCTCGCCTGGAAGCGTGAGCGTCGGATCTGCGGCCGAGATTCGTTGAGCTGCGTCATAGTGCCGGAACATCGCCTCGCCCTGCATCGACAGGAACGGAAAACCCGCCTGTGCCGCGGCGGGTTTCCACTTCCAGTAACCGTCGACACCATACACCTGCGTCTTCGCCGAAGGTCCGGAATTGTTCGGACCGAACGCCGCGGATGCACCCAGGACAATCGTTTGAGTCTCGGTGAGGTCGAACGACGTAGTCAGTCTCGGCGCGAGCAACAGGTCCGAAGCATGTTCCACCGGCCGCTCATCGATAACGCCGCCATGAATCTCGGGTGAATCAGGGGAGCGAAAACTGGAGGTCGTTCCACCAGTGGCGTTGGCGACGGTGAGCAGGGCTTCGGCATAGAAGGACGTCGGAAAAAGCCATGAGAGTCGCAACCCCTGACTTCGAAGGCCGTCAGGACCGAACATGCGATTGAGTACCAGCGGCTCGTCGACGAATGCCCAGGCGTGCGGGTGCTGTGGGTTTTGTCGACCGAACTCGGTGAAGAACTGCCCCGCCTTGAGCTGCAGATTGGCGGGTAGCGAGGTGGTGAGCACGTACGCTTCCTCGAGCTCCACTCCCGTTTCACCATCCTTGTCGAGCTTGTACACGATGTTGCTAAAGCCCTTGAAGTAGGGATCGACGGCGCCGTCGAGAGTAAGCTCGACATTGGGAATGGAGAACCCGTTCACGTGAGGATCATGGTCCCCAACCTGAATGGCGCCCACATCGGCCTCGGTGGACCACCCGGCGTCCGTGAGAGCGACGAATCCGATATTCATGTAACCGCCGGCAGCGCGCGGGCCCTGCGCAGCCGCGTTTCCACCGCTGTCGGCATTCTGCCCGCCGAGTTCTTTCTCGAGCTGTTTTACGAGTGCGATGGAATCAGCCCGAGCGATGCTGTCAGCTCGCGCGATCGAGTCCTGTTTGGTTTTTGCTGGAGTGACCTGTCCGCGCACGACCGCCGGCACGACGATTCCCAGCGCGCACACGAGTAAGCGTACTCTCATTGTTGGATTCTTAAGGTTTCAGACATCCACTCGCGGTGACCGAATCATCGGGGCGAATGGGCGCGCCATTATTTCGGCACGCGGTTGCGTAAAAGAGGGCTACGCTTGTCTGAACGGAGGGGCTCGAGGTCTCGACTGCGAATCGCTGAGAATGGCGAGATGCTCATCCCTCTCGGCAAGTCGGGGAGGCGCAGTCCGTAGCGAAACCATCGCCGGCTCGGCAGGGCGGCTGGTGACCGCGAGCATCCAGCGCGCCGCGCAGGCGGCACAGTCTGCCGGGTTGTGCGCATGATGTGAGCTCGTGCCCGCGGCCTCCACATGCGCCCTCGCGTCCGCGCCAAACTGCCACTCCATCAACGGCGCAAACGCCAGCAGCACCTGGGCTGCGACAAGCAGACAAACCAGCGGCCGCCAAAGTGCCGACGAGAGGATGCGAGTCTGTCGCTTGCGTGTCATGAGCGTTGAAGTGTAGTCGCGATCGTACCCGATGGCGAGAGCGATTTGCGCCCCGCGCGGCTTCTGGTCGGCGAACATATCATGGATCAATACGCACGGGGACTGTCTTTCCGTTGAAAGCAGCCTCGGAAGTCCTATCCTCGTGGGAGGGTGGCACTTAGCAGGTAGCTGAGGCATTTTTCTACGTTCAATGAAGCGTGAAGATGCCCTCGAGTACCATTCTTCCGGCCGCCCCGGAAAGATCGCGGTAGTACCAACAAAGCCGCTCAACAATCAGCGCGACCTAGCGCTTGCGTACTCGCCGGGAGTTGCCGCTCCCTGCCTCGAGATCGAAGCCCACCCCGACGACGTCTACAAGTACACCGCGAAGGGAAATCTCGTTGCCGTAGTCAGCAACGGCACCGCCGTCCTTGGCCTCGGCAACATCGGTCCGCTGGCTGCCAAGCCCGTCATGGAGGGCAAGGCCAATCTCTTCAAGCAGTTCGCCGACCTCGACGTCTTCGATCTCGAGGTGGGCTCGGAGAGCCCGGACGACGTCATCAGGTTCTGCCAGCTGCTCGAGCCCACCGTCGGCGGAATAAATCTCGAGGATATCCGCGCTCCCGACTGTTTCTACATCGAAGAGACGCTCCGGAAGACGATGAAGATCCCTGTCTTCCACGACGACCAGCACGGGACGGCGATCATCTCCGGCGCCGCGCTGCTCAACGCTCTCGAGTGCATCGGGAAGAAGATCGAAAAGATCCGAGTCGTGTTCTCGGGAGCAGGCGCCGCCGCGATCTCGACGGCCGAGCACTACGTGCGACTCGGTGTTCCGCGCGAGAACATTCTGCTCACCGACCGCCAGGGCATCATCTATGAAGGACGGCCTGGAACGCTGGACCCGTATAAGGCCAAGTTTGCCAACAGGACCAAGGCGCGGACGATCGCCGACGCTCTGGTCGGCGCTGACGTTTTCGTCGGCCTTTCGGTGGCCGGCGCCATCACGGGCGAGATGGTCGCAAAGATGGCGAAGAAGCCCATCGTGTTCGCCCTCGCGAATCCGGAGCCGGAGATTCTTCCCGAGCAGGTAAGAGCCGTCCGCTCCGACGCAATCATCGCTACCGGTCGCAGCGACTACCCGAATCAGGTCAACAACGTCCTTGGCTTTCCGTTCATCTTTCGCGGCGCCCTCGATGCGCGCGCGACGCAGGTGAACGAGGAGATGAAGATGGCAGCGACCCGCGCGCTTGCCGCTCTCGCCAAGGAGGATGTCCCTGAAAGCGTGTCACGCCTGTACGGACTCCGCTCCGTAAAGTTCGGGCCCGACTACCTGATTCCGTTCCCGTTCGATCCGCGAGTGCTGTTGTGGGTGGCGCCGGCGGTCGCGTGGGCAGCAGTCGCCAGCGGGGTCGCGAAGGAGATGATCGACCTCGAGCACTACCGCGAAAGACTCGAAGAGCGCCTGGGCAGAGCGCGTGGAATTATGCGCGGCATCATCAACCGCGCCCTGCGGGATCCCAAGCGCGTCGTCTTCCCCGAGGGCGAAGAGCCGAAGATCATCCGCGCCGCGCGCATGATCGCCGACGAGGGTATCGCTTTCCCCATCCTGCTCGGCCAACCCGAAGCGATTCATCGAATCGCGGACGAGCACCACATCTCGCTGCGTGATATCGCGATCGAGGATCCGGGCGCGTCGGAGAAGCGCGACAAGTACGCCGACTATCTCTGGAAGCGGCGCCAGCGCAAAGGCCTCAGTCACGGCGAGGCGCACCAGCTCCTGTTCAACGGCAATTACTTCGGTTCAGTGATGGTCGCATGCGGAGACGCCGATGCCCTGCTCTCCGGTGTCGGCATGCATTACCCCGAGACAATCCGCCCCGCGCTCCAGGTGATCGGGGCGCATCCCAAGGCCGAGATCGTGAGCGGCCTCTACATGCTCGTGTTCGAGAAGCACGTTATCTTCCTTGGCGACACGACGGTCAACATCGATCCGACCGCGGAACAGCTGGCGCAGATAGCTTATTCGGCCGGGCGGATCGTCCGCACCTTCGGCATCACGCCGAAAATCGCGATGCTGTCGTTCTCAAACTTCGGGTCGGTCAGCCATCCCGAAGCTCAGAAAGTGGCGAAAGCCGTCTCGATTCTGAGGAAACGCGACCCGACGCTCATCGTCGACGGAGAGATGCAGGCGGACACCGCGATGGACGAGAACATCCTCAAGTCGTCGTATTCGTTCAGCGTGCTGAAGGAGAGGGCGAATGTACTGATATTCCCCAACCTCAGCGCCGGGAATATCGCGTACAAGCTTCTGCACCACCTTGGCGGTGCCACGAAGATCGGTCCGTTCCTGGTCGGTATGAATCTTCCCGTTCACGTGCTGGAGCAGGGCGCCGACGTACAGGACATCGTGAATATGGCCGCGGTCGCAGTGATGGACGCGCAGCAGCGGATCAGTGAGAGGAAGTCGACTGATGGCAACTGAGATCAAGCCGCAGCGCACGGAAGCAGCGCGCGAAAGCAGCATTGGACTGGCGAGGCAGGGACTCGCGCCGCGTGGCGAAGTCCATTGGAATTTGATTGCGCCCGAGCTGTTCAAGGCCGCCGCCCGCCGCGACGAAGGTGAGTTTACGGAGATGGGTCCGTTCGTCGCAATCACGACGCCGCACACCGGCCGCTCGCCCAACGACAAGTTCGTGGTGAAGGAGCCCACATCCGAGAAGGATGTCGACTGGGGCAAGGTCAACCAGCCGATCTCAACTGAGAAATACCAGCTGCTGCTTAACGATGTGCGGCGGTATCTCAACGAGTCGCGGGAGCTGTTCGTCGAAGATCTCTACTGCGGCGCGGATCAGGCTTATCGCCTGTCGGTCCGCTATGTGTCGCCCAACGCGTGGCACATGGCGTTCGTGCGGAACATGTTCATCCGCCCGGAGCTCACGGATCTGCCCACCTTCGATCCCAACTTCACCGTTCTGCACGCGCCCGAATTCCAGGCGGAGCCGGCGCGCCACGGAACGCGGACTGGAACCTTCATCGTTCTCAATCTCTCCGAGCGAACGATCCTGATCGGGGGTACGCGTTACGCCGGTGAGCTGAAGAAAGCGATGTTCACAGTCATGAACTACCTCCTTCCGAAGCAGGGTGTTCTCTCCATGCACTGCTCGGCAAATATCGGGAAGGCGGGTGACACCGCTTTGTTCTTCGGGCTCTCCGGGACCGGGAAGACGACGCTGTCGGCCGATCCCAATCGCGGCCTGATCGGCGATGACGAGCACGGTTGGTCGGCGGAGGGGATCTTCAACTTCGAGGGCGGCTGCTACGCCAAGGTGATCAACCTCTCGCCCGAGAGCGAGCCCGACATCTATCGCACCACCCAGATGTTCGGCACGGTGCTCGAGAACGTCGTGCTCGACCCGGCGACGAAGAAGGTGAAGTTTGCCGACCAGTCGATTACCGAGAACACGCGTGCCTCGTATCCGTTGCACTACATCCGGAATTACGTCGAAGGCGGCAGGGGCGGACATCCGAGGAACGTCGTGTTCCTCACGGCCGATGCGTTTGGGGTTCTTCCGCCAATCGCGAAGCTCACGCCCCATCAGGCGATGTACTACTTCCTGTCCGGGTATACGGCGAAGGTGGCCGGCACCGAACGCGGAGTGAGTGAGCCACAGCCTACGTTCAGCGCGTGCTTTGGCGCGGCCTTTCTGGTTTGGCATGCGACGAAGTATGCGGCGATGCTCGGGCAGCTTTTGAGGGAGCACCGATCCAGCGTCTGGCTGATCAACACCGGATGGAGCGGCGGCCCTTACGGCACGGGGAAGAGAATCAAGCTCGCGTACACGCGCGCCATAGTTAACGCGGCTCTCGCCGGTGAGATCGACGATGTCAGGACCGAGCTCGATCCGTTCTTCGGTCTCTGCACCCCGGTGGAGGTAAAGGGCGTTCCCACAGGGGTGCTGAATCCGCGAAGGACCTGGCCCGATGCCGCGGCATACGACGCCCAGGCGAGGAAGCTCGCCGGCATGTTCCGAGAGAACTTCGACAAGTTTGGAAGCGTCGATCCGGCGATCAAGAACGCTGGTCCGAAAGGATAACCCGTACCCGACGAGAGGCCGTGCACTTCGAGATATTGCGCGACCCCGTCTGGAACAACATTCGGGTCGATGACCTCACCCTCAGCCTCGTCGACACCGAAGTCTTTCAGCGACTGAGGTACGTCCGACAGCTGGGTTGGACCTACCTGGTCTATCCCGGCGCCACACACACCCGGTTCGAGCACGCGCTCGGGACACATCATCTGTCCCGGCGCACTCTGGCGCTCCTTTGCGAAGCTCAAGACGCGGCGTCGATCAGCGAGAACGAGCAGGCGATCGTCCGGTCCGCCGCGCTCCTTCACGATGTAGGACACTATCCATTCTCGCACGCTCTCGAAGAGATCGGCGCGCTCCACCATGAAGCGGTGGCGCGGCCTCTCATCACCGAGGGCAGCGTTGCATCCTTGCTGGCCTCCCATCTGGGTGACGATGCGCCGGTAAGAGTCTTCGACCTCATTGGGGGAAACAGCAAGAGCGCGCTGCAGGGGTTGATCTCCGGCTCGCTGGATCTCGACAAGATTGAGTATCTCAAGCGCGATGCATTCATGTGCGGTGTTCCATATGGCGAGATCGATGTCGACCGACTGACAAATTCTCTCGTGCTCGTGGACGACCCGGACACCGGACGCCCGGTGATTGGCGTTCAGGAGAAGGCGCTGTCTGCGCTCGAGTCCCTGCTGTTCGCGAAGTATCAGATGTACCGGAACGTTTACTGGCATCACGCGGTGCGGAGCGCGACGGCGATGTACAAGCGGCTGGTCGAAGACGCGCTCCAGGCAGGTGTCGTGGATGTTCAATCCCTTTCGCGCCACACCGATGAAGGCCTGATGCACCGGCTCGAAAACGCAAAACCGACGCAGCTGCTCGCGGCACTCAAGGAACGGCGGCTCTACAAGCGGGCAGCGGAGTGGCCGGCGGCGGAGCTCGATGTCGACAAGGTCGAATGGATCGCGACCGATCGCAGTCGCGTCGCTGCCAAGGAGAACGAGCTTGCAAAGGAGCTGGGGCTCGCCCCCGGTGAGCTGTTGCTCGACTATCCCACGAAGACCCAGATGCTCGGACTCGACATCCCGGTGTTGCGACGCAGCGGACGAGTGGAGCGACTCACAGGCGAGGGTTGGATCGGAACGATCAACCTGCCTTCCTTGTCGGAGGAGCTTTACAAGAGTGCGAGATGGTTGCGGGTGTTCACTGCGAAGCGAGCGAAGCTCGATCCCCGCCAGATCAGGGAGTCGCTGGAACGATCGCCCTGACCGGGCGCTATAACAGGGATGATTGCGTCGAGATCAATCGCCGCAGCCTCTGTCGCTTTGCTGGTCAGTGGCTGCACGGTTCCAATGGAGTCATCCGCGCCGGCGACGCCCGCGACCGCGGCTGCGGCCGGACGTTATGGCGCGACGGTATCGCGCATTTTCGACCTGATCAACGCCGAGCGCAGGCATCAAGGACTGCCGGCTCTCGTCTTCAACGGGCAGCTCGATCAGATGGCGAACATCCAGGCGCGGAACATGGCGCGCTTCCAGAAGATGGCGCACGTCATCCCCGAAGCGAGCCTGCCAACAATGGGCGATCGGGCCAGGCACGTTGGTTATCCATTCGGACGCCTCGCCGAGAACGTGGCGCTGGGATATCCTGACGCCGAGACGGTCGTCCATGGATGGATGACGTCGAAGGGGCACCGCGCCAACATCCTCAATCCCGACGTGGTCGAAACCGGCATCGCCATCGCCAGATCGTCGAGCGGGGGGCTTTACTACTGCCAAGTCTTCGGAAGGCGGCTTACATCGCTGTAGCGGGCAACTAAGCCCCCGAATCAAGGAGCCTTTCCACAGGCTAAGTTCAATAGCACCAGTTGTTTACGGTGTTTCTGCGGATGAGGTAATAATCTGTGACCTTCGGTTTGGCTAAAGCGTCGTATACGCATGAGCCGACTTACAATCGCCGCCTCCGTCCTGCTCGCAATTCCGGGCTCCTCCTTCGCGCAGCAGGCCCCAACTTTCGCCTCTAACGACACCGGCCTGATTTCGGCCGCCATCTTCGAGACGAAGGATGCGGCTGCGCTCACGGTTGGCATCGACCCACTGTCGCGCGCAGCGCTCAAAAAGGGCGAGCGCGAAGTCAGAATCTGGTATTCGAGCTTCGGCAACCCACAGTACCTGGTGATCATTCGCCAGACGGGTGGCGCGACCACTGGCCGCCTGCTGCTCTGGTGGGACCAGTACTACGAGACCACGCCGGAAAAGGCTGACACTCGCGTCGACAACTT
>Ga0193699_10000235_pt1 | contig 25084 bp, 29 predicted proteins | sample L3c2metaG_FD_160095 | JGI IMG/M metagenome (GOLD analysis project Ga0193699, IMG submission 160095) | Soil microbial communities from a riparian zone of the East river system, Colorado, United States - L3c2 | ecosystem: Environmental > Terrestrial > Soil > Riparian zone | place: USA: East...
GAATACCGAATTTGGGCCAACGACGACGGTCGCGGAGGTCATCTCCGAGGTTAGCCTCGAAGGAAAGGTCGCCATCATCAGTCGCCTAAGTGAGCGTGTGCAACGGCTCAAGCGATGGCAAGCGCCATGCCAACGACCGACACGTTTCCGCCAAGGAATCTTTTGACTCACAAGAAAGGAAAAGACCATGGAATATACGACGCTCGGCAATACCGGTCTCCTGGTCTCGAAACTCTGCTTCGGAACCATGACATTCGGGGACGGCAGGGGGCTTTTCAAGGCCATCAGCGCCGTTGGCCAGGCCGGGGCCGATGAGCTGGTGAAGACATCGATTGACGGCGGCATCAACTTCTTTGATACGGCCGACAATTACACGGAGGGCGAGAGCGAAAAGATTCTTGGGCAATCACTGAAGAACCTCAACATCGCGCGGAAGGATGTCGTGATCGCGACGAAGGTCTATAGCCGCGTCGGCCCGGGGCGCAATGACATCGGGGCTTCTCGCGGCCACATTATGGACGCTGTGGAAGCCAGTCTTCGCCGCTTGCAAACCGACCATATCGATCTGTACCAGATCCATGGCAACGATTCCGTGACCCCTGTCGAAGAGACGCTTCGCGCGCTCGACACTCTGGTGCAGCAGGGAAAGGTCCGCTACATCGGCTGCTCCAACTGGCAGGCATGGAAGATCGCCAAAGCCCTCGGAATCTCCGAGTTCAGGAACGTGGCCCGACTTGACACGCTTCAGGCTTATTACTCGATCGCCGGCCGCGATCTCGAACGGGAAATCGTTCCCCTGCTGGAAACCGAAAAGGTCGGCCTGCTCGTGTGGAGTCCGCTTGCCGGCGGCTTGCTTTCCGGCAAATTCAGCCGGACGATCCAGAAGCCCGCGGATTCACGCCGCACCGACTACGACTTTCCCCTCGTGGACAAAGAGCGGACCTGGAAGATTCTCGACGTAATGGCTCCGATCGCGAAAGCACATGGATGTAGTCCTGCACGCCTCTCGCTCGCATGGCTCTTGGCAAAGCCTGTGGTAACCTCGGTCATCATTGGCGCGAAACGCCTCGACCAGCTTCAGGACAATCTCGCGGCGGTCGAACTTACACTCACCCAGGACGAGCTTAGGCAGTTGGACGAGGTCAGCACTCTTCCCCCTGAGTATCCAGGGTGGGTGCTGCCGTTCCAGGGAGCCGACCGTCTGGGGCTAGTTGATCGCTGGGAGCAGTTACGAGAGACGAGCAAGCCGCATTGATCCTGCAATCTCGCCGGACTGCCGACAGGTCAGCTATCGCCTCAGCGATCCTCTGGCTGGCGGCCTGCTGGTAGACGGCGAAGTCGGACGACGGATTTGCATTTGCCGCTCTGGCCGCGTTCGGCTTGGCGTTGCAGCTTTCTACACCAGTGAAGGCAGAGGGAGCCGCAATCGTCATCAAAAGTGGCGACGATAGATCAGTTTAAAACGAACCTTGCCTCGATCGATGTAGACCTGGACGACGCGGCCTTGGCCGAACTCGATTGGCTGGTATAAGTCGCCGAGGAGCAAGTGAGCAGGTTAGTATTGAGGATCCTCACGGCGAACGCGGTCAGATCGCCGTCATCCATTCCTGAGTTTATTTCACTGGAGAATACAACAAGTACTCGATTTTCTTTTGGAGCCTTCGTCAATATTCTCGGATACACACATTCGAAGGCGCAATCCATGCTGTCGAACTCAACGCTTCCGAACGTGGTATCGCATGGCCCTTCCGGCCGAAGTGCCGCGGCATTGCACTTACCCGTCAAGTCGCTGGCGCTGGATCGGCGCGATCACGGAAAAAATGACAAAACTACAGATCAGCAGGGCGATCGGTTGCACCATCGGCGTATGCAGCGCGTATCCAATGGTTCCGTCGAGGTTTGTCCTCCCGATATCGTAAAACGTCTCTCCGTGACATCGGGCGGCATGACGGCCGAAGTCATACAAGCGACGAAGAATGAAAGGGTTGAAACTCGCTTTTGCGCGCCTGTTCTTCTGCTCGTGGCATATGAGCGTGGCACACGCGACGACGGCGACACATTTGTCGAGGGTTTGCCCGGTTCGAGATTGCGCGACTTCGGACAAAAGCTCACTTTTGTTCCGGCCGGCCACCAATACTACGATTGGCAACAGCCACGATCTCTTACCCGGGTCTCATACTTCTACATTGATCCAGCCCAACAGTCGGTCGATCCCGACCTCGGCTTATCGGGTATATCATTCGCGCCGCGACTGTTTTTCGAAAACACACCACTTTGGGACACGGCACGTAAGCTCACGATGTTGATTGAGAGTGGTGATGTCTCCAATCGTCTCTATTTCGAAGCTCTTGGCGTCGTGCTGGTGCATGAGCTTGTGCGTCTCAATGTCGGGACGCAGTCCATCAAGCGGCCGGTCCGCGGCGGCCTTACCACGTGGCAGAAACGTACCATTTTGGACTATATCGAAGAGAATCTCGCCGAGCAGATATCGCTTGAAACGCTCGCAAGGCTCGTGCGCCTGAGCCCATATTATTTTTGCCGCGCCTTCAAGCGGTCCGTGGGGATGCCGCCGCATCAATATCATACAGTCCGCCGGATCGAGCGCGCCAAGCTACTGCTTGCGCAGATTGCGCGCTCGGTGACGGATGTCGGATTCGCTGTCGGTTTCAACCAGACGAGTTCGTTTACAGCGGCGTTCCATAGGATCACCGGACACACGCCTACGGCTTATCAACGGAGCTTCGGTTGAAGCAGTGGCCGGCGCGACGCAGGCTCGATCTATGCTCCGACCAACAACAAGCGTGTCGGCGCGCTGGCTGGAAGCTACGGCGGCGCTAGTGCGACTATCGGCGCATGTGTCGGAGCCAATGTGTTGGTCGGCGGCTCAGATCGCACCGTGACGCTGCAGCCCGTCTCGGTGCAAGGCCAGACAGGCCTCAATATAGCGGCTGGCGTTTCCAGCCTAGGGTGGCGCCCAGCAAAATGGCTGCGCGCCAGCGGTCGCCGCGCTAGGCGTCATGGCTGATTGCTGAAACTGACTCACTAGCGAATGCGAAAGTTACTGGATTTTCCAAATCGCGCGGCGTGAATAGTCTGAGAGCTGTTAGGTCGTCGATTTGTAGTCCCCGGCGTAATGATCGGCGCCCTTACCGAGGCCGCCGGGTGTGCCCCCCATACCCGGCGGTTCTCCTTAGATGGGAGTGGTCGTTTCTGATGCTCACCTTTGAGATTATTGGATTTGCCTTGCTCGGCCTGTTCTTCGGCGCTCTGATTTCCGGACCCCAGCACGGCGCGGACCACTAGGGCCAGGAGCTGCAACAGCGGAGCAGCTTCAATTGAAAAGGAGTTATTGGGGCTATTGAAAACCGAGAGGGAATGCGCATGCGTGTTCAAGATCCATCGCCAACACTCAGGTTGCTCAAACTCAAATCGCTCACGCCCAAGCCATTAAACCCGTGCCCAGTATGCGGAGCTGAGACAGCTCTTGCAGAAATTGAACCCCATCCTCTGCACATCAAATTTGAGATTCATGGTTACGCCTGTGGCCAGTGCGGGCCGATCAAATCCTTGGTCGCGCTTCGTTCACCGTCGGATTCTGGGCACGGATTAGACGGCTAATTTTTGGCAGGTGCCATCTCGATTTTAACAATCGAGATGGTTGGCCTCACGGAGACCGCTGATACTTCGCCCTCCATCTATCGCGTGGAGTCGGCGTTTGTGACGTTGAAAGTCTAGAAAGTATTTCCAACCAATGGAGGAAGCCAATGAGAGTATGTCACAAACTCGCACTTACGCTGCCGCGGTCAAAGCGAGCTCATATTGCCGTCGTGACCGGCGCGATATCCGCGATCATGCTGTTGCTGTCGGCGCTCCCTGTCCGAGCGCAGCAAGGTCCATTCGCCGATTTTTCCGGGTCTTGGTTGGGCCGTGACAACATCACGCTGTCTAGCGGGTCCCGCGAACGCATCCAGTGCCGCGCGACTTACAACGGTAGGACCGGCGGAGACGACCTGCAACTGGCGCTACGCTGCGCCAGCGACAGCTATAACGTCGACTTCCGCGGTAGTGCCATGTTCAGCGGTGGCAACTTGACTGGCAATTGGAGCGAGTCGACGCAGCATGCGGCGGGTCAGCTCAGCGGTCGAGTCAACGGCAATCATGTAGACGCTAGAATTGAGGGACAAACGTTCGCGGCATTGTTGGACATGGTCACGCAGGGCAACAGGCAATCGATCTCGCTTCGATCGCCGGGAAGTCATGTCTCGGATGTCGAGATTTCTCTCAGACGCCGATAGAAATCGCCCCTCGCTCTGCTGGCGACTTGCGTTCCGTGCCGAGCGTGTAAGCAGGACGCGGAGCGCGGCAAAAACGAGCTGTGGGGCCATCCGCTTCGCCGCGTGGTTGGTTTGCGAAGGCTTGCTGCTGTTACGGTATTCTTGCCGCAATGCTCGGGCGCTCTCAGCATTCATTCCTGAAAATATTTCAATAGAGAATGCAACAGAAATACGATTTTAATTTCTGCTCTGATCGTCAATACGTTTGGGACGAACGCATTCAAACGTCGAGCAAGTTCGTTCCCTATAAATCAAAATGAGGTGCTCATGAAAAAGTTTCTGCTCGCAAGCGCTGCCATCCTGACACTCGGCGTGGCGTCGGCGTTTGCCGCTGATTTGCCAAGCCGAGTACCGATGCCGGCCAAGGCGCCGGCTTACTTCCAAACCTACAATTGGACCGGTGTCTATGTCGGCATCAATGGTGGCGGCGGCTGGGGCTCCGATTCGGATAACACGTCGGGTGGGCTCGTCGGTGGCACGCTCGGCTATAATTATCAGTTGGGGCGGGTGGTCTTTGGTATTGAAGGCGATATTGACTGGAGTGGTATCAAAGGCAGCGAAACCTGTGGCGGCTTTAATTGCGATACCCGCAATAATTGGCTGAGCACGGTGCGCGGACGCCTTGGCTATGCTGGATTCGATCGTTTCTTGCCTTACGTCACCGGCGGCGTCGCCTTTGGCGATGTCAAGACGTCGGTTGACGGCTTTGGTGACTCAAGTAAAACCAGGACCGGTTGGACCCTCGGCGGCGGTATCGAATATGCGATCGCTGGCCCATGGACGGCCAAGGTCGAGTATCTCTACGTGGATCTCGGTAGCGGCGATGATTCGGCCTTCGGCTCAAACCGGGACTTCAAAACGAGCCTCGTCCGCGCCGGTCTCAATTACCGGTTCTGACCGAAGCCTAGTGTGTGCAAAGCCCGGAGGTAGCTCCGGGCTTTTGCTTCAGCGGCTATGGCGAAATGCTGCTACGATGGATAAGGCGCGGATCGTATTTCAAATACATATTTTGTACTTCTTGTTGGAAGGACGCCTCCCGAGCATTGGGTCATTCATTCGCCAGCCTGACGACTTGGCAAATCAAGCTGATGTTGCTCGAAAGGTCTAAAGTCAATTTTGTGGAGGTCGGGCCCCCGAGTGTCGGTGAGATAGCCTGCCGACACATTCCGGGACTCGCGCCGCATTCGTTCACGTCTAATGGCGTAGGCGAGCAGCCACATCAATACGAATAGTAGACCGCTGATCCCCAGCAACAGGTCCCGGATCAGGTCCATGGGCGTCCTCCTGACGCATAATGCAATCGAACCACGGTTCGTATTAGTTGCCCAGGATCCTTCAATTTTGGATTGAGACCTTTCAGTCCGATTTCGGCATGATGACACCCGTATTGAAAGGCTCCGCAGTCGCTAGCGTGACCTCCTGGGCTAACGCCGCCAATTCCTTGGTCTGCTCTGTCAGCGCCTCGAACCGCTTGCGTGAATGTTCGGTCAACAATTCGATGAAGTCTGATGGCGTCCTCACGTTCGCAAGCTTTTGAGCGAAATCGAACGCGGCCTCGCTATTGGTGTGAGCAAATTCGACGATCTTGCTGTTGTAGTCTTGCGCACCTTTAACTGCTGTCGAAAAGCTGTTCTTAACCAGGACTGCGGCTTCAGTCGTACCTGCGCTCATCTTCTCGGCAACTTCTTTGAGCTGCGCGAAGCCATTTTCGGCGGACGCGCGCAACGCCTCTGTGACATCCCTCTTAGAGGTACTGGAAGGCTTCGTAGTCGTGGCTTTGGTTGCCGAATCCATCATTGCTTTTGTCCTGACGGTGTTTTCGGTTCAGGGCCCCGGAACGCGGCGCCCTGAACGTTGGTCTGATGCTTGGCGGATTGTATTCGCCGGGCAAGGCGCTGCTTGCCGAGGATTGCCACTTTTGCGGAATTTTGCCTCTTTATTTTTTTGTAGCTAAACGGCCGCCGCGCAAAAGCCGGCTCGAATAGATTTCCGCTGTCCACTCCTGAGCTTCTTTCAACAGTGAATGCAACAGACAAGCGATTATCAATTTAGTGCTTTGGCAATACGTTAGGAAACACACACGCAAACGTCGAAGAATACCATGCGCGAAAGACCGATAGCTGAAACGGCGATTGACGCCTCACCGCACGCGTCGACGATCATTTCCGTCGCCCGGAATGAACGTCAACGCGCGAGAGCCGCCGAGAGCCCCCTCGGCGGCTCTCAACCTACCGGCGACGAAATGAAATTGGGCGCAAGGTCGCGTCCGCCATTCGAATGCATTGCTCTTGTCCTCCAGGGCGGTGGTGCTCTCGGCGCGTATCAGGCCGGAGTCTATGAAGCATTGAGCGAGGCCGACCTTCATCCCGACTGGATCGCAGGCATTTCGATCGGTGCGATCAATGGGGCACTGATAGCCGGCAATGCGCCAGAAGCCCGTGTCGACAAACTACGTTCGTTTTGGGAGCGCGTCACGACCAGACCGTATTCGGATTGGTGCGGGCGCTTGTTTCCGACAAAGAGCGATGCCATGTGGCGGGCGCTGAACCAGATGAGTGCCAATCTCGCCATGACCGGTGGCGTGGCTGGGTTCTTCACGCCACGATTTCCGGCGCCGTGGCTTTATCCACCCGGCGCCGTGGAAGCTACGAGCTTCTACGATACCAACCGCCTTAAGGCGACGCTCGAACAATTGGTCGATTTCGACCGTATCAACGCCAACCGGATGCGTTTGAGCGTCGGCGCGGTGAACGTGAGGAGTGGCAATTTCGTCTATTTCGACACCAAAACGCACACGATTGGCCCCGAGCACATCATGGCCAGCGCGGCCTTGCCACCCGCGTTCCCCGCCGTGGAGATAGAAGGCGAGAATTATTGGGACGGCGGGCTGGTCTCGAACACTCCGCTACAGTGGCTGGTCGAGAGTCGTCCCCATCACGATACTTTGGCATTCCAGGTAGACCTATGGAGCGCGGTTGGCGAGCTTCCACGCACTCTGGCGGAGGTATCGACCCGCCAGAAGGAAATCCAGTATTCGAGTCGCACCCGCGCCGGCACCGATAGCTTTAAGAACGTCCAGCGAATGCGCAGAGCAATGGCGGACTTGTTCGAGAAGCTCCCTGAAGAGCTGCAGAACGGCCCCGAGGCGCAGTTGCTCCGGCCGGTCGTCGACCACAAGACTTACAACATCGTGCACCTGATCTACCGCGCCAGGAACTACGAGGGTAATTCGAAGGATTACGAATTCTCGCGCGCCAGCATGGAGGAGCATTGGCGCGCCGGCTATCACGACGCCGTTCGCACCCTGCGTCATCCGGAAGTGCTTGAGCGCCCCACGAATCACGAAGGCGTTTTCACCTTCGATCTCCCGCATGATGGTCGGGAATAGAAAAGGGATATCGACGAAAAGGAGAGCGGTCATGAGCATTCAGAATATTCTCGGGCGCAATGGCGCCGAGGTCATCACAATCCGCGCGACTGAAACGGTCAAACGTGCCGCCGATCGGATGCGAGAGCACAACATTGCCGCGTTGGTCGTGAAAAGCGGTGATGTAATCACCGGCCTCATATCAGAACGCGAGATCGTACACGCGGTCTCACGGAATGGGGAGCGCGCGCTTTCCATGCAGGTTTTGGACATCGTGAGCCACGCCACCATCACGGCTTCTCCCGACGATACCCTGAAGCGCGCCATGAGCCTGATGACGCATCACCGCGTGCGGCATTTGCCGGTGATTGCCAACGGCAGGCTCGTGGGCATCGTCAGCATCGGTGATGTCGTTAAGCACCGGCTGGAAGATCTGGAATTAGAATCGAGTGTCCTCCGTGATGCATACATAGCGACACACTGAAACGGAGATCGCGATATGCACCGGGTTCGACGCCAGGCAATCGCCGGCCATCTCTCAAAGGGCTTTCGATTAACCGAGGCGCACAGTGCGCTTCAGAGTTCTACGGACGCGCGCTCAGATCTTATGGAGCTACGCGAACAGTTGTTGGATGAGTTAAACCAAAGGTTCAAGAGCAACCTTCAGATACTACACGGCCTTTTGCACGGTGCTTATAGCAAAACGGACAACTCGGAGGCTCGTGAGATACTCGCAGATACGAGCCGGCGCATCGCGGCGATGGGGACAGCGCAAAAGATCTTTTACTCCGCCGGGAATTTAACAGATATCAGCGGGCAAAAACTTCTCAAAGGTATCTGCGTTAATGCTGCCGCTTCTTTTGGCAAAGAAGTATCGATCAACTGCGAAGCGACTACTGCCTCTCTGCCGAAGGAGACGGTAATGCCGCTCGCATTGATTTTGAATGAACTGCTCACGAATGCAGCAAAGCACGGGGCCGACGATCGTGGTCGCGTGACTATCGACGCCGGGCTGAGCCAGCGCTCGGGATCGCACGAACTTTATGTGCAAGACCAAGGAGCTGGATTTGGCTTCGAAGAGGCCGTAGGGCGATCTTCCGGGTTGGGCCTAGTGAGGATATTGGCGCAACAGCTCAGAGGGACCTTCACGGTAGAGCGAAGGTCTGGAGCTCGTTGCACCCTGAGTTTCTCAGATCAATGATTGCGCACAAGCGATCGTAAAGGTCATTCCTATGAGCGGTGTCTGTGATGGATGAGAGTGAAGTACGGCGGACGGCATTCGCGATGCCCCTGACAAGTCCGGCTTATCCGATCGGGCCGTATCGATTTTTCCATCGAGAATTTCTCATCATCACCTACCGCACCGATCCAGAGAAGCTGCGTGAGCTCGTGCCGGCGCCGCTTAAGGTCGTGGAGCCTTTGGTAAAATTCGAATTCATCCGGATGCCGGATTCCACCGGGTTCGGCGACTACACAGAAAGCGGGCAGGTGATCCCGGTCTCTTTTGAAGGCCGCAAGGGGAACTACACCCACTGCATGTTTCTCAATGACCATCCCCCCATCGCCGGTGGTCGCGAACTGTGGGGCTTTCCCAAGAAGCTCGCCGAACCGACCCTCAAGGCGGAAATCGACACGCTCGTTGGTACATTACACTTCGGTCCGCTGCGGATCGCCATTGGAACCATGGGCTACAAACATACCCAGGCCGATCTTGCAACGATCAAGACATCGCTGCTCGCGCCCAATTTCCTGCTCAAGATCATCCCGCATGTCGATGGCACGCCGCGAATCTGCGAACTGGTGGAATATCACTTAGAGGATATCGATTTGAAAGGCGCCTGGACCGGGCCGGCCGCTTTGACGTTGATCTCCCACGCCCTCGCGCCGCTGGCGGAGCTTCCGGTGTTTGAGGTCGTCTCAGGCGTGCACATCATCGCCGACATCACGCTAGGCCTCGGCACGGTTGTTCACGACTACCTGACCTGAGGTCCAGCTTCTTTAAAGAGGATTACCATGCGTCTGAAGAACAAGGTCGCCATTGTCACCGGTGCAGCCAGCGGAATCGGAAAGGCAATAGCAGTTATGTTTGCCCGCGAGGGCGCCAAGGTCGCAATCGCCGATCTCGACCAAAAGGCGGCGGATGCGACGGCGCGCGAAATCGACGCCCGGGGCAATTCGGCCGTTGGTGTTGCCATGGACGTCGCCGATGAACAACAAGTGGAGGCGGGGATTGCCAAGGTGATCGACAAGTTCGGCGCGCTCGATGTTTTGGTCAGCAATGCGGGCATTCAGATCGTCGGGCCAATCGCCGACTTCGAATTCGCCAAGTGGAAGCGGTTGCTGTCAATTCATCTCGATGGCGCCTTTCTCACCACGCGGGCCGCACTCCGACAGATGTACAAGCAGAATAGCGGCAGCATCATCTACATGGGGTCTGTTCATTCGAAAGAAGCCTCAGTGCTCAAGGCGCCTTATGTCACGGCCAAGCACGGCCTGCTCGGGCTAGCAAAAGTTGTCGCCAAAGAAGGGGTGGCGCACGGGGTCCGTGCCAATGTGATCTGCCCCGGCTTTGTCCGTACTCCGCTCGTAGACAAGCAAATACCGGAACAGGCCAAGGAGCTCGGGATTTCGGAGCAGGACGTCATCAAGAATGTCATGCTGAAAGAGACCGTGGACGGGGAGTTTACGACGGTCGAGGACGTGGCCGAGACGGCACTGTTCCTTGCCTCTTTCGGATCGAATGCACTGACGGGTCAGTCGATCGTCGTCAGTCACGGTTGGTTCATGCAATAGCACGAGCGCGTATGAGTTTAGCGAGCCCCGAATTGTGCACCAGCCGGCATCGACTTGCTCAGTCTTTGGTGAACGGGTTCTTGAGCGAACTCTTGGGCTGCTTCGAGCCGCGGGCAGCGCGGATCATGTCAATGAAGGCGCGCAGAGCGGCCGGAACCTGCCGGTGGCCCGGATAATACAGAAAAAGTCCCCCGAAAGTTGGCGACCAGTCCTTCAGCACGCGGACCAATTGTCCCGAGCGCAGGAATGGCTCAGCCAAAGATTCTATCGTGTACGTGATCCCCAACCCATCGATCGCCGCGCGCACTGCCAAAGCAGAGTCGTTGACCATCACTCGGCCAGGCGCCGCAATTTTGTGCGATTTACCATTTCGTTCGAACGGCCACTCGAACACAGCGCCATCATCGCCGCCCCGCCGGAACTGAACGCAGCTGTGTTGGAGAAGTTCATCGGGAGTTTGCGGCCGGCGGCGTCGCGTAAAATAGGACGGTGAGCCTACCAAGGCCACTTTCATTGGCCCCATCACCCGAACAGCAATCATATCGGCCGCTGCCCGATCCTGCGGTCCGATGCCGGCGTCGAATCCCTTCGCGACGATGTCGATGGGGGCCTCTCCCACCTGGAGCTCAAGATGAACCTCTGGATACGTCGACAGGAAGCGGTGCCAAACGGGCGCGATCACCGCCGCCGCCGACAAATGGTTCGCGTAGATACGCAGTCGGCCCATAGGGTGCAGGCGCTCTTGATCCAGATTTTCCAGTGCGCCGGTGATTTGATCGATCGCCGGCCGCAACCGATCGAGCAGACGCCGGCCGGCGTCGGTCACCGATACGCTGCGCGTAGTGCGGTGTAGCAAGCGCACCCCGAGACGCTCCTCCATCTGCCGCATCGAGTGGCTGAGCGCCGAGGGCGTGACGCCGAGACGCGATGCCGCCGCCCGAAAGCTTCGCAGATCGGCAACAGCGACAAATGCTGTCAGATTGGCCAGGTCGCCACGATCCATTGCTGAGCTCCTTTCATCACCGCATGCAATAGCCACTGGATTTTCATTTTCGTCTTCCGTCAATACGTTGGTGGGACGAGAAATCAGATGCTGAAATGGAATGTGTGTCCAGTCGCGTGGCTCCCGACCTTGGCCACTTAAGAAGGCCACTAGGAAGTAAGCTAGTCACAAATGTGCTTAGGAGCTATCGGATCAATGGAGGTGAATTCCCCGACTCTTGGTTTCCTGCTGCATGAGGTTGCGCGGTTGCTATGGAAGCGAATTGGAAAAAATGCGCGCGGCTTCGGAATGACCGCATCCCATTGGCGAGTGTTGGCCTATTTGGCTCAATACGAAGGGATCAACCAAAACGGTCTAGCTGAGCTGCTTGAAGTGGAATCGATCACGCTCTGTCGCACCTTGGACAGACTTCAGACGCTCGGATTGATCGAACGGCATCCACACCCCTCTGACCGACGCGTTTGGATTCCTCGCCTCGCGCCAGTCGCCCGATCAAAACTGGCGCAGGCCCGCAAGCTTGGCGAACTCATACACAGCGAGGTATTAGCGGGAATTTCCGACGCCGATCGGCTGTGCCTATTGGAGACATTACAAGTTTTGAAATCAAATCTTACGGACGCAGATGAGAAGTCTGCGGCAGGACAAAAAAGAGCGAGTCATGGCTAGTCCAACCGAAACTGCTTCGAACATTCACGATGCTGGGGCCGACCAGAGCGCCCTCCGCCGTCCCGAGAACAATATCCGCCATCTGGCGCGCCATCAGTCGGAGTCCAAGAATATGCCAGGCACAGGCGAGGCCGCTAAGCCGGAATCAAAAGCTCGACCAGACGATCGCGAGCCAGAGGTGAGGCCATCGGCTGAGCTGCCTCTCGTCCCAGCGGCGGCCGAGTCCGTCGCGTCGAAAAAATCTCCGCGGCGACCGTTAATGTTTGCATTGCTGCCGGTGGCGTTAGTTGTCGGCGGGTATTTTTATGTGACGGGCGGCGCGGTGATGTCGACAGAAAATGCATACGTGCAGGCCGACATGGTTGGATTGTCAACGGATGTATCCGGTATCGTCAATGAAGTCTCGGTTCACGACAATCAGAAGGTCGCGAAAGGCGACGTGCTGTTCAAGCTCGACGATCTGCAGTTCCGGCTTGCGCTGGATCGCTCCGAGGCCCAGATCGGAAATACACGAAACGATCTCCGTGCGCTCCAGGCCAGCTACCGAAACATGCAGACACAAATCGAGCAGGCAATGACCGACGTTGACTTCAACACGGTAAACTTCAAGCGCCAGCAGCAATTGGCCGCCACCAACGCCACCCCACAAGTGACCCTCGACGCCTCTCGCAACACCCTTCAAGGGTCGCAGCAAAAGCTCGCCTCACTAAAAGAACAACTCGCTGGCATTACCGCGAATCTGAACGGCAATCCCGACTCCCCAATCGAAGATCATCCGCGCTACAAGGATGCGTTGGCCGCTCGCAATGAGGCCGCACGTCAGCTCGCGCATTCGATCGTGCGAGCGCCCTTCGATGGCATCGTGACGAACGTGCCGTCTCTGCAGTCTGGCCAGTATCTTGCTGCCGCGGCAACAGCATTCAACATTGTCTCGACCGATCATGTCTGGGTTCAGGCGAGTCCAAAAGAAACTGAATTGACCTACGTCAAGCCGGGACAGGAAGTGACGGTCGAGGTCGATGCCTATCCCGGTCAGCGATGGGTCGGCACGGTTGAAAGCATAAGTCCGGCATCCGCATCGAGTTTTTCGTTGTTGCCGGCTGAAAATACCAGCGGCAACTGGGTTAAGGTCGTCCAGCGCATTCCGATGCGCGTCCGTGTCAATAATACGTCGGGCAAGCCGCCGCTGCGCGTCGGCATGAGCGTGGAGTTGAGTGTCGATACCGGACACGAGCGTGGGCTGCCCAGTTTCATAACCGATCTCTTTGGATCGTCGGAAGCTGCACGTGGCTGACGCTGTTGCAAACACCCCGCAGCCGACCAATCGTGCCGCGATTACGGCCTGTGTCATCCTCGCCGTTATCATGCAGGCGCTCGATACCACGATCGCCAATGTCGCGCTTCCTTACATGCAGGGCAGCGTCTCGGCGAGTGCGGATCAGATCAATTGGGTGCTGACCTCCTATATTGTCGCCGCAGCGATTATGACCCCGCCATCGGGATTTCTTGCAAACAAGTTCGGCCGCAAACGGGTGTTAATGGTAGCTGTCGCCGGATTCGTGATTGCATCTGTACTGTGCGGCATTGCGCAGTCGCTGGTCCAGATCGTGGCTTTCCGACTGCTTCAGGGACTTTTTGGCGCAGCGCTTGTCCCGCTTGGCCAATCGATTCTACTCGATATTTACACGCCGGAAGAACGTGGCTCCGCCATGGCTGTATTCGGCGTGTCAGTAATGGTGGGGCCGGTTCTGGGGCCAGTGATCGGCGGATGGTTGACGGACCACTACAGTTGGCGATGGGTTTTCTATATCAACGTACCGCTGGGTGCGCTCGCATTCGCTGGCATATCGTTCTTCATAAAGGAGACGACGATTAGCGCGGCCGCAAAACTTGATTGGCTCGGGTTTGGCAGTTTGAGTGTGGCGATCGCGGCCATGCAGGTATTCTTGGACCGGGGCGCACAACTTGACTGGTTCTCTTCCGCCGAAATTCTCGTCGAGGCGGTCGTCTGCGCATCGGCATTTTACATCTTTCTCGTCCATACATTTACGGCGAAAAATTCCTTCGTAAATCCCAGGCTGTTTCTCGATCGCAATTTCTCGGTCGGAATGTTGTTCATTTTCATCGTTGGGATAACCTATCTGGCGTCCTTGGCGCTGCTGACGCCCTATCTGCAAACGCTAATGGGTTACCCTATAGTGACCGCGGGGCTTGTCATGGGCCCGCGTGGTTTGGGCACCATGGTTTGCATGTTCTTGGTCGGCCGCCTCATCGGACGAATTGATATCAGACTGCTTCTTATGATCGGCTTGCTGCTGACCGCTTGGGCCATGTACGACATGACCAGTTGGACGCCCGACGTCTCGCAGTCGACCATCGCAGTGACCGGCTTCGTCCAGGGAGCAGGGCTTGGATTTTTGTTCGTCCCACTCACGACCGTCACCTTTGCGACCCTTTCGCCTGAGCAGCGGCCGGATGCGACCGGTCTCTATAACCTGTCGCGCAACGTCGGCTCTAGTGTGGGAATATCAATCGTTTCCTATCTGCTGATTAGAAACAATCAGATCAATCATGCGACCATCGCAAGCCATGTCACCGCATTCAATCATGCATTCAACAACAGCGTGGTGTTGCAGGCGTTGAGCCCGTGGACCGCGGGCGGACGTGCGGCGCTCGATCAGGTCATACAAACACAGGCTTCAATCATCAGCTATATCGACGATTTCAAATTGATGATGATCCTCTCGCTTGCGGCGATTCCTCTGGTGTTGCTGCTTCGACGCGCGGCAACGCCAACCGGAAGCGACCATGCGATGGCGATGGAATGAATAGAGCTCCGTTGAAATCGTTTAACATTGGTGATCGCGTCCGAATGAGTGCGAGTGGACGGGCGCGCCACCCCGGCGCATTCGCCGCCGAACAAGGACTCGGGCCAGAATTGCACCGTGGAGGATGCTGACAGGAGCTGACAGCACGTGCGGTTAGCCTCAAGAACACGATAACCTCTCTGCTACAAAAGCCCTTCGTTTGAAAGAGCAAGGGATATCAATGACATATGTGTTAGTGGTTTCATTCCACCCGGCGCGCCAAATCTCCAGTAAATTCAGCGGTTTTGACGCTGGCATTTCGGTGCTTCTGGGCGCCGTTTACAACGGTTTACCACGCAGGCGACGGGGCGACCTCAGGGCCGTTTAGTCAGACGGACCCAGTCGCCAACCAACACGAAAACTAAAACCCGCAAAACGGCACTAGGCCTATCGACGGTCTTATGCCTGCAAAACGCGCGCACACCGTGCACGCGATTAGGCAAGCTCCACGAAATAACCCTAGCCGCCAATTGATCGACTGCTAGATGGTGGGAGAAACACGTGCCTGTCGGAAAAGGCAATCGAGTACAATTGTAGACTCGAGTCCACTCATGCCGCTTCCACCTGCGCCAACAGGTAACTGGCGAACACAATCAATTGCGCGGCGGAAACGCGGTCAAAGCCGCGCTCTCGATGCTCCGGCGGATTTTTACAGTGCCCGATTGCGCCAGAGTACAGGTCCATGAGGCCGACTCGTTCTCCTTTATCGGCTTGCATGTCCGTTAGCGGCCCGTTCTCGGGATTGAACGCGGTCTGCATAAGCTTCCGACCAATGTCGCTATCGTTCATGTTTGCGGCGTTTCGCACCGACAGTTCGACTTCCTTGAAGGCTCGGAACACCGCGACGCCGCCCACCGGCCGCTACTTTCCGTTACTGGATTCGACCACGACGGATCCGCTCATATGCGGATGCAAGGAGCAAAAATACGGGTAGGTACCCGGTGTCGCGAATGTGAAAGAGAATTTGTCGTCGGTGTCGAGCGCCTTCGATTTAAACACCCTCGTGTCCGACGTCACGGTGTGCGGGATGTCGTCGGAGTTGGTCCAGGTAACGGTGTCTCCCGCTTTCACCGTGAGTTTTTGTGGCGCGAAGGTGAAGTTGTCGATCTTCACCTCGACGCCGGCAGCCTGGGCAGTCGCGGCCGTCACGAGTGCGGCAACAGCAATTCCCAACAGGGCGCTTGCGGCCGTGAGGAATGTCGCGAACACAACTGCCGCTAGCACGGCGCGCACCGATGGGATGGCTATTGTCATGGTTATCGGCCGCTCAGGTTTGCAGCGGGGTATCGATAATGGCGAGCCGTTGCTCGCCCTGTTTAAATGTCACGCTGGCTGTACCCAGCATGGTGCGCAGCTTGTCTTCAGGTACCTTCATCGGGCCAGCCGAAGGTGCGGTACCCGGCGCCGGCTGCGGAAAGGCGGTCGAACGCGCGGTGTGGAAGGTGACGTTGCCTTCGACCTTCTGCATTACCTGATGGATGTGGCCGTTGAGTACAGTCACCGAACCGAAGCGCTTCATAAACCCAAGCGCCTGCTCGCTATCCTCCGTGCCCCAACCCCAGGCTGGATAGATCGCCCACAACGGGATATGTGCGAACACGACAATCGGTGTCGACGCGGAACGGCCTTTCAAATCGTCCGCGATCCATTTGAGCTGCTCATCGCCCAAACTGCCCATGCCACCGCCCTTGAGATTGGCGACATTGACTAGACCCATGAAGTGAACACCGTTGGCATCGAAGCTATAATAGCCCGAACCCTTGGTACCGCGGCCATAACGTTCTTTGTAGAGCGAGATGTCTGGATCGATAATGTCGTGCTCGCCCGGCACGTAATGCACGTCGAGCTTAGCCTCTGAGATGATCTTTTCGGCGTCGTCGAATTCCGACACCTTAGATAGATGCGTGATGTCGCCAGTGTGGATCATGAAGGAGGGCTTCTTCGGAATGGCCTTGATTCGGCCGATTGCTTCTTCCAGCGTGCCCTTGGCATTGGGATTGGCCGGCTTGTCGAAGCCCATATGGCTGTCGCTGATCTGCAGGAACGTTAGACCTTTGGCGTCCGCCGCCATCGCCTCATCGACCAGGCCGAGCGAATGCGGTACCCCGCCAGAGATGGTCCACAGCACCCCGGTGCCGGCCCATGTCATGCATTCCAGGACCTTGCGGCGGCTGACGCCGTCATTCTTGTCGTGCTGACCGTCGCTGTCGTGATCGAAATTGCTCATCATTTTTCTCCAGTTTGGCCTGTCGCTTCTGAGAACTGGACCCGACGGGGGCGAGATTTATTCCCGGAAAGAGGAAAGGGGGCAAAACTTTAGTGGAAGGCCGTGAGTGCTGACGTGCCCTTTCGGGGCAGAAAGGGCTCGCATAGGACTTTTTTTTATGAGGGCGAGCTTTGCAAAGAAATGTTCGGATGTGACTGGTTTTGTCGGAGAAGTCAGTTGAAAGGGTAATACTCGAAGCGGCGTTAGAGCCGAAAAAGCGGGAAGCCCCGAATTGATTTCGGGGCCTCCATTCGTGTGCTATAGCGCGATTAGTTAGTTAATCTGCATCAACTGGTTGTGGTACGCATACGGATCGGTGATACCAGCCGGAAGATTTTTAAAGATGCCTGTATTTTCTTGGTCATTGCTTCGCGCATTCGTGGAGCGTTTCGCAGTTGGAGCCGCCTGCGCATAGGCATCATTTCCACTGAGGCTAGACTGCGGCGCATACAAGTTCGGCGAAGAATTCCCCATCCCTTGGTAATACCCGGCCGACTGGGCAAATGCGGGCGCAGCGATAGCTGTGACGAAAACGGCAACGACGAGGGTTTTCTTGAGCATAGTCCTATCTCCTGGTTGTCGGTGTCCGTATGAACACCTGATAATCAGAAGATAGGAGCTATAGGGTCGGGCGTATGTGCGATATCACACGCTCTATCGCTTAGACGCCAAGTGATTATTCTTGCTTCACCATCAAGTGAGTGGATGGGAAGCTCCGCTAGATCTCACAGCTCTTCTGTTGGAGCGAAGCGTTGTGAGCAACGGAAAAATTCATAAACGTTTCAGGTGGCGGAAATCTAGACAAGGACCTGCTGCAATTCGTTTCTGGTTTTGAATACTGCGGCCGAGATGGGATGGCTTTGGCCTGGAATCGTGACCTCGATTGGCACTATGTCAGTCGAAACTGCCAATTTGATTGCGGCGACAGAAGCGACGAGCGTGCAATCTAATGGCCTTGATTGCGCTTCCAGCTTGGCAGCGATATTGCCGATATCACCTAGAAACTGTAGCGATTGCGAGGCGCCGACAGACATCCATCCCACGACGGCCAAGCCAGCATGAATCCCGATGCCAGCGCGAATTGGCGCCCTCAGCTCGCCGGTTAACTCATTGTTGAGCGCATCCAATTCGCCCCAGACGTCCAGCGCCGCCACGAACGCATGGCGAGCGGAGGAGGCGGCCGTATCGTCTAAACCAAAAACACTCATGACGCCGTCGCCAGCTATACTAGTAACGTATCCTCGGCGATTTCGGATTGCGCCAGTCACCGCCTGGATGTACCGGTCGAAGAGGAAAACCGCATCATAGGGCAATAGCCCAGCCGCCAGTGCCGTGGATTCTCGAAGATCGACGAACATTGCGACGATCTCGAGCTCGCGCCCGCCGTCGACTGCCGCATCGAAGCGGGCGGCAATGGGTGTTGCAGCCGTTCGTGGCGGCACGAGCAACTGGATCGTCACGTTGGCCAAGGGCCGCAACTGGCATGCTAGCCGCACATTAGCCGGGGCATGGACCCGGCGCAGCGTGCGATCCTCCAACAAATCCGGCGCTGGCAGCGAGCCAGCGCCCTCGATCACGCGAATTCGGCAAGTGGAGCATCGCCCTCTACCCCCGCAAACAGATTCATGCGGGATACCGGCCCAGCGGCTCGCCTCAAGTACTGAGAATCCCGCCGGCACAGCAACGATGCGGTTACCTGGATAGGTGATCCGGATGCCGCGAAAGCGTTTGGCGTGCCAATCGCGCGTCGCACGGAGGGCGAACACTCCGGCGACAAGGCCGCAATACAAGATCAAAATCCCATTGACAATGTGGCTCATGGATTCCAGGTCAGAACTCACAGAAAAGCGGGCGGCGTTAACCGAACCGTGTTGCACAGCTTCGCGAAGGTTGAGGCCCGCGCTGATCACGCCGAGGATTGCCAGCGTCGGAATGAGCGTTGCGAATGTTGCCAGGATTGGTAATGCGGTGGGATACCAAGCCTTTGAGCGAAGCCACGAACTCAAACCAATGCAGCCGTGAATCCACACAACCAAGAGCAAGAGCATCTGTCGAGGCAGCGCAATATCAGGTGAATCAACCCAGAATAGGTAGAGGATCCGTTCATATCCGAACTCCATTCCATAAAGAGATTGCCCAAGGCGCAGACCAGCCGCATGCGGGATTAGTAGAAATGGGATTGCGAGCCCGAGAGCCAACTGCCAGGCCTCTGCAGCCGGAAGGCGCAATTGCCGCCGTCGGTATAGAGCGTACAAGCCGAGTAGCCCGTGAACCGAAAAAGAGCCATAGAGAAAAAACAAACCGACATAGCTTTGCCATGGCATGAGAAGAAACTTGCTGGCACTGTGCATGGCGTTTATGGAAAAAACACCGAAAGCATGATTTAGGAAATGCGAGGTCGCATAGGCGAATAGGATCAGGCCTGTTGCCAGCCGTAGAGACCGCACAGATCTAAGCATCGGCTTTTCTTTCGTTCTCGTGATAATCTGCGAAGGATTATGAGCAAGAAGATAGAAACACTCGCCAATATAGGCCTTTTTCGTTCGCTCGATGCTGCCAAGCTGCGACAGCTCGATAGCCAGTGCATTTGGCGCCGCGCATCCCGCAACGAGTGGCTCATCGACTATCAAGACGAAAGCAACGATATTCTTTTTGTCGTGAGCGGGACGGTCCGCGTGAAGCTGCAATCAGTATCCGGACGTGAAGTGTTGCTTCGCGAAATCAACGCCGGAGAATTCTTCGGCGAACTAGCAGCAATCGACAATCAGCCCCGTTCATCGGGAGTTGTAGCAGTGACCGACGTGACGGTTGCGCGCATGCCGGCTTCTGTTTTCCGCGACGCCGTTCACACCTATTCCGATTTGAGCGATCAATTACTAGCCCTATTGGCGGGTCAGATACGTATGCTTGCTAATCGTGTCAATGAATTTACCGCGCTGGATGCCAAATTCAGGATCTACGCGGAGTTGTTGCGGCTTTCAAAGCCCGTCGCCGGAAAACCGCGGCAGGCCGTAATATCGCCTCCGCCGGTACATTCAGAAATTGCGGCGCGTGTTAGCATCAGACGGGAAGCTGTGGCACGCGAAATAAAGGCGCTTGAATGCGCTGGGTTGATTGAGCGCCGTCGCGGAGCGCTCGTACTCATTGACACCGCGCGGCTTCAGAAAATGATCCAGAAAGCGTTGGATCTAGATTGATGACCTGACCGGGCTTTTTTGGACCAAGCGTTGTTAGAGAATAGCTTGGAAAGGAGCCAGTCATGCCGAAGAAGAGGTTCAGCGCGGAGCAGATTGTGACGCTGCTTCGTCAGATTGAAGTGTCGATGGCGCAGGGTAAACCTACACCGGTAGCTTGCCGGGACGCGGGGATATTGCAGCAGAGCTATTACCGCTGGTGCAAGGAATACGGCGGCCTTGAGATTTATCAGGCGAAGCGGATGAAGGACCTGGAGCGCGAGAATGTCTGACTGAAGCGCCTGGTTGCTGATCTGTCACTTGAGAAACAGGTGCTCAAGGACGTTGCCTCGGAAAACTTGCGAGCCCCGAACGGCGCCGGCAGGCTGTTGAACGCATTCGGGGGAACTACGAGCTCTCGGAACGCCATGCCTGTCGGATTGTCAGCCAGCCACGCGGAACGCAGCGTTACACCATCATTGTCGGTGCTGATGAAGATGCACTGACGCAGGCAATTATCGCGTTGGCATCGCAGTACGGCCGATACGGCTATCGTCGGATTAAGTCATTGCTGGACGAGGCGCTCCATCGCCTAACCCTGAAGTTAAACGCCCACCTTATTGGGCTTCCATTTATAAGGTGCTGGCTGTCATCTCAGCGCCGTTGTCAGACCGGATGTGCTCCGGCACGTGTGATATCGCACATTGAGCCGATCGCTTAGCTCCTATCTTCTGATTATCAGGTGTTCAAACGAACACCAAAAATCAGGAGATCAAGCCATGCTCAAGAAGTCCCTTGTAGCGGCGGCTTTCGTCACTTTCATCGCAGCCCCCGCATTTGCCCAGTCATTTGACCCTGATATGGGCACCGGCAACAACGTGCCGTTCGCATATGCGCCGACCGATCAGAGCGGCAACGACGCCTATGCACAGGCGGTCCCCACTGCGAGACACTCCGCAAAGAGCGCCAACGCGCACCGCTCCGCGAAGAGTGCTTACGCGCAGGCGCCCGGCACGACCGATTCCCAGTCAACGGCCGTCATCGTCGACGGTAAAGTCGTCGGCAGTGATCCGGATCCGTTCATTCGCCAAATGCTGAGAGAAGAAGCCCAAAGAGGACAGTGGTAAGAAATTCGCTTTGACGTTGGCCGAAAGTACCCCGGGCCAAAACCGGGGTATTTTCGGGCCAATCATTCCGGTGAGGTTGCTCTTGTCCAAAAAGTAGAGGTCAAAGTCGCGCCTTTTCCGTCCCGAATATTACCAGTTGCACTTCATTCGACACGGTCGGATGCGAGCCCTCCGGCCGATATCTACTCAGGGCGGATATTTAAAGGCGTCAAACCAGCTGACCTGCCGGTAACGCAGCGATCGAATACGAATTAGTCATCTACGTCGGCACAGAAAGGTGCGCGAAATGCCAATGAGTAAGAGGTCGATTTTGTTGGCTGCTGTTACCACTGTGATGGGGCTTGCAGCCTTCTGGGTCCTGACCATCCCTTCCACCGTGCCGGCGACATCGCTGCCGGCCCATACGCCCGATCTCGTAAACGGCAGGGAGATGTTCTTCGCTGGCGGCTGCGCGTCATGCCATGCTGTTCCAAAACAGTCGGACATGACGATGCTTGGTGGTGGGCTCGCACTGGGTTCTCCGTTCGGCACTTTTTACGCACCCAACATTTCGTCCGATTTGAAGGATGGCATCGGGGCCTGGACCGAGGCGCAATTCATTACCGCGCTCGACAAGGGCACATCGCCTAAGGGCGATCATTACTATCCGGCCTTTCCATACACCTCGTTTCAACACATCCGTTTCGACGATTTGCGCGATCTGTTCGCATATTTAAAGACGCTTCCGCCGGTACAGGGCCGCGTGCGCGATCACGACCTACCGTTTCCATTCAATATCCGGCGCACACTTGGTCTTTGGAAGCTATTGTTTTTAGATGGTCAGCCGTTCCAGCCTGACCCATCGAAATCAGCGAATTGGGATCGCGGCGCCTATTTGGTCAACGGGCCCGCTCATTGCGCCGAGTGTCATTCGCCGCGCAATGCACTCGGTGCGGTAATCACGAGCCTACGCTTCACAGGAGGGCCGAGCCCAGATGGACAGAGTCGCGTTCCGAATATCACGCAGTTTAAGCTTCTCAAGCGCTGGTCGGAAGCCGACATCGCCAAAATGTTCGAGGATGGCATGACGCCCCACGGCGACAAGGTTGACGGCAGCATGGTCGACGTAGTGGGCAATACATCACAATTGTCTACCGAGGATCGTATGGCGATAGCAGTCTACATCAAATCGCTTCCGCCGGTTGAAGGACAGCCACCGACCAAAAAATAATCGGCGTCACCGCTGGCCGTTTATGAATTCTTTTCTAAAGCGCATGCAATAGACATACGAGTTGCACTTGGATGGTTCGTCAATTTCTTCGTGACGTAAATTAAACGGTGGAAATGTTCTAGGGCTATCGGTTAGTGAGAAGCAGCGGTCGCCTCTTCCGGAAGTCCTCAGCCCTCAAGACGGGAGGCCGATACGGCGCTTATCTTGAGGCTTCGATGAGAGCCATCATCACCGGATCGGCCTTCGCGATCTGAGCGTCAATGCGCTCGATAGCCCATCGATATGACGCCCGAAATACTTCGGTATGACGAGCAAAGTCGAAAAAATTGGAGCCGGGGAAGGCGGGCGGATCAAGAATTAGGTCATGTGGACCTAAGAGGCTTTGATCGAATGTCGCGTTGGCGAATAGACAGCGTCGTAGGATGTTGACCGGCCCAGGCACCGCTGGCAAATTTCGTCGTGAAAATAACATTCGAGCGACTAGAGACCATCGACCTGGTATTGCCTCATAATCGATCGGGAAGGCTTCAAATTTCGGCAATCCAAAATGAACGACGACATTTGGACCAGCCTTTAGCGAATGCATCGGTTTCAAGGGGATGTTGTCTACCAGGCCGCCGTCTACCAGCATCCTTCCATCGGCAGTGAACATTGGTGGAAGAGCCCCAGGTATGGAACCGGATGCACGCAACGCCCGCCATAGGGGGCCGGAGCGAAACAGGTAAGGCGCGCTTGCCGACAGGTCGGTCGCGATAGCGAAGAAAGGCAACCAAGCGTCTTCAATGTCAACTCCGTAGGTAACTTGACGCAGTGCATCGTCCAGACGCACATGATCGAGAAAACTGTAACGCGGGAATGTCCAGCGCTTGAGCGCGCGGCTTGAGATCAAGATGGCTTTGATATCGTCATCAATGCGTTCCGGAGTTCGCATCATTGCAAAGCCAGCCATCAACGAGGCGCCGATGCTCGTCCCGCCCACAATGTCGAACGTCACGCCTCGTTCGAGGAATGCCTTGAATATCCCCACATGCGCCGGCCCGAATCCGCCACCGCCGGCTGCGACGAATCCGATTGCACGCCCCGTTAGGAACCGATGAAGCCTTAAAAAGTCTGCATTATCCTCGATAGAAATGTGGTGATGCTGTAAAACGGGCCGGCTGGAAAGCCACGTCCTAGTACCCGCAGCCATAGTACCTGCCGCAGTCACGTCCCGCCTTTCATAAACAATGACGAGACGTCGATGCGTCTGTGGGTGGGTCAGAAAAGCTAATTCCTCGCCTGCATTTAGCTCGTTCGTCGGAACGCCGCGAACGGCAATGATGACCTGGTCGGCCTGGCGGACCGCCTTTTGAGTCCATGCGCCGTCTGTCCCATCACCGAGATAAATGACGAGATCGTGGTCATTTTCACGCTGGTTCAGCCAGTCAGAGACCGTCGGATGATCGGGCGGTGTATTAGGAAAACGACTCGCCATTTCCGCGCTATCAAGAAATATCGTACGACTCCGTCGACCAAACACTGTCCGCAGACGGTCGACAAAGGACGGCAATAAACCATTCTGTCCGCCAGCAATGATGGCAACCGTTCGTGCTGCCTTGCGTTGTGTGATTGCCGGTAGGCGTGTGCTCATTTCCGCGAGGCGGCCGGCGAGCGAATTCAGGATCGCCTGATAGATCTTCGGATTAGCCGCCACGATCTCATCGAAGGCGGCCCGATCAAGCATTGCCACGGCAGAGTCGCGAGCGGCCATCACGGTCGCGTTACGAGAATGACCGGAAAAGAAGCCTATCTCCCCGATCAGTTCACCAGCAGAGATTTCTGAGACCGGTTCAGAACGAGATTTCATGTAAACCGAGAAGCGGCCGAATAGCACAACGAATATGGCATCCGACTCGTCACCCTGGCGAACGAGTTCTTGCCCACGCTTGAGATCTAGCCGCACCACTCGTTCCGAGATTATTGCGGTTTCTCTCTCGTTCAACTCGCCGAAAATAGCGATTCGGCGGACAGCCTCGCTCACATCCATATTGTTACCTGTGCGTACTGAAAACCTAAACCCGAACTTAGCGGTTTGCTAAAAATCCTAGAAATTAAAATATGCGCTAGCATCATCTGCGGTAGCCATTGGCCTTGGGATAACTGACTACGCATGCCCCGTAGTTCGGCAAAGGAGCTTGGCGGGACAATGTCTTCGTCGAGCGGCTGTGGCGCAGCGTCAAATATGAGGAGGTGTATCTGCGGGCCTACGACAACGTCAGCGAAGCCCGCGCTTCAATCG
>Ga0193699_10000236_pt1 | contig 25033 bp, 24 predicted proteins | sample L3c2metaG_FD_160095 | JGI IMG/M metagenome (GOLD analysis project Ga0193699, IMG submission 160095) | Soil microbial communities from a riparian zone of the East river system, Colorado, United States - L3c2 | ecosystem: Environmental > Terrestrial > Soil > Riparian zone | place: USA: East...
CAGGGCTACGTCAGCCGCGAGATTGCCGAGAAGGTCTACCGCGTCGCGCTCGACGGCGAAGGGCGCGCGGACATATCGGCGACACGGCTGCTGAGGCGCGCGGCGGCTTCGGCTGCACAGCAGCCGCCGGAGCTTTGACCGTCCCCCTCTGTTCATGGCAGCATAGATTCACACTGGCAGGACCCGGGCCGCAGGGCGGCCCACGAACGGCGACAGGAATCATCAGCCCGACTGGGGAGGTTGGCATGGATCCGATGGCAATGCTCGCGCTCGCCACCGCCGTCTTTCTCCTCACGCACTACGTCTCGAGCACGCCGCTTCGGTCGGGGCTGGCCGCAGTGCTCGGCGAGAATGTCTACCTCGGCCTCTACACGCTCGTTTCCCTGGGGACGCTCGGGTGGATGATCTGGGCCTATGTCAAGGCGCCCTACGAACGGCTGTGGATCGGGGACGAATTCAAGGTGTGGGCGGTGGTGCTGATGCCGGTGTCACTGGTGCTGATCGCCTGCGGAGCGCTCGGCAAGAATCCGAGCGCGGTGCGCCAGGAAAGCGCGCTTCGGTCCATGGGCGAGCCGCGCGGCATCCTGCGCGTCACGCGCCATCCCATCCTGTGGGGGATCGCGCTCTGGGCCTTTGTGCATCTGATCTCCCGCGGGGACACCGCCTCGCTGATTTTCTTCGGCGGATTTCTGTTGCTCGCGATATCGGGTACGGTGCTGCAGGACCTGCGCAAGGACAAGATGATCGGCGTGGACTGGCAGCGCTTCGCCGCGACCACTTCCAACGTCCCCTTCGCCGCGATCATCCAGGGGCGCAACCAGTTCAGGTCCGACGAAATCGGGTGGCGGAAAGTGCTCATCGGACTAGCGCTGTACTTCGTGCTCGCTTTCCTGCATCCCTATCTGTTTGGCGCGAGACCCTATTGACCGTGGCGGGCGGTGCATGAGCGCCGCCCGCGCCCTGCTGCTTGCGGCGGCGCTGTGCTCTTTCGGCCTCGCGCTGGCGCAGGCGCCTTTCCCGAGCAAGCCGATCCGGCTCATCGTCACATCGCCCCCGGGCGGCTCGAACGACATCCTCAATCGAATCCTCGGGGCGAAGCTCGCCGAGCTCCTCGCCCAGCCGGTGCTGATCGACAATCGTCCGGGCGCCTCGGGATTCGTCGCCGCGGAAATGGTGGCGAAATCTCCCCCCGACGGCTACACCCTGCTCGGCGCCACCGAGGCGACCCTGGTCGCGAACCCGCTGTTCTTCAAGAAGGTCCCATACGACCCGCAGCGCGATTTTGCGCCGGTGACGATCGCTGTGGAAATCGGCTACGTGCTGCTCGTGCATCCTTCGGTGCCGGCGAATTCGGTGCAGGAGCTGATCGCGCTCGCCCGTTCGAAGCCGGGGGCGCTCAACTACGCCTCGTCGGGCAACGGCAGCGCCTTCCACCTCGGCATGGAGCTGTTCAAGCGCATGGCGGGCGTCGATATCGTGCACGTGCCCTTCAAGGGCAGTGCGCTTTCGGTCAATGCGATGCTCGCCGGGGAAGTGCAGATCATGCTCAACGGAACGCCGAACGGCGTGCCTCTCGCAAAATCTGGAAAGCTGCGCGCGCTCGCCGTGGCGGGCGCCCGGCGCTCGCCGCTCGCTCCGGAGCTGCCGACGATCGCCGAGTCGGGACTGCCCGGCTACGAGATGAGCGGATGGTTCGGGACCGTCGCTCCCGCAGGAACCCCTGCCGCCGTCGTCGCCGCGCTGCACCGCGAGTACGTGCGCGCGCTGCGCCTGCCCGAGGTGCGCGAGCGGCTCGAGAGTTTCGGCTTCGAGATCGTCGGGAACACGCCCGAGGAGTTCGCCTCCCGCATGCGCAGCGAATCGCAGAGATTGGCGCGCGTGATTCAGGAATCGGGGGCGAAACCCGAATGAAATCGGGAAACCCTGTCGCGCCGCCGCGGCACGGCTTACAATCGCGGTCTTCGCTCAGAGCACAAGGCTCATCATGACCCAGCAAGAGCTCCTCGCCCTCCGGAAGCAGCCGGCCCTCGCCGCAGGCGCGCTCTCCGAGCGCCTCATCGCCGAAAAACAGGGGCCGATAGGCTGGCTCACGTTCAACAATCCGGCCCGAAGGAACGCCATTTCCATCGACATGTGGGAGGCGATCCCCAAGGCCCTCGACCGCTTCGAGCAGGATCCCGAAGTCCGCGTGATCGTGCTCAAGGGCGAGGGCGACAAGGCCTTCGTCTCCGGCGCGGATGTCTCGCAATACGAGAAGCAGCGCTCGAGCGCCGAGGGAATCCAGTACTACGAGGAGATCGCCGGCCGCGTGGCCGAGCGCCTCCAGAGCTGCGACAAGGTGATCATCGCCATGATCCGCGGCTATTGCCTTGGCGCGGGCGTGAACATCGCGCTCTGCTGCGACCTGCGGATTGCCGCCGATGATGCGAAGCTCGGAATCCCCGCGGCAAAGCTCGGCCTGGGCTACCGCGCCCTGGCGCTGAAGAACCTGGTCGACACGGTCGGACCGGCCTACGCGCGCGAAGTGCTCATCACCGGGCGCCATTTCAGCGCCGGAGAGGCGAAAACGATGGGCCTCGTGCACCGCGTCGCGCCGGTCGCGGAGCTGGAATCGCTCGTCCTCGAGTATTGCGCGATGATTTCGGAGAACGCGCCTCTCACGATCCGCGCGTCCAAGCGCACAGTCCGCGAGCTGCTGAAATCAAGCGCGACGTTCGACGCGGCAGCGTGCGCGGCGTTGGTCAAAGCGTGCTTCGAGAGCCAGGATTACATCGAGGGCCGGCGCGCTTTCATGGAGAAAAGAAAGCCGGTGTTCCAGGGAAAATAGAAATAAAACCGGGGACAGACCACGGTTTTCCGTCGGCGGCAGGCAGCGCTCTACTGCAGCGACTGCTCGAGTGCCAAACCGTGGTCTGTCCCCGGTTTCAATCCATGCGCACCGCGATCTTGCCCAGGTGGGCGTTCGATTCCATGTAGCTCTTGGCCGCGGGTAATTCGGAGAACGGGAACACCCGGTCGACGAGCGGCCGGATCTTCCCCGCGGCGATGAGGGGGAGGATATCGGCGGTGAAGCCCCGCACGGTGACGGCGCGCTGCTCGGCGTTGCGCAGGCGGTTGGACACGCCGAAGAGCGTCAGGCGCTTGGTGTGCAGCGCCTCTATGTCGAGTTCGCTTTTCAGCACGCCGTCCACGTAGCCGACGGTGGCGTGCCTGCCCTCGTAGGCGAGCGCGCGCAGGGTCTCGGCGAACACCGAGCCGCCGACGTTGTTGACGACGAGATTGACGCCTTTGCCTTCCGTCGCCTTCATGACTGCGTCGGCAAAATCCCCGGAGCGCGTGCGGATGCCGACGTCGAGGCCCATCGCTTTCAGTTTTTCGAGTTTCTCGGCCGAGCCCGAAGTGCCGATCACCCTGGCGCCGAGCGCCTTGGCGGTCTGCAGCGCAGCGACCCCGACCCCGGCCGATATGCCGGTGACGAGCAGCCATTCCCCGGCTTTGAGCTTTCCCTGGGCAAAGAGCATGTCGTGCACCACCATGAAGGCGAGCGGGACCGACCCGGCCTCCTCCCAGGTGAGATTCGCAGGCACCGGGACGGCCTCGCGCGCGTCCATAAGCGAGTATTCGGCGAACGATCCGGCGCACCGGCCCATGACGCGCTCGCCCGTCTTGATGCCGGAGACGCCCGCGCCTAGCTTCGCGACTTCACCCGCGCCCTCGGCGCCAGCGGCTTTCGCCGGCCCCCCGGCCTTGACGGAGTGCCCGACGATCAGCTCGCCGCGGTTCAGGCCCGCCGCGCGCATGCGCACGAGAATCTGTCCCGCGCCGGGCTCGGGTGTCGGCGCCTCGCGCAATTCAACAGCGGTTTTGCCCGCGTCCGAACGCAGCCAATAGGATTTCATTTCATTGCCTCCCGTGCGGCGCCGGTGAGCCGCAGAATGTGCAAACCGGTGTTGGCGCGGTCCACCGCGTAGATGTAGCCGCGCTCGTCGACCTCGACGTTGTTGGTCTGGATCGCGATTTTGCAGCGCTCTTCCGCCCCCTTGCCGACGCAGCGCTTCTCGGTTTTTGCCGTGACCGCCGGAATGTAATACGCGATTTCTTTCGGATGGAACGGGTCGCGGATGTCGAGGGCCCGCACCCCGGCGTTGAAGTGCGCGAAGAACAGGATACGCCGATAGTAAATCGGGGCGAAGCTCTCGTTCGAGGAGTGCGTGCCGAAGCGCCCGCCGCGGCTGCAGAAATCGCCGCTTTTCTCGGGCACGGCCCAGCTCGACACGCCGACCGGCCGCGTCTCGTCGGTGACGTCGACGAAGATGACCATCTGGCGTGCCTCCTGGCATTCGTTGCGGAATGTTTCCCCGGTGACGACGACGATATCGCGCTGGCGCGCATCCTTGTCCTTCGAGAATTCCGCGACCTGCATGCCGAGCACCGGGAAGGTGGTGTGCGCCCCGAATTGCGGCGGGAAGTCCAGGCGCGCGATCTGCGGATAGACGAGGTTCTCGGGCGTGGGCTCCTTCGGGCCGTTCAGGAGCTTTTCGCGGTCGACGATCTGCAGGACGCCTTTGCTGTTTGCACCGTAGGCGAAATAGACGCGATTGTGTTTCGCGCCGGTCGAAATGGGTCCGTGCAGCGTGCTCGGCACGGGACCGCTCGCGCCAGGCTCGTGCCCCGGCAACCCGAAGTTGCGGATGAAGACGGGCTTTGCGGGATCGGAGAGATCGTAGACCTGCGGGTGGCGCCGCGCCCGCCAGCCTTCGGCGCCCGAGACGAGAAACGCGATTCCCGTATCGCACTCCCACCAGCTCTTGTGCGTGCCCTTGAGCTTGCCGACGACGGTCGCGAGGATCGCCGGCTTCGCCGGGTCGGTCACGTCCCAGATCTCATGCGCCGTGTCGCCGTAGCTGCGCAGCAGATACACCTTGTTCTTGTCGCCTTTGGGGAGCTCCGAGCCGTCGCACACGCGCACCATCTGCGCGCCGCCCGCCTCGTCCTTCCCCGCCTCGCCCGGAACGTGGGCGAGATAGCGCGGGCTTTTCGGATCGCTCACGTCGAGGATCGAAGTGCCGTTGGGCTCCTCCGCGCCGCTCAGAGGATTGCGCGAGACCCCGCCGTGATGACCTATGTAGGCGATCCAGCGACCACCTTGCCTGTGGACGAGCGGCTGGTAAGCGCTGCGGCCCTGCAAGTCGTGAGAGCCCACCAGCTCCATGTTGCGTTTCTCGACCTTCGCGGCGGTCTGGGCGAACGCGCTTCCGCACAGTGCAAGCAGGACGAACGTCCAGTACCGATATCTCATGCACTCTCCTTCAATCGACCTTCGCGCCGACGTCCTTCACCAGCTTCGCGTATTTCGCGTGCTCGCTGCGGATCTCCGCGGCGAATTCCTCGGGCGTGGTTATCCAGGGCTCGACGCCGCCCGCGTTCGTCAGCTTTTCCCTGACGTCGGGAACGAGGAGCGCCTTGTTCACTTCCGCGCGCAGGCGGGCGAGCACGGTTTCGGGTGTCCCGGCCGGCGCGAACAAACCGTACCACTGGACCATGACGAAGTCGGGATAGAACTCGGCAATCGTCGGCACGTCGGGCAAGATGCGCGAGCGCGCCGGGCCGGTGAAGGCGAGCGCGCGCAAGCGGCCCGCCTTGATCTGAGGCGCGGTGGACGTACCCGACATCATCACCGCGACCTCGCCCGCGACCGTCGCCGTGGTCGCCGGCGCCCCGCCCTTGTACGGAATGTGGATCATGTCGATCCCGGCGCGCGCTTTCAAGCGCTCCATGGTGAGGTGATGCTGGCTGCCGTTCCCGCCAGAGGCGTACTGCAGCGGTGGCTTGGCGCGGCGCGCGTATTCGACGAACTCCGGAAATGTCTGCGCCGGCACCGACGGATTGACCGCCATGAAAAACCCGTTCGACACCAGGCTCGCCACCGGTGCGAGGTCCCGCTGGGGGTCGAACGGCATCTTCGCATAGAGGTGCGGATTGATCACCATCAGGCTGTCCATGCCGAGGAGCAGCGTGTAGCCGTCGGCAGGCGACCTTGCGACGAGCTCACCGGCCAGATTGCCGTTGCCGCCAACTCGGTTCTCCACCACCACCGGTTGCCCGAGCGCGTCGCCGACCTTGGGCGCGATCAGACGCGCGACGATGTCCGGGCCGCCCCCCGGCGGAATCGGCACGAGCAGGCGGATGGGGCGCGAGGGATATTGGGCCGCCGTGCTGCCACAGACCAGCGCAGCGAAGAGTGCCAAGAGCAGGAGGCGCATGATTTCAGCCCGCTTTCAGGCGGTCACCCGCCTCGCCGATCCCGTTCAGGTACAGCTCCCACACGGCAAGGTTCTTCTCACAGGCATCAACCACCGCGTCTTCCATGTGCAACTGCCTCGCAAATCGCTCGACCGCTCGCCAGCCCGCATCGGAATGTTCGATGTCGGCTTCCTCGTGGAGCTCGAAGAATTCGAGCTCTTCGCCCGAGAGGTGAAAGACCTTCCCCCAGCGGTGGCGCTCCAGGCCGAACCAGCCGTGCTTTTTCATGATGCCGGTGCCGTAGCCGGGGACGTTCGCGCGTTCGGCGCAGGTGTTGGCGACGATGCCTTCCAGCCAGTGCCGGTTCGCCATCAGGCCCTCCCAGGCGACCCAGGCGAGCTGCGTCGTGGGAATCGGCGTCGCCGCGCGGATCTCGCTGCGCTTCAAGCCGATTTGCGTTCCCAGATCTTCCAGGATCTCCCAGTGAGCCCTTCCGCCGCCGTGCTCGTGGTCGGCAATCACCTCTTCGCTGCATGCCTTGATGATGCCGATGCGCGTATCCCAATCGGGGCAGTTGGTCGCCACTTTCAACTTGAGCACGGAGTTGCGCTGGCGCGTGTTCAAGCGGTGCTGCATCGCAAACATGCGCGCCCTGCCCTTTGTCATCTCCTCCTGGAAATAGCGCGTGCGCCGGGAGAAATCATCGACCACCCGGTCAAGCCGCGCGAGCACGCTATTTTTGGCCATGGCCTGTTCAGAATTTCGCGATCTCGCGGGCGCGGCCCGTGACCTGCAGGATGTGCATTCCGGTGTTGGCGCGATCGACGATGTAGATGTAGCCGCGGTCGTCGACTTCGAGGTTGTTGGTCTGGATCGCGACCTTGCAGCGCTCGGCGCCGTCGGGCATTTTCACGCAGCGCTTGTCGGTCTTGCCGGTTTTTGCCGGAATGTAATAACCGACTTCTTTCGGCTGATACGGATCGCGGATGTCGATAGCGCGCACGCCCGCGTTGAACCAGGCGACGAACACCAGGCGCTTCGCGTACATCGGCGGCTGGTTCTCGTTCGGCGAGTGCGCGCCGAATCGGCCGCCCCGGGAGCAGAAATTGCCGCTTGCCTCGGGCACGTTGAAATTCGAGACGTTGAACGGCTTGGACTCGGCCGTCACGTCGGTGATCCATACCCTCTGGCGCGTTTCGCGGCACTCGTTCACTATCTTCTCGTTCACCACCATCACGAAATCGCCCACCGCGCCCTGCGCGTCTTTTGCGAACTCGGGCAATGGCATGCCCAACAGGGGCAACGTTGAATGCGCGCCGTTGGTGGGCTGAAGATCGAGCCTGCCCACCTGCGGATAAAGCAGGTTCTCGACGGTGGGCTCCTTGGGTCCGTTCAACAGCTTTTCACGGTCGACGATCTGCAGCACCCCGTCCTTGTTCGTGCTGTAGCCGAAATAGATGCGGTTGCCCTTGGGGCCGGTGGAAATGGGGCCGTGCAGATCGGCCGGCGCCGGACCGGTCGATCCCGGCTGTTGGCCAGGCAGGCCGAAATTGCGGATGAACACCGGATTCGCGGGGTCGGAAAGGTCGTACACCTGGGTCATGCGCCGCACGCGCCAGCCTTCAATCCCGGAGACGAGGTACGCGATGCCGCTGTCGCACTCCCACCAGTTCTTGTGGGTGCCCTTCAAGCCCTTGATGATCGTGGTGAGCAAGCCCGGCTTCGCCGGATCGGTCACGTCCCAGATTTCGTGCGCGGCATTGCCGAAGGTGCGGAGCAGGTACACCTTGCTCTTGTCGCCCTTGGGCAGCTCGCTGCCGTCGCACACGCGCACCATTTGCGCGCCGCCCGCCTCCGCCAATCCCGGCTCGCCGGGAATGTGAGCGAGGTAGCCGGGCTTTTTCGGATCGGTCACATCGACGATGGACGTGCCGTTGTCTTCCTTCTTGCCCGTGAGCGGGTTCAGGACGTTGTCGCCGTGATGGCCGACGTAGGCGATCCAGCGGCCGCCCTGCTTGTGAATGACGGGCTGGTAGGCGGTGCGCCCCTGGAGGTCGTTGTAACCGACGAGCTCCATGTTGTGCTTCTCCGCCTTGTTCTGCGCCAGCGCCTGGCCGGCGAGCGCGACACCGAGCGCCGCGAGGCCTGCAAAGTACTTCGAGTAAGCTTTCGACATGCTCCTCTCCTCCAGTGGTTTTTTCAGACGGTCTTATTCATCTCTTTCGCGAAGAGCGGCCTGCCCTGCGCTTGCGCGCAGGGGCGGTCTTGCGCGTGGACTTCCTCGGCACGTAGCCGATCGCCTCGACCTCGAGCCCGCAATCCATCGGCGTGCGCCCGGCCTGGATGCGCGTCCTCGCGGGCAGGCTTTCGCGGCTCGAGAAATACGTCCGGTAGATCCGATCGAACTCCTCGGCGTCGCGCTGGTCGCGCAGCCACACGATGACTTTCAGCAGGCAATCCATGTTCGAGCCGGCCGCCTCGACCAGCTTCTTCATGTTGTCCATCACCAGGCGCACCTGTTGCGCGAAAGGCGGATTCGGGAAGGGCGGAATCGGCAGCCCTTTCTCGCGCGCTTCGCGCACCGCGTTGGAGAACGCCTCGTCGAAAGGCGGCAGACCCGAGATGAAAATAAGGTCGCCGTGGCGCACGCACAGGTTGAAGGGCGCGTTCGTCAGCGGCAGTCCGGCGTCGTAATTGCGCTTTTCCATCGTCTCGCTCCCTGCGCCGAATGGTATGACGCCCCCGGCGCAGGCGCAACGCCAGGGTCCCCGACCGGGTTTGCTCCGCGGGCCCGTTCCAGGTGCAGGAACGACTCCGGAGTCCTATTTGCAAGCCCGTCCCCGATTGCCTACGATTCGATCCTGATGAAAACGGATTGTGCGCGGCGCAATTTTCTTCGGACCGCTGCCTGCGCGTTGGGAGCCCTGCTCATGCCTGTCGAATCACCCGCGGCGAACGGCCCGCTTGCGCGGCGCATCCCGAAAACCGGCGAATCGATTCCCGCGGTCGGACTGGGCACCTGGCAGGTGTTCGACGTCGCCTCCGATGCGAAGGAGAAGGCGCAGGCCCAGGAGGCCCTGAAGGTCTTCGTCGAGCTGGGCGGCCGCGTGATCGACAGCTCCCCGATGTACGGCTCCTCCGAATCCGTGACCGGCGAGCTCGCCGCAGCGCTCGGTGTAAAGTCCAGGCTTTTCGTCGCAACCAAGGTCTGGACGAGCGGCAGGGAGGCGGGCATCCGCCAGATGGAGGACTCGATGAGGAAGCTTCGCGTGGACCGCCTCGACCTGATGCAGGTGCACAACCTGGTCGACGCGCCAACGCATCTTGCGACGCTGCGTGAATGGAAAAATGCCGGCCGGGTGCGCTACCTCGGCGTGACGCACTATCACTCCGGGGCGCATGCCGACCTGGAAAAAATCATCAGCCAGGGAGACGTCGATTTCGTCCAGGTGAACTACTCGCTCGCCGAGCCCGAGGCCGATCGCCGCCTGCTCGCCGCCGCGGCTGACAGCCGCACCGCGGTGATCGTCAACCGGCCCTTCGCGGAAGGCTCGATGTTCCGCCGCGTCCGCGACAAGCCGCTGCCCGGATGGGCCCAGGAGATCGGCTGTGCGAGCTGGGCGCAGTTCTTCCTGAAGTGGATCCTCGGGCATCCCGCGGTGACCTGCGCCATTCCGGGCACGCGCAACCCCAGGCACGTGGCGGACAATCTAGGCGCCGCCTCGCGGCTGCTCCCGGATGAGGCGACGCGTCGCAGGATGGCGAGCCATTTCAATTCGCTGTAGCGCCGAACCCGGGACCGCGCCCGCGGGCGGGTAAGCCGGCGGCCTCGTCGCGCGAAATCGAGACAAGATGCGCACGCTCTATTTCCTCATCTTCATCACCCTGCTCAACCACTGCGTGTTCTCGGGGACGCGCGTGTCGGTATCGCTCTATGCCATTCATCTGCACGCGACGCCGTTCACGGTCGGAGTATTGATGGCCCTGTACGCCCTGCTGCCGATGTTGTTCGCCGTGGGCATGGGGCGCCTGACCGACCGCATCGGTTGGCGCGCACCGATGCTTGCGGGATCGGTGGCGATCGCCGCCGGCGCGATCATCCCTTTCCTGTGGCAGAGCCTGGTTTCGCTCTTTCCCGCGTGCGTCCTGATCGGCTCGGGCTTCATGATGTACCAGGTTGCCGCGCAGAACATCGTCGGCTACATCGGGCGTCCCGAGGACCGGCCGATGAACTTCAGCCTGAGCGCGCTGGGATTCTCGATTTCCGGATTCGCCGGACCCATGATCGCCGGATTCGGGATCGACGCATTCGGACACGCCGTCACCTTTGCGGTGTTGGCCGCATTTCCGCTCGTGCCGATCGCCGTGCTGGGACTGAACAAGCTGAGCCTGCCGCGGCCGCACGCTCACGCGCCGCCGCCGGACCCTGGCCACAGCGTCTTCGATCTCCTGCGCCACCGCGAGCTGCGCCATGTTTTCGTAGCGAGCGCGCTGCTGGCAGCGGCGTGGGACATGTTTACCTTTGCGATTCCGATCTACGGCTCGCGCATCGGATTGTCGGCCTCGAGCATCGGCCTGGTGCTCGGCTCGTTTTCCGCGGCGACCTTCGTCATCCGGGGGTTTCTGCCCGTGATATCGCGGCGATTGACCGCGTGGCCGCTCCTCACGGTATCCCTGGCGACGGCAGCGGCGGCATTCCTTCTGTTTCCACTGTTCGAGCACGCGGGCCTTTTGATGGCCGTCTCCTTCCTGCTCGGTCTGGGGCTCGGCATGTCGCAGCCCATGGTCATGTCATTGCTGCACAACGCGGTGCCCCCCGGCCGGGTCGGCGAAGCGATAGGCGTGCGCATGAGTCTCGTCAACATGAGCCAGATCACGATGCCGCTCCTGTTCGGCGCGCTCGGCACGGCACTGGGCATGGTCCCCGTCTTCTGGGCGACGGCGCTCCTGCTCTCGGTCGGCAGTTTGTATGCGCGCCGCCGCAGGTAAAATCCCGCCATGGACCTCGCTGCCCTGCGTCAGGAATACATGCGTGCCGGTCTGCATGAAAAGGATCTCCACGCGGATCCGCTTGCGCAATTCGGCAACTGGTTCGACGAGGCCCTGCAATCCGGACTCGCCTTGCCCAATGCGATGACGCTCGCGACCGCGACGAGAAAGGGACGTCCTTCAGCGCGTGCCGTGCTGCTGAAGGGCTTCGACGCGCTCGGCTTCGTCTTCTACACCCACTACCGCAGCCGCAAGGGCCGCGAGCTCGAGGAAAACCCGCAGGCGATGCTGCTTTTCTGCTGGACGGAGTTGGAGCGCCAGGTGGGCATCGAGGGCCGCGTTGCACAGGTGTCCGCGGCGGAGTCCGACGAGTATTTCGCGAGCCGGCCCCTGGGGAGCCGCCTCTCGGCGATCGTCTCGCCGCAAAGCGAGCCCGTGGCGAGCCGGGAGGCGCTCGAAACCGCGCTGGAAGAAGCCTCCAAGCGCTGGCGCGACTCGCCGCCCCGCCCGGCGCACTGGGGCGGCTACCGCCTCGCGCCGGAACGATTCGAATTCTGGCAGGGCCGCAGGGACCGCCTGCACGACCGGCTGTGTTACCGCAAGGCGGCAGGCGCCTGGAAAATCGAACGGCTGGCGCCCTGAGGGCACCAGCCGTATCTTTGGGAGGGCGGCGGCTTGGAGGCGCCGCCCGGCCCGGAAGAAACTTTGACTCGATCGCTCAGCGCGAGGCTACGAGCTGGTTCTTTTGGAATTCGGCAGCCGTGTAGCTCGGCGACAGATCGCCCAGGCCGCTGTCCAGAGATTCGCCGGCAACTCGATAGCGTTGGAATTCGCCAGCGGTGTAGCTCGGCGACAGATCGCCCAGGCCGCTGTCCAGAGATTCGCCGGCAACTCGATAGCGTTGGAATTCGCCAGCGGTGTAGCTCGGCGACAGATCGCCCAGGCCGCTGTCCAGAGATTCGCCCAGGACCTGGAAGGAATTGTCCATTGCGTCGGACGCCGTGGCGGCGCTGAACACAGCCGGCGAGAACAGCATCGCGACCATCGAAACCAGTACCAGAACTTTGCGTGTGATCATTGCGGTCTCCTTATCCTGTCGTTGTTCCTCGGGGTGTTGGGGGGCTCCTTGCCTGCCACCCCAACATCAGCTATCCCTTTCGTACACCCTATCAACAGCAAGACTGGTGCCAGGCAAAAACGTGACTTTTTGCCGCTTTCCGCCCCTTCCCGGGGGAGAATATCCAGCTAAAGCGTCGGATTTCGGGCATTCGGCCGACACCCGGGATGGCTCCCCGCCGTTTGATACGATTGCCGGCATGATCGAATCGTCGAGCGGCCGCTGAGCTTCGCGTACGCCGCGCTGAACCGCATCGTCCGGATCGACCGGGGCGAGGTCGCCGCGTCGCTATGGTCGTTCGCCTGCTTTTTTTTCGTACTGTGCGGCTACTACGTCCTGCGGCCCCTGCGCGACGAGATGGGCGTGCAGGGCGGAGTCGAGAACCTTCCCTGGCTCTTTTCGGCGACCTTCGCCGCCATGCTCGCGGTGGCGCCCCTTTTCGGTTGGGCGGCGGCGCGCCTGCCGCGCCGGCGCCTCGTTCCCTGGACCTATCTTTTCTTCATCGGCAACGTGCTCGTCTTCTACGCACTGTTCGCAGGCGGCGTGGCGCCCCCTGCGGTGGCGCGCGCCTTCTTCGTCTGGGTGAGCGTTTTCAACCTGTTCGTGGTGTCGCTTTTCTGGAGTCTGATGGTCGACTTGTTCCGCCCGGAGCAGGCGGCGCGCCTGTTCGGCTTCCTTTCCGCCGGCGGCAGCTGCGGCGCGCTCGCAGGCCCGACGCTTACCGCTTTGCTCGCCGCGCCGTTCGGAACGGCAAATCTGCTGCTCGTGTCCTGCAGTTTTCTCGGCCTTGCACTCGTGTGCATCGTTGCGCTCATCCGCCGGGCCGGCACGGGTGCCCCGGCCGGCGCCGCCCGAACCCCCGCAGAGCCGGACGACTCCATCGGCGGCACGACCTGGTCGGGCATCGCCGAGATTCCCCGCTCGCCTTACCTCATGGGCATAGTGGCGTACGTGATTCTGTACACCGTGCTGTTCGGCTTCGCCTACCTCGAACTCGCCCGGATGGTATCCGTGACCTACAGCGACTCCGCGCAGCGCACCGCGCTCTTCGCGCAGATGGACCTCGCTGTCAACGTGGTCACCCTGCTCGGCCAACTCCTCGTGGTGGCGAAGTTCGTCGAAAAGCTCGGTGTCGGCGCAGCGCTTGCCCTGCTGCCTGCCCTCGGGCTGGCCGGATTCGCAGTCATCTTGCTCGCGCCGGTGCTCGCCGTCCTGATCGCGTTCCAGATCCTGCGCCGCGCCGCCGACTATGCCATCGCACGGCCGGCGCGCGAGATGCTGTTCACCGTGCTCACGCGCGAAGCAAAGTACAAGTCGAAGAACTTCATCGATACGGTCGTGTTCCGGAGCGGCGACGCCGCAAGCGGCTGGGTCTATGCTGCGCTGAAAAGCTTGGGGCTCGGCCTTACCGGCCTTGCCGCGGCCGCGATTCCCGGCGTTATCCTGTGGCTTGTCCTCGGGCTGTGGCTCGGACGGCAGCACGCCCGGAAAAGCTCGACCCAGGACGCGAGGGCGTGAAGAGATGGGTGAGCGAGGGCGCGCACGCCTGCGCGTTGCGCCCCTCAGAGCAGAGCGTCGTTCTCGGTGTGTGCCCGCGCCGGCACCACGCGGCGCGTGGGAAACTTTGCGATGAACCGGCTTCCTATCCCCGGCGTGCTTTCGATCGCCAGGGTCGCCTGGTGCCGCGCAAGCGCGTGCTTGACGATAGCGAGTCCCAGTCCCGTGCCACCGGTTTCGCGCGACCGCCCGTGGTCTACTCGGTAAAAGCGCTCGGTGAGCCGGGGGATGTGCTCGGCTTCGATGCCGACGCCGGTGTCTTCCACCGTGAATTCTGCACCGTTCTGCGAGCCGCGCCAGATAAGGCGGACCTCGCCTCCCGGTGGCGTATAGCGCACGGCGTTGCTCGCGAGGTTGCCGAAGGCGCTGAGGATCTCTGATTCGGCACCGAGCAGGTCGAACCCGGGCTGGGCATCGAGCGTGATGCGCTGGCGGCCTGCCGAAAGCGCCACGGCTTCGCTTTGAATCCGTGAAAGGAGCAGCGCCACGTCCACGTGCTCGTCGTGCGGCGGCTCGGGCGCCGATTCGAGCGTGGACAGGGTCAGCAGGTCGTCGATGATGCGCTGCATGCGCCGGCTTTGCTCCGCCATCAGGTTCAGGTAATCGCGCGAGCGTTCGGGATCGAGCTTGAGTTCCCGCACAGTCTCCAGGAACCCCACCAGCACTGTGAGCGGGGTGCGCAGCTCGTGCGAAACGTTGGCGACGAAATCCCGGCGCATGGTCTCTAGCCGGGTGCCCTGCGTAATGTCGCGCGAAAGCAGCAGCCGCTGCGAGTCGACGTAGGGAACGAACTGCACGGAAAGGACAAGCCCGTCCCGCGCCGTTTTCAGCTGAAGGGGCTTGGAGAATTCTTCCGCTGCGACGTACCCTACGAATTCCGGCTGGCGCACGAGATTGATGATCGGCTGTCCGACGTCGGCTTTCGCGTCGATGCCGAAATGCGCTTCGCAGGAATCGTTGCACCAGACGATGCGGTATTCGGCGTCCAGTATCGCGACACCGTAGGGAAGCGCCCGGCCGGCCTGACGGGAGCGGGCGAGCGAGTGAGCGAGCTGGCGGCTACGCGCCGTCTCGGCGCGCTGCCGGCGGTACAGGATCGTAAACACTTCCTCCCAAGAGCCCTTGCCCTCCGGAACAGCCTCGCTGAGCGAGCGCGAGGCCCATTGGCCTAGCAGGCGGAGATGCCGAACATGGTGAACGATCAGACCGATGAGTCCGAGCGAAAAGAGCGACCATCCCCAGCCCGGCCCGAAGATGAGGCTCGTTCCCAATCCGAGAACTGCGAGCAGAAGAACGAGAACTGCGGTTCGGATCAGGATACTCATGTACGGTTATCCCAGGAGGACCAAGAGCCACACCACTGCGACGTTCACAAGGCTCAGGAATACCGCAGCGCTGGCGATATCCTTCGCCCGCTTTGCGAGAAGGTGATTTTCCAGCGAGATCCGGTCGACTGCCGCCTCCAGCGCCGAGTTGAGCAGTTCCACGATGAGCACCAGGAGGACGCTCGCGATCATCAGGGCGCGCTCGGTTCCCCCGACCGGGATGAAGAAAGCCGCCACGATCAGCAGAGCGGCAAGCAGGCATTCCTGGCGGAATGCATCCTCGTGCCGGAACGCGGAGGCCAGCCCCTGAAGCGAATAGCCGAGCGCGTTCCGCAGGCGCCGTACCCCGGTTTTGCCCTTGAAGTGACTTTCCTGCATGGCTTATTTGTCAGCGGCAAGCAACGCGAGCAGGTGCTCCTGCGCCGAACGCGGTATGCGTCCGCGGGACTTCCTTCTCTGGTAGTTGCCGTCCGAATCCATCTCCCATGCCTGGCTGTTGTCGGACAGATAGGGCTTGAGGCCTTCCTGGATGACGCGCTCCTTGACCTTGCGGTCGAGGACGGGGAAGCACAGTTCGATGCGTCCGAAGAAATTGCGCCCCATCCAGTCGGCACTGGACAGGTACAGATCGTCCTCTCCGCTGTTGAGGAAATAAAAAATGCGTGAGTGTTCGAGAAACCGTCCGATGACCGAGCGCACGCGTATGTTCTCGGACAGCCCAAGGATGCCGGGCCGCAGCGAACATACTCCGCGCACGATCAGATCGATTTTCACCCCGGCCTGCGATGCGCGGTAAAGCGTCTCGATCACCCTGGGTTCGATCAAGGCGTTCATTTTTGCGATGATGTGCGCCGGCTTTCCGGCACGTGCGTGGTTGGCTTCGCGTTTGATCGCCGCCAGCACGCGTTCGTGGAGCGAGAACGGCGAAATCCAGAGGTGGTGGAGCCGGCGTGCGCGTCCGAGCCCGGTGAGCTGCTTGAAAACCTCGTTGACGTCCTCGCAGATTTTCTCGTCAGCCGTCAGCAACCCGAAATCCGTGTAGAGCCTCGCGGTGCGGGGATGATAGTTCCCCGTGGAAACATGCGCGTAGCGCCGCAGCTTGCCCTCTTCGCGGCGCACCACGAGCGACATCTTGGCGTGCGTCTTGTACCCGACCACGCCGTAGACCACGTGCGCGCCGACCTCCTCGAGCTTCGCCGCCCAGTTGAGATTCGCTTCCTCGTCGAAACGCGCGAGCAACTCCACTACCACCGTGACTTCCTTGCCCCGCTGCGCTGCGTCTATCAGGTATTTCATCAGAACCGAGTCGGTTCCGGTGCGGTACACGGTCTGCTTGATCGCCACGACGCTGGGATCGTCGACCGATTGCTCCAGGAAGTCGATCACGGGGTCGAACGATTGGAACGGATGATGCAGCAGGACGTCGCCGTTCCGGATGACTCGGAACAGGTCGGGATTTTTTTCAAGCGCTTTGGGGATGCCCGGGATGAACGCGGCAAACTTGAGCGCGGGCGTGTCGACCAGGTCGGGAACCTGCATCAAGCGCACCAGGTTTACGGGGCCGTCGACGCGGTACAGATCATCCGCGGTGAGCTGGAACTGCTCCAGCAGAAACTGCCCGAGCTCCGCGGGCATGTTGTCCGCGACTTCGAGCCGCACCGAATCTCCGAAATGGCGCTGCGGGAGCTCCCCGGCGAGCGCGGTGCGAAGATTCTTGAACTCCTCCTCGTCCAGAAACAAATCGCTGTTGCGGGTGACCCGGAACGGATACGAGCCCCGCACGGTCATGCCCTGAAAGAGCGCCTGCACGAATGCCTGAAGGATCGAAGTCAGCAGGACGAAGACGTGGCCTTTGCCGGCGATGGCTTTCGGCAACTGGATCACACGCGGCAAGGCCCGCGGCGCCTGCACGATCGCCGTGCCGGAATTGCGTCCGAAAGCGTCGCGGCCCTCCAGTTGCACAGCGAAATTCAGGCTCTTGTTGAGCACGCGCGGGAAAGGGTGCGACGGATCGAGCCCGATGGGCGTCAGGAGCGGGATCATTTCCCTCAGGAAATAGCTATGCAGCCAGGAGCGCTGTTCCCGCGTCCAGTGCTGCTCCGCGAGGAAGCGCACACCCTCGTCGGCGAGCTCCGGAAGAATCTCCTTGTTGAGCAGACGATATTGCTCCGCGACCAGCGCATGGGCGCGCTCGCTCACCAGGGGGAATACCTCCGCGGAAGGCGTCTCGCCGGGAATCTCTATCTCGTTGCCCAGCTTGATGCGCTCTTTCAGCTCGGCGACGCGGATTTCGAAGAACTCATCCAGGTTGCTCGACAGGATGCACAGGAAGCGCAGCCTCTCCAGCGCCGGGACCCGCCGGTCTTCCGCCTGGGCGAGCACCCGCTGGTTGAATGCCAGCACCGCGAGCTCGCGGGCCAGGAATTGCGGCTTGATCTTGCTCGGCGGTAACTGGGCTCTTTGAAGCATGAAAAAAGATTGAGTCTAAGAACGGGGTGTTGCAGAATTGTTACAGTGCCCTTTGCCGTAGCGGCATCGTAATAACACGGCAGCGGCCTTATGATAGCGTCGCGTCGAACTTCGCGGTGAACGGGCCTCACAATTGTGAAACAAGACACTCTGGCCGCACTCGACCTCGGATCCAACAGCTTCCATCTGCAGATCGGCAGGGTCGTCGACGACCAGGTCTATCTGCTCGACAGCCTGCGCGACCCGGTACGTCTGGGCGCGGGCCTGACCCGCGACCGGCGCATCGATCAGGTGACGAAATCGCGGGCGCTGGAGGCGCTTGCGCGGTTCGGCGAGCGGCTGCGCGGCTTTCCGCGCTCGGCGGTGCGCGCCGTGGGTACGAGCGCGCTGCGCGTGGCGAAAAACGCCGAGTCCTTCCTCTCCGAGGCGGAAGCGACACTCGGTTTTCCCATCGAAGTGATATTCGGCCGCGAGGAAGCACGCCTGATTTACCTCGGGGTGGCGCACAGCCTGGCGCCCTCGCCTGAGCGGCGCCTGGTGATCGACATAGGCGGCGGCTCGACCGAGCTCATCATCGGCACCGGGCTCGAGCCTGAGCTCATGGAAAGCATTCCCATGGGCTGCGTCAGCTACAGCCTCAGGTTCTTTCCGGAGGGCCGTCTCGAGAAATCCTGCTTCAAGCGGGCGGAGCTTGCGGCGGCGAACGAACTGCAACGCATCGTGGACGCTTACCGCCGCACCGGCTGGAAGCACGCCGTGGCATCCTCGGGCACAGCCAAGTCGCTCGCGGCTATCCTGCGGGAATCCGATCTGTGCGAGCAGGGAATCTCCGCCGCTGCGCTCGACAAGCTCCGCGCCCAGTTCATCAAGGCGGGCGAAGTCGAAAAGCTCAAGTTACCGGGACTGCGCGAAGACCGCGTGGCGATCATCTCCGGGGGGCTCGCCATCATGTCGGCCGCTCTCGCCGAATTCGGAATCGAGCATTTGGAGGTTTCCGACGGCGCACTGCGCCAGGGCGTGCTCTATGACCTGCTCGGGCGTGTGCGCCACCGCGACATGCGCGAGGCGACCGTGCGCCAGTTCATGCGGCGCTATCAGGTGGACACGGCGCAGGGGGAGCGGGTGGCGCGGCTCGCGCAAAACATCCACGCGAGCTTGAACGACGAGCCCTCCGAAGCCGATACGGCGATGTTGCGCTGGGCGGCGAGCCTGCACGAGATCGGCATCTCGATCTCCCACGCCGGCTATCACAAGCACTCGGCGTACATTCTGGCGCAGGCCGACATGCCCGGCTTCTCCCAGAAGGAACAGGTGCGCCTGTCGCGGCTGGTGCTCGCACATCGCGGCAAGCTCACCAAGATCGAGGGTCTGCCCGAACAAAGCGCCGAGTGGGCGCTCATCTTCGCGCTCAGGCTTGCAGCGCTTTTTTATCTCAGCCGCCGCGATCTCGCCTTGCCCACCCCTGTGTGCAAGGCTTCGAAAAGCGGTTTCCAGCTGACGCTGCAGCGCGCCTGGCTCGAGGAACATCCCATGACCGAGGGCGCGCTCGAAAACGAGACGGAAGAATGGCGGGCGCTGGGCATCAAACTCGAGTTGCGCAGCTCCGACAAGGAAGAGCGTCCGGCGATCGCCTGAAGGTCATGCTCGTCGGACACCGTTGCCCAGTGTCGGCGGGTACATTCGATGACCGATTTGATCACCTCGCCCGGCCCGGCGGACGAGAGACCCGGGTCGTTCAGTTCACGCGCCGCCGGTTCGTCGAGTTCGGTCGTCATGGAAGACCTCCGGATCCAAGCGTAGCCATCGCCCCGCCGACCTGATGCTATGGGAGGCGTGTTAAACGCGTGTGACGGCCGGGGAAAAACGCCGAGACGCGGGCCCGACAGTCAAGCCAGGCTGCGCCGAAAGCGATAACCGGTTCCCCGGACCGTTTCCACCAGGGAATCATGTTCGGTGGGCTCGAGTGCCTGGCGCAGCCGGCGTATGTGGACGTCGACCGTTCGTTCCTCGACAAAGACGTGATCGCCCCAGACCTCGTCGAGCAGCTGGGCGCGGCTGTAGACGCGCTCCGGATGGGTCATGAAGAAATGCAGCATCCTGAACTCGGTCGGGCCCAGGTCGATGTGGCCGGCAGCGGTGCTTACGCGATGCGCGACCGGGTCGATTTTGAGGTCCGCGACCTGGACGACGTCGTCGGTGAGCTGGGGGGCGCGGCGCCGCATCACCGCTTTGATACGCGCCAAAAGCTCGCGCGGCGAGAACGGTTTGGTGACGTAGTCGTCCGCGCCGCTCTCCAGGCCGGTGATCGTGTCCTGCTCCTGCGCCCGGGCAGTCAGCATGATGATCGGAATATCCTTGGTGCGCTGATCGCTGCGAAGCTGGCGCGCGAAGTTCACCCCCGGCGGACCCGGCAGCATCCAGTCGAGCAGCACCAGGTCCGGCAAGACTTCGCGGACCAGCGCCTCGGCTTCCGAGACGTTCGCGGCCCGCAACACCTGATGGCCGGCGTGCTCGAGGTTTACAGCGATCAGCTCCTGGATCGCCGGCTCATCTTCGACTACGAGTATCGCGCCGCCCATGATCGCCCCGCTCCTGCTCTCGTTCCACGCCGCGCTCATCAGCTGAGCGCCTCGCGCTCGACGATCTCGACTGCGGTGTGGCGCACATCCGTGCCCTTGACGATGTAGATGACGTCCTCGGCGATGTTCTTGGCGTGATCGCCGATGCGCTCGATCGCCTTGGCGATCCACACGATCTCGAGCGCAGTGGAGATCGTGCGCGGGTCTTCCATCATGAAGGTGATGAGCTGCCGCAGGATCGAGCGGAATTCGGTGTCGATCGCCACGTCCTGCCGGATGATGCTCGCCGCATCCGCCGCGTCCAGGCGCGCAAAGGCGTCGAGCGCCTGGCGCAGCATCGACAAGGCGATGTCCGCTGCGTGCCTGACGGTCGCAAAACGATGCAGGTCGGCATGCCCGCGCTCGTGAATCTGCCTGGACATGCGCGCGATCTTCTCGGCCTCGTCGCCGATGCGCTCCAGGTCGGTAACCGTCTTGCTGATCGCCATGATGAGGCGCAAATCGCTCGCCGCCGGCTGGCGCTTGACGATGATGTGGCTGCAATCGTCGTCGATCTGGACCTCGCACTCGTTTACGCGAACTTCGTTTGCAATCACCTGGTCGATTAGCTCCTGATTGCCGTGCGCGAACGCTTCGATGGCCCCGCGGATCTGGGACTCCACCAGGCCGCCCATCTGCAGAACCCCCGAGCGCAAGGTCTCGAGTTCGTTGTCGTATTGCTTGGAAAGGTGTTCGCTGCCCATAGCGTCGCTCCTATTCAACCGAACCGGCCGGTGATGTAATCCTCAGTCTCTTTCTTCTTCGGCTTGATGAAAACCTCGTCGGTCACGCCGAATTCCACCATTTCTCCGAGATACATGTACGCCGTGTAGTCCGAAACGCGCGCCGCCTGCTGCATGTTGTGCGTGACGATAACGATCGTATAGTCGTTCTTCAACTCGTGCACGAGTTCCTCGATGCGGCCCGTCGAGATCGGATCGAGCGCCGAGGCCGGTTCGTCCAGGAGCAGCACCTCGGGCTTGACCGCAATTCCGCGTGCAATGCACAGCCGCTGCTGCTGGCCGCCGGAGAGGCTGGTGCCGCTCTGCTTCAACTTGTCCTTCACTTCCTCCCAGAGCGCTGCTTTTCGCAAAGCCCATTCGACGCGCTCCTCCATCTCGCGCGGCGAAAGACTCTCGTATAGCCGAACGCCGAACGCGATGTTGTCGTGTATGGACATGGGGAACGGCGTCGGCTTCTGGAACACCATGCCCACTTTGGCGCGAAGGCGGTTCAAATCCTGGCTCGGATCCAAAATGTTCTCCCCGTCCAGCAGGATTTCCCCTTGCGCCTCCTGATTCGGATACAACGCGTACATCCGATTGAAAGTGCGGAGCAGCGTCGATTTCCCGCAACCGGAAGGCCCGATGAAAGCGGTCACCTTTCGTTCGGTAATATCGAGGTTGATGCTCTTGAGCGCCTGAAATTTTCCATAGTAGAAATTCAGGTTTTTCACCTGAATTTTCTGGGTGAGCGCTTGCTCGACCGGTTGCAGGACCGCAGCGTTCATGATTTCAGTATGTCGCCGTCCGGTTTCGGAAGAATACACGAGCGAACACGTTGAGAGCGAGCACGCTGAGGGTGATCAGCAAGGCGCCCGCCCATGCAAGCTTATGCCAGTCTTCGTAGGGGCTCATGGCAAACTGGAATATGACCACGGGAAGGTTGGCCATGGGCGCATTCATGTTGGATGTCCAGAACTGGTTGTTAAGGGAGGTGAAGAGAAGGGGTGCCGTCTCACCGCTGATGCGCGCAATCGCGAGCAGAATCCCCGTGATGATGCCCGCCTTGGCGGCACGCACGGTTACCAGCACGATCACCTTCCACTGCGGGGCGCCGAGCGCTGCCGCCGCCTCGCGCAGGCTGTCCGGGACCAGGCGCAGCATGTTCTCCGTCGTGCGGATCACCACCGGGACAACAATCAGGGCAAGCGCAAAGGCCCCGGCCCACCCGGAGAAGTGTCCGACGCGCACCACGTAAGCTTCATAGATGAACAGGCCCACGACGATCGACGGTGCGGACAGGAGAATATCGCTGATGAAGCGAGTCACAGGGGCAAGCCATCCCCGGCTGCCGAATTCCGCGAGATAAATTCCCGCCATGATCCCTACGGGCGTGCCCAGCAGGGTCCCGGCCGCGCCCATCAGCAGGCTGCCCATGATGGCATTCAGGAGCCCGCCGTCGCTGCCGGGCGGCGGGGTCATTTCCAGGAAGAGCTTCGCGCTGAGCCCGCCGAATCCCGCCTTGAACAACGTAAAGAGAATCCAACCGAGCCAGAACAATCCGAACAGCATCGTGAGCAGCGATACGATCAGGTTGAAGCGATTGATCAACAGCCGGCGCGTGTACAGATCCATGGCGCCCTCAGGTCATCCGGCCTTCGCGCCGCGCCAGGCGCAGCAACAGCAGCTTCGACAATGCCAGCACGACAAAGGTTATGAAAAACAAGACGAGGCCGAGCTCGATCAAAGCCGAAAGATAGAGGTCGCCGACCGCCTCGGTAAATTCGTTGGCGAGGGCCGATGCGATGCTGTTTCCCGGCTCCATGAGAGAAGCGCTGAGCCTGTGAGCGTTGCCGATCACGAAAGTGACCGCCATGGTCTCACCGAGCGCCCGGCCCAATCCAAGCATGATCCCACCGACCACCCCGACCTTGGTATAGGGCAGCACCACGTGCCAGACGACTTCCCAGGTCGTCGAGCCCAGCGCGTATGCGGACTCCTTCAATACTGCCGGAACGATTTCGAATACGTCGCGCATCACCGAAGCAATGAACGGAATGACCATGATGGCGAGAATAATGCCCGCAGTCAGGACCCCGATTCCCATCGGGGGCCCCTTGAACAGGGTGCCGATGACCGGGATGGAACCCAAAGTGGACTTGATGATCGGCTGGACGTGAGTTGCGAACACGGGAGCGAACACGAACAATCCCCACATGCCGTAGATGATGCTGGGGATCGCGGCAAGCAGCTCGACGGCGGTGCCGAGCGGGCGGCGCAGCCATTTTGGCGACAGCTCCGTGAGAAAAAGCGCAATGCCGAAGCTGACCGGGATGCCGATGAGGAGCGCGATCGCCGAAGTGGTCAACGTGCCGACGATCGGCACGAGCGCTCCGAACTGTTCGGTGACGGGATTCCATTCGGCACTGGCAAAAAATCCGAAGCCGAATGTCCGTATCGAAGACAGACTGCCGACCAAGAGCGAGATCAGGATTCCTGCCAGCAGCGCCAGCACCAGAAACGCGAAAAATCGCGTGGCATGGCGGAACAGCTGATCCAGCCGATATTGTTTTCTCAGGCTTGCGTCCGAAATCGTCCTCGACATGAGGGCAGCAGGGTCGGCTTGCGCCCGCCTCTGCAATGGGTTGACGACCGCGCTCATTGTAATTGCCCGGGATCAATCCTGCCCCGGGGACCTCGTTACCAGACGGACTTGCCACTCGCGTCCTTGATCTGGTTCTTCCAGGACGCTTGAATCAGCTTGACCACGGAGTCGGGTAGCGGCACATAGTCGAGATCCATTGCGAGCTTGTCGCCGTCCGCATAGGCCCAGTCGAAGAATTTCAGGACTTCCTTCGCCCTGTCCGGTCTGTCCTGGGATTTGTATACGAGGATGAAAGTCGCCCCGCTGATGGGCCAGCTGTTTTTCCCCGACTGGTCGGTCAAGATCAGGTACATACCCGGCGCCTTGTCCCACTGCGCCCCCGCCGCGGCCGCCTTGAAGGTTTCGATATTGGGCGCAACGAAGTTGCCGTCCCGGTTCTGGATGAGGGTATAGGTCAACTTGTTCTGCAATGCGTAAGCGTATTCGACATAGCCGATTGCGCCGGCGATGCGCTGAACGTAGGAAGCAACACCTTCGTTGCCCTTGCCCCCCACGCCCGCAGGCCAGTTCACCGAGGTGCCCTCGCCGACCTTATCCTTCCATTCCGGGCTGACCTTGGACAAGTAGTTCACCCAGATGAAAGTCGTTCCGGAACCGTCAGAGCGATGCACTACCGTGATATCTTGGTCTGGCAGCTTCACACCTGGGTTAAGGCTCGTCAGGACCGGATCGTTCCATTTCTTGATCTTGCCGAGATAGATGTCGGCAAGAACCGGCCCGGTAAGCTTGATTTCACCCGGCTTGATTCCGGGGAGGTTGACCACGGGAACATCGCCGCCGACTACCGTCGGAAATTGCAGCAGCCCGCTTTTCTCCAGCTCTTCCAGCTTGAGCGGCATGTCAGAAGCGCCGAAATCGACGGTCTTGTTCTGGATCTGCCGGATGCCGCCGCCGGAGCCGATCGATTGGTAGTTGAGGTTGTTCCCCGTTTTTGCCTTATAGGCTTCGGCCCACTTGGCGTAAATCGGATACGGAAATGTGGCGCCGGCGCCCGTAATATCGACGGCCAGCGCTGTGTGACTCGCTAAACCTACGGCAATCAGCAGTACCGCGAAGCGTTCGCAAAATCCAGAGAAGTACATCAGGAAACCCTCCAATCAGCACACAAAGAACGGAACATAACCGTGCATGCTACGGGGGCGAGATTGCAGTTACGTTACAGTCACAGAAATGAAATTTATCTTTACTTCAACGACTTAAGTGCGGTTGCAGAACGATCAGGTCGACGTCCCCGGTATCCTAGAGGTCAATGGGGCGAAGCTTGCTTCACCGAGATGCCGGTGCCGCCACATGCACGCGTTCGCGCCTCCTCGTCCGCGGGTTCAAGA
>Ga0193699_10000237_pt1 | contig 24932 bp, 27 predicted proteins | sample L3c2metaG_FD_160095 | JGI IMG/M metagenome (GOLD analysis project Ga0193699, IMG submission 160095) | Soil microbial communities from a riparian zone of the East river system, Colorado, United States - L3c2 | ecosystem: Environmental > Terrestrial > Soil > Riparian zone | place: USA: East...
CCGCCCTTGACGATGGCGCCAAGCCGGGCCGAGCGACCGATGCCGCCGAGAATGGCGAGCGGCGTGCCGGCGGCGATGCCGCAGGCGCCGGCGACGATGATAACCGAGATCGTCGCGTAGATGTCACGCGTGATCAGGAAAGTGAGGGCGGCCGCGCCGAGCGCAAAGTAGACGAGATAACCGGCCAGACGGTCGGCGAGACGCTGCACCGGAGCACGCGATTTCTCCGCGCGCTCGACCGCCTCCATGATCTTGCCGTAACTCGTGTCACGTCCGATTCGTTCGGCGGCGATCTCCAATGCGCCGGACTGGTTGATGGAGCCGGCGAATACATGAGCACCGGCCGTCTTCTCGACCGGCATGGACTCCCCGGTAATGCGGGATTCGTCGACGAAGGAATGGCCCGAGAGGACGGCGCCGTCGACGGGGATTCGGCCACCGGGTGCCACCAAGATGGCGTCGCCGACCGACAATGCCTCAGCGGGGACGGACCGGATCGAGCCGGCGCGGCGGACGGAGACCTCCCGCGGCAGAAATTCCAGGAGGTCGCGGATTGCCTTGCGGCCGCGGCCGACGGTGAGGCCTTCCAGTACCTCGGCGACCAGAACGAACAAGGTGATGACCAGCGCCGTGAAGAACTCGCCGATGGCCGCGGCCGCGACGATAGCTATCGTCATCGACAGTTCCATGGTCATGCGGCGCTCAAGTATGTTCTCGAAGGCCTCCTTAAGGATCGGCCAGCCGCCGATCAGAAGGCCCGCGACGCCGATGACGCTGACCGCCGGAAACGGCTCCCAGACGCGAAACCACACGGCCGCCGCCGCCACCGCGACGACGGCGATTCTTGCAGCTTCGGACCATTCGAAGGGATGATCGTGATCCTGCTCATCGCCGTCGTGATGATGGTCATGGTCGTGGGAGGCTTCCGAAGCGATCGTGCGCGATTCTGCGACGTCGGCGAGGGTGCGCGCGTGCGCGGTATGCTGAACAGCCAAGACGAAAACTCCGTTGCTATTTGAGGTAGGCGCGCACGATATCGATCAATTCGGCAGCACCTTCGTCCCGCTCTTCCTGAGCCAGGCCGCGGTCGGCGACATGCATCCGAACGTGGTCTTCGACCACTTCGGCCATCAGGCCGTTGATCGCGCCCCGGACACCGGCAATCAGTTGCAGCACGTCGGTGCAGCCTTTCTCGTCTTCGAGCGCCCTTTCGACGGCCTCCACTTGGCCGCGGATGCGGCGCACGCGGTTGAGCAGCTTCGCTTTCTCGCGGGTGGTATGCGACATGGTTCACCGTCCGATAAGGGGTAAAATAGGGTGCCCCACTATACTATGCAAGACCTCGCGAGGGCAATAGGCTGATAGGGCTTCTAGCGGCCCTGACGAAATGCAAAGGCAATAAATCCTATTAGGACGTTAGGCATGAAGGTCATGGATAAGGAAATCCCGATCAATGGGAGAGCAGCGCTCTCTGGCCTGTTCTGATCGTGGTGGGGATTTCCATCTTCATAGACCGTGCGCCATCATTCGGGTTGTTCGTAGCTCTTCGAGATTTTCTGAAGAGCCGTGATGAAGCCGGGATCGGCGACGGAGCGACCGTCGATCGTGGAGACACCGTCGTCTTTCGAGCGCTTCAGGTGCCGCGCCATCCGCCCATGTTCGTCATCGCGATCACGAAAATCTCCGCTCTCCGCGCCGCCCGGCGCCGGATCGAGGAACAGGTAGTGAAAGATCAGGTCTCGAATTGTCCAATCCCATCTTGGCGGCATCGAGGTTCGCATGTATGCTAAGAACTTCTGGGTGAAGAAATCAGCGAGATTTGTCCTCGAATGCTTACGAGTCTGACCAGATTGAAGCGGGTGAGAGCGGGGTGGATCGTCGCCCTGATCTATCTGCTTTGCGTGCTGGCGCCGACGATCTCTTACGCTTTACCCGGAAATCATGCCGTCGCTCCTTGTCTGACCGACGAGAATCATGTGCCCGGCATGGTTCATGTGAAGAACGAAATGCCAACGCAACATGTGCACAAGGATGGCTATGTGCACAACCACTCCGGCGCGCATTCGCACGCAAGTACGGATGGCGACGATCGCCCGATGTCGATGGCGCCGGCCGCCCCGTCGATCCCCGAGAAAGCTCCGCATTCGTCCGATGGGCAATGCTGCGGGCTGATGTGCGTCACCGCGCTTCCGGCGACGCTGATCGATATCGTGAAGCCTTCCGCGCCGACGGCCCTTTGCGAGGTTAGAGGCGACCGGAAGGTGACCGATAACGCTCCCCCACGACATTATCGCCCTCCCATTTCCTGACCTGACCAAAACGACGCGGTGCCGCGCCCGTTGAGGGCACACGCGCCTGTGGTCCATCGTCATTTCAGGAAACGAGAATGCTTGCGCAGCTTGGGGCGAGACTCGCCGCCGTCGGTTCGGTGGTCGAGAGGCTATACGTTATCAGATTCAGAACATCGGCCGGTCTTGCAGTCGCCGCGCTGATGCTGGGCGGGTGCATGCCAACGACGGTGCCGCTCTCCGGCGCCGATCCTGCGGACCCGAACGCAAGGGTCGCCCCCGTCGGCTACCGCTCCACTGTCGCTCCCTACAGCAGCCTTCGCCCCACCGCGCCTTCGTCGTGGCGCGAGCAGAACGACCGCGTCGCCCCGGCGCCGAAGTCCGGCCAGTAGGAGCGAGCGATGTACAGGAACTCCTCCGAAATCCTAAGCAGCGCACGCCGATTGAAGTTCGGTCCTGCAGCGGCAACCGCGCTTCTTTCGGCCCTGCTTCTTTCCGGATGCGCGACGTTTTCCCCCGATCGCGGCATAACGGTCGTCGCCAACGTGGCCGGCCAAACACTCAAGAAGGATGTCGTCTCAATCCGGACGGAAGACGACGCGCAGCGGGCCAACGCCTCCGTTCAGGCCCTTCTCCGCCGGGGCCTGACGGTCGACACCGCCGTGCAGATCGCGCTCCTGAACAATCGTGGCCTGCAAGCGTCGTACAATGAGCTGGCGCTGGCCGAAACCGACTTTGTCGGAGAGAGCCTGCCGCCGAACCCGATATTTTCGATATCGCGGATTTCAGGAAACGGCGCGCTTGAAGTCGAGCGTCAGGTCGTCGGTGACATCCTTGCATTGGCCACACTGCCTTTCCGATCGGAAATCGCCCGGCAGCGTTTCCAAAAGGCGCAATTGCGCGCAGCGGAAGAGACGCTGCGGCTCGCAGCGGAAGTCCGAAGCGCCTACTACCGCGCGGTCGCGGCCAACGAGCTCGTCGGCCTGCTTACCGACGCCAAGTCCACAGCGGAATCCACGGCTCAGCTTGCATTAAAACTCGGCGAGACCGGGTCGCTGAACAAGCTCGACCAAGCTCGCGAGCAGGTGTTCTACGCGGAGATCACGGCGGACCTTGCGACGCTCCGCCAGGATGCGACGAGCTCCCGCGAACGCCTGATCCGGCTACTTGGACTCTGGGACGGAGATACCGGCATCCGATTGCCTCAGAGGCTGCCGGTTCTGCCGCGCCGGCCGCTGTCGTTGCCGGGCATCGAAGTGGACGCTGTCGCGCATCGGATCGACTTGCAGATCGCTCGCATAGAATTGGCTGCGCTCGCCAAGTCCCTAAACCTCACCGAGGCCAGCCGTTTCGTCACGATCCTCGATGTCGCCGGCATCGACCGAAAGACTCGCGATCCGGACACACCACCTTTCCGGGAACGCGGGTTTGACGTGCAGTTTCAGATTCCGATCTTCGACGGCGGCGAAGTCCGCGTCCGACAGGCAGCCGAGACCTACAATCAGGCTTTCAACCTGCTGACCGAAAAGGCGGTCAACGTCCGCTCCGAGGCGCGTGACGCCTTCAGGGTGTACCGCTCGACCTACGACATCGCAGGCCACTACCAGCGTGAGGTCCTGCCGCTCCGCAAGATCATTTCGGACGAAATGCAGCTTCGGTTCAGCAGCATGCAGGTCGACGTGTTCGCTCTCCTGACCGAGGCGAGGCAGCGGATAGCAGCGCTCCGGGCCGCCATTGAGGCCAAGCGGGACTTCTGGCTCGCAGAGTCCGAATTGAAGACCGCGGTCAACGGCGGCGGCCGCGTCGATATCCAATCTGGAACGAAATCCTCAACGGCCGCACAGGCATCTGGCGGCGGAGGACACTGAAATGGAGAACCCAATGTTGTCCCGACGAAACTTCCTCGGCACCGCAACCGCGCTCGCCAGCGCGGCGGCGATCACCGGCCGCGCCCAGGCCGCGAACATCCCCGAAGCGCCGATCATGGACAAGGCGACGATGCAGCCGCCGCTGCGGCCGTCGAGCGGACCCGATTACAATCCGGTGGTCACGCTGAACGGCTGGACACTGCCATGGCGGATGAACGGCGACTGGAAGGAATTTCACCTCGTTGCAGAGCCCGTCGAGCGCGAGTTCGCCGAAGGCATGAAGGCGTATCTGTGGGGTTACAACGGACAAGCGCCGGGGCCCACGATCGAGGTCGTCGAGGGCGACAAGGTCCGCATCTTCGTCACCAACAAGTTGCCCGAGCACACGACCGTCCATTGGCACGGAGTGATCCTGCCGAGCGGTATGGACGGGGTAGGCGGCCTTAGCCAACCGCACATCAAACCGGGCAAGACCTTCGTCTACGAATTCGAGATGAAGCATAGCGGGACCTTCATGTACCACCCGCATTCGGACGAGATGGTCCAGATGGCCATGGGCATGATGGGAATGATCGTCGTGCATCCGCGCGACACGACATTCCGGCCGGTCGACCGCGATTTCGTCTTCATCATGAGTTCCTACCTGATCGACCCCGGCACGTACCTGCCGAAGGTCACGGAGATGACCGACTTCAACATGTGGGCCTGGAACAGCCGGGTATTTCCGGGGATCGATACGCTGCCCGTGCGCCTGGGCGACCGCGTGCGGATCCGCGTCGGCAATCTGACGATGACCAACCATCCGATCCATCTGCACGGCCACAAGTTCGCGGTGAGCTGTACCGACGGCGGATGGGTCCCCGAAAGCGCGCAATGGCCGGAGGTCACCACCGACGTGCCGGTGGGGGCCGTGCGGGCCTTCGACTTCGTCGCCGACAATCCCGGCGATTGGGCATTTCACTGCCACAAGTCGCATCACACGATGAACGCGATGGGCCACGACGTCAGAAATCTGATCGGTGTTTCCAGGAAGGATCTCGCCAAGGCTGTAGGCAAACTGGCGCCGGACGCCATGGTGATGGGACCGACAGGAATGGCGATGGGCGAAATGGAGATGCCGATGCCCGATAACACGCTGCCGATGATGACCGGCTCAGGACAGTTCGGCCCAATCGAAATGGGCGGAATGTTCACGGTGATGAAGGTGCGCGAAGGGCTTGCCCGCGACGACTACAGGGATCCCGGAAACTACAAGTTTCCCCAAGGCACGGTCGCATACGAAATCGATGCGCCCCAAGGCGAACCGCCGCGTCAGACCGGTGCGAAAGTCAAAACTACAAAAGACAAGGGATCGAAGCCGATGGACATGAAGGGCATGAAAGGAATGAAGGGGATGTAGCCCTACATCCGCTTCGTAGACACCAAGCAAATGAAAGAGAAAGGACCAACCATGAAGACCAACACATTCAGTGCAGCGGTCGTTGCCGCATCGCTCTTGCTCAGCGCCGGCGTGGCCTTCGCAGAGCCGTCCACCGTCAATGGCGAAGTCAAGAAAATCGACGAAGCGGCCGGAAAAATAACGCTCAAACACGGTCCCATCAAGAACCTCGACATGGATGAAGACGGCATGACGATGGTTTTCAGAGTGAAAGATCCGGGGATGCTCAAGCAGGTGAAGGTCGGCGATAAGGTTCAGTTCGAGGCCGAACGGGCCACAGCAGGCATCACCATCATCAAAATGCAGAAGGGCAAATAGGACTGCTAAAGCCGCCAGCAAGGAATGGCTTCTGACGCCAAAAGCGCGCGCGCTCCGATTGCATGACAACGATCAACAAGCGCGCGCGACCACGGCGATAGCGTAAGCGGCGTCATCGCAGCAGCGGCACTGGATATCCCGCACACAGGGCCAACAAGGGCGGCGGAGGTCTATGCTCGTTCTCGACCTCCACTGAAGCCGAAACACTGAAATCTGCATCACCAAAGGAAGAACAATGCTCAAGAAGACCTCGTTAGCCGCCGCCACGCTGATCTCAGCAACTCTCAGCGCCGGACTCGCCAACGCTCATCCGGAACTACAGTCGGCCGAGCCCGCCGCCGGGAAGGCCTCGGCGCCGCCTAAGCAGATCCGCATCACGTTCAACGAGAACGTCTTTCCGCAATTTTCCGGCGTCGAACTAAAGGACCAGACCGGAAAAGCGGTCGCGACAGGAAAGGCGACGACTGATCCCAAGAACAAGAAGTTGCTGGTCGTGCCGGTCAAGGAGGAGTTGGCCCCCGGCGACTACAAAGTCGAGTGGCATGCGGTGTCCGACGATACCCATCGCGTGAAGGGTAGCTATTCCTTCAGCGTGGCCCGCTGATGATCGATCTCGGGCTCATGGTCGCTCGCTTCTTGCATTATGCCGCGACTACCACGCTCGCCGGCGTGTCGTTCTTCCCGATCTACGCCTACACGGGCGCCGAGCCCGAGACGCTGGCCCGCTGGAGGAAGAAGCTTCTTCTCACGGCGGCGGTCGTCGCATTGCTCAGTGGTCTCGGCTGGTTTGCCTTCGCTGTCGCAAATATGAGCGGCGCCTTGGCCGACCTCGGCGATACCGAAGTCGTCCTGTCGGTGATCCGCGACACGAGCTTCGGCATCGTGTGGACCGTGCGCATGATCATCGCCGTCGCGATCGTCGTGGCGACGACGATGCAAGTCTCGTCCAGGGCCGCGGTCGGCCAGGATCTGATCACGTCTTTCCTTGCGGCTGTGCTGCTGGCGTCTCTGGCCGGTGTCGGTCATTCCCAAATCGAGGAAGGATGGGCGAGCGTTCTACATGTGACAGCCGACGCGGCGCATCTTCTGGCCGCTGGCGCATGGCTCGGAGGGCTGGCTCCGCTCGGCTTCATCCTACTCGGCTACAACAGGACAAAGCCGGAGGCGGGCTCTTGGGACGTTGACGGCGTCCTACTGCGCTTTTCGGGTATGGGCTACGCCGCCGTGGCGACGCTGGTCGGAACGGGGCTTGTCAATAGCTGGCTTCTGGTCGGATCGGTGTCGGGCCTGTTCCAGACGTCATACGGACGGATCCTTCTCGGCAAGCTGGTATTCTTCGGCGGCATGCTCGCGCTCGCCACCGCGAATCGGTTCTGGCTGGTTCCCGGAATGGAAGCGGCCAGAGCGGCAGGCCCAGGCGACCGCGAATTGTGGCGAAGCAGGTTGCACACCCACGTGCTCGGCGAACAGGCTCTGGGCCTGCTCGTCCTACTGAGCGTGAGCGTCCTCGGGACGATCCGGCCGGCGATCGGCCAATGAGGCTACCGCGCGATGGCTGCCTGATCGACCGACGACGGGCCGGGCGAACCGATCGGATCGCCACGCCCGGTGGCCTCCATCAAAGCCGCGCCTGGCACCCCGCTCCATCACGCTCCATCAAAGGAATTCCATGACAATTGCGGCCGACAATCTCTTGAGGGGACGGGACCTCCGTCTCGATTTGTTCCGCGGGCTCGCGAACTGGGCGATCTTTCTCGATCACATTCCAAACAACGCGGTGGCTTGGCTCACGACCAGGAACTACGGCTTTAGTGACGCTGCCGACATCTTCGTGTTCATCTCGGGCTACACGGCGGCGTTCGTGTACGCGCGCAGGATGGCCGTGCAAGGTGTCCTGGCGGGTACGGCCCTTCTGCTGCGCCGCGTCTGGCAACTGTACGTCGCGCACATCCTTCTGTTCGTGTTCTACGCGGTGGCCATCGGCTACGTGGCGCAGCGGGGGCACGCCCATCTCCTTGACGAGTTCAACGTCGCGGGATTGATCGAGCGTCCCGTAGCGACATTGGCGCAAGGACTGCTGCTGAAGTTCAAACCGCTGAATCTCGACGTGCTACCGCTGTACATCGTGATCATGGCATGCTTTCCGCCGCTGCTGGTGCTCATGAGGCGGTCGCCGGACGTGGCGTTGGCCGCTTCGGCCATCGTCTACCTTCTGGCGCATCTTCTCGACTGGAACTTCACGGCATATCCATCCGGAGGATGGTACTTTAACCCCTTCGCGTGGCAACTTTTATTTACGATGGGCGCCTGGGCGGCATTGGGCGGCCGTGCACGGGCGCAAACGCTCACGCGATCGCGGATCGTTCTCGCCGCGAGCGTCGCCTTCGTCGTTTTCGCCTTTGTCGTCACGCTCGCCGTCCGCGTCGATTCCGCGGCATTGCTGCCCGCCGTGCTGCTCGAATTCTTCGCTCCAAATGACAAGACGAACCTGGCGCCGTACCGGGTGCTGCACTTGCTTGCCCTTGCAGTCATCGTGGTCCGGCTCGTTCCGGAGGACTGGTCAGGTCTCCGGTCCGTCGTGCTTCGGCCAGCGGTCGTCTGCGGCCAGCGGTCGCTCGAAGTCTTCTGCGTCGGCATCTTCCTGTCGTTCGTCGGCCATTTCATCCTGGAGATGTATTCCGACGCCCTGACCATGCAGATCGCTGTCAGCGGCGTCGGACTGATGCTGATGACGTGCGTGGCCGTCTACAGGACATGGTCGCGCACGCTCGATGCGCCGCCACCTTCCGCAAAGCGTGCTGCGGTAGCGGATCGAGTTGAACAGGAAGCTGTCACATGACCAAGCGCTCGGGCGCTGCCATCCTTGCCATTTTGATCGTTCTGGGCGGTATTGTTTTTTATGTCGGCTCCGGAAGCTAGATCGGTCATGAAGACGAACAGATTCCGCGGCGGCAATCGTGTCGCTTTGCGTTTCGCTCGGCACCGGCTTCGCCTTCGCACAGGCGCGATGGTCAACGGCGAGGTCAAAAAGATCGACGAGACGACCGAGATCACCCCTCAAATATGGCTCGATCAAGAACCTCGACATGGAGGAGGACAGCATGACGATGGTCTTCCGCGTACAGGATCCCGCAATGCTCAAGCAGGTCATGCGACAAGGTCCAGTTCCAAGCCGAGCGGGCGACCGCCGGCATCACCATCGCCAAGATACAGAAGGGCAAATAGGACTGCCCAGGCCGCCAGTGAGCGGCTTCTGACGCCAAAGCGCGCGCTCTCTGATTGTTCTGACAACGATCAACGATCAACGAGCGCGCGCGAAACCTTCTGTTTGCAGGCAGAAATGTGTCGACGAGTTCATCACAGCCAAAAGGAACATCCCATGAGACGCAGCGTGATTGTGACCACCATGCTAATGATTTCAACCGGATCCTATTCACAGACGCCTTATGCCGGGATGCAGGCGCGCGACATCAAGGCCCTCTCCGAGCAGCAGGTCTCGGACCTCACTAACGGCCGCGGAATGGGGCTGGCGCTTGCAGCCGAGTTGAACGGCTTCCCCGGCCCGTCGCACGTGCTGGAGCTGGCCGACAAGCTGGAGCTTTCTCCAGACCAACGAGCCGGCGTCAAAGTGCTCTTCGATGCGATGAAGGCGGAAGCCTTGCCACTCGGCTCAAAGCTGATCGAGCAGGAATATGACCTCGACACCAAATTCGCCACCCGCACCATAACGCCGGAGACACTTACGGCCTCCACAGCGTCGATCGCGGCGAACCAAGGCACGCTTCGCGAAACCCATCTCAAGTATCATCTTTCCACGGCAGCTATACTAACTCACGATCAGATGGAACGTTACGCTGGTCTGCGCGGTTATGGCGGTCATTCCGGACGTCACCGCCACGACTGAATCGCGGCACTTAAGTATTTAAGAGGAGTGTCCAATGAAGATGAAAACAAGTGTCATGACGCGGCGACTTGCACTCGGCATCTTCGGCGCGTCATGGGTTGCGCCGACGTTCTCTGCAAGTGCGCAGGAACCAGCCGTCCTGGTTCACAAGGATCCGAATTGCGGTTGCTGCACGGGTTGGGCAAAACATCTCAAGGACAATGGCTTCGCCGTCACAGTCGACGAGAGCGCGGACCTCCAGGTCGTACGGAAGCGCCTGGGCGTACCGGCCGACCTGGCCGCCTGCCATACCGCTGAAGTCGACGGATACGTCATCGAGGGCCATGTACCGGCCTTAGCGGTACGCAGGCTGCTCCGAGAGAGGCCGAATGCAATCGGTTTGGCTGTTCCCGGGATGCCTGCCGGGTCTCCTGGCATGGAGGGGGGTACCCATCGGAAGTATGAAGTAGTGCTTTTCGGAGCGACGGGCCGCAAACCTTTCATGCAGTTTGTCGGCACCGAGGCCGCAAGCTGAGCCTTGGCGTCGGTTAACTATATGGCCTTGGGCGCATTTCCGCTGTCGCAGATGTGAAAGGGCAGTCCTTCACGCGGGGGCTGTTCCGTGCGATGCTAGTACCCCCTTTTCTTGGAACGTGAGTCGCGATTCAAGATCAGGATGTTTCTGAGAGCAAGAGAAGCCCTTCTTTCGCAGAGGAACGCGTATCACTCAGCTTTGATTCCGGGTACTAGGGTATGAATGCTCGCCTACTCATCGGCCGTCTGCTCGCGGTGCTTGTGATTGTGGGACTCGCCATCGCACCGCTGGTGTCGCCGGCGGCTGCAATGGCGTCGGCAGTCGCCGACACGACCGACATGTCATCGATGTCGGCAGGCATGCCCTGTTGTCCGGACGAGCAGAAGAGCAAGGACTGCCAGGACTGTCCGCTCGTCGCGATGTGCGTTCTGAAGACGGCCCAAGCGGGTCCTTCCCCGACCGAGGCCTTGCCGCTGCGCCACGCGATCCAGACGTCGCATTCGGTTCTCGACGACGCACCGGCCGACGGGCTCGACCGTCCGCCTCCCGACCATCCCCCTCGAAACCTGATCTGACCGGCGCGTAGGCGCCGTCTGCTGCCGCGCGCCTCAAGCGCGCGGACGACGCATGCCTTGCGGCAGATCCAGGACAATCGAGGACTACAAAAATGAAGACGTTCACCCACGCGCGCGCCTTTCGGGCGGCGCTGATCGCTGCCGCAATCGGCGGTGCGAGCACGACCGCTTTCGCAGACATCAAGGACTACAAGTTCGAGCTCGTCGACCAGACCGTCCAGGCCGGACCTGACAAGGTCATTACGGTCCGGCTGATGAATACCAAGACCGGCAAGCCGGTCTCGGACGCCGTCATCTTCGCCACCCGCCTCGACATGGCTCCGGACGGCATGCAGGAGATGGCGACTAAGATCGCGCCGGTGCCGGGTGCCGAACCCGGCACCTATAAGTTCAAGGCGACGTTCGGCATGGCTGGCCGGTGGCAGCTTTCGCTCGGCGCCAAGGTTCAGGGCGAGACCGGTACGGTCGAGAACAAGCTCGTCATCACGGCGCAGAAATGAACCGCGCCGTTCTCGCAAGCGCAGCCGCCGCGTTGATCGCGGCGGCTGGCGTAGGTTTCGTCGCCGGCGCGCAGCGGCCGCCGCCGCGCGCCATCGCCATGGTCACTCCCGCGGTGGCGGGAGAGGCCCGCGCCCCGATCTATTTTCAGGATCCGGACGGCAAGCCGTCCTACTCGCTGACGCCCCGGAAGACGCCGGACGGCCGCGACTATCGCGCGGTACCCGCCGGCGCCGACGTCAGCTTCGGCGACGCCGCTCCAGAGGCGATGCCGTCGGCGTCGGCGGCGGCCGCCGGCGCGTCCGAACGCAAGATCAAATATTACCGCAATCCCATGGGCCTTCCGGACACGTCGCCGACGCCCAAAAAGGACTCCATGGGAATGGACTACATCCCGGTCTTCGAGGGCGACGATACCGACGACGGCTCCGTCAAGCTATCGCCGGGCAGGATCCAGCGCACCGGCGTCAAATCCGAGCCGGCGGCGCGTCGCGTGATCCGGACGACGGTGCGCGCGCCGGGTACCATCCAACTCGACGAACGGCGGGTTTCCGTCATCTCGATGAGGTCCGAAAGCTTCGTCCTGAAAGTCGCCAACGTCACGACGGGTTCGCACGTCGTCAAAGGCCAGCCCTTGATGGAGGTCTACAGCCCCGCGGTGTCGTCCGCTGCCGCCGAGTACATCGCCACCATCACATCCAAGACGACCAGCGGCGACGGATCGTACGGCCGGGGATCCCGCCAGAGACTGATGAACCTTGACGTGCCGGAGGCGGCGATTGCGGCCATCGAAAAAAGCAGGAACGTTCCGACCTCGATCGAGTGGACCGCTCCGCGCGACGGCATCGTCCTCGAGCGTAGCGCGGTCGAGGGGATGCGCGTGCAGCCGGGCGGCGTGATGTTCCGGATCGCGGACCATTCCGTGATGTGGGCGTTGATAGACGTCGCGGAACGTGATCTCGGCATGATCTCCAAAGGCCAGGCGGCCACCGTGCGAGCCCGGAGCTACCCTGGCCGCGAGTTCTCCGGGAAAGTCGAGGTCATCTACCCCGAGATCAACAAGGAGACACGGACGGCGCGTATTCGCGTCGAACTGCCGAATCCCGACCTCGCGCTGCTTCACGACATGTATGTCGACGCGCAAATCGAAACCGGCAGCGGCGAGCCGGTCTTGACCGTTCCCGAGAGCGCGGTGATGGACACCGGCAGCCGGCAGGCCGTGTTCGTCGAGAAGGGCCAGGGCCGGTTCGAGCCTCGCGAGGTCAAGCTCGGACACCGGGGCTCCGGATATGTGGAGGTTCGGCAGGGCGTCGCCGAGGGCGAGCCCGTCGTGGTCTCGGCCAACTTCCTGATAGATGCGGAAAGCAACCTGAAGGCGGCGCTGAAGGGCTTTTCCGAGGGAGCGCAGCAATGATCGCGCGCCTCATCGCCTGGTCGGCCCGCAACCTGCTGCTGGTGCTGTTCGGTACCGGCTTCGCCGCGGCGGCCGGCATCTACGGATTGCTCCATCTGCCGCTCGACGCCATTCCGGACCTCTCCGACACCCAGGTCATCGTTTACACCGAGTATCCCGGCCAGGCGCCTCAGGTCATCGAGGACCAGGTCACTTACCCGCTGACGACGGCTATGCTGACCGTACCGAAGTCGAAGGTAGTGCGCGGTTTCTCGTTCTTTGGCGTTTCCTTCGTTTACGTCATCTTCGAGGATGGTACCGACATCTACTGGGCGCGCTCGCGGGTGCTCGAATTTCTCAACGGGGCGGCGTCCCGTCTGCCGGCCGGTGTCACCCCGACCATGGGTCCTGATGCCACCGGCGTCGGCTGGGTCTACCAGTACGCGGTGATGTCGAAGGAGTTGAACCTTTCCGACACACGCACGATCCAGGACTGGAACCTGAAATTCGCGCTCGCGAAGGCCGAAGGCGTCGCCGAAGTCGCCAGCGTCGGCGGCTTCGTCAAGCAATACAACGTCATCCTTGATCCGCACCGTATGCGCGACCTCGGCATCACCATGCAGAAGATGCGGGACGCCATCCGCGCAAGCAACGCCGACGTCGGCGGCCGCACGGTCGAACTGTCGGAATTTGAGTACGTCATCCGGGGCAAGGGGTACCTAAAAGGCATCAACGATCTCGGCAACATCGTGCTGAAGACGAACAACGGCACGCCTGTGCTTCTGCGCGACGTGGCCCGGGTCGAACTCGGTCCCGACGAGCGGCGCGGCATCACAGAATTGAACGGCGAGGGCGAGGTGGCGAGCGGCATCGTGCTGCAGCGGTTCGGCGTCAACGCGCTCGATGTCATCGAGAACGTCAAGAAGCGGTTCAAGGAGATCGCCGGCAGCCTGCCTAAGTCGGTCGAGATCGTACCCGTTTATGACCGATCAAATCTGATCAACGCGGCGATCGAAACTCTGAAGCGCACGCTATTCGAGGAGAGCGTCGTGGTCGCGCTTGTCTGCATCATGTTCCTGCTGCACTTCCGTAGCGCGCTGGTCGCGATCCTGATGCTGCCGGTCGGCGTGCTAATGGCGTTCGGCGCGATGAAGCTACTTGGGCTCGGCTCCAACATCATGAGCCTCGGGGGCATCGCGATCGCGATCGGCGCCATGGTGGACGCGGCGATCGTCATGATCGAGAACGCCCACAAGCACCTCGAACGGGCGGAGCCCGGAAAGTCGCGCGTCGACATTCTGATCGAGGCTGCATCCGAGGTGGGACCGGCGCTGTTCTTCAGCCTCCTGATCATCACCGTGTCGTTCATGCCGATCTTCACGCTGGAATCGCAGGAAGGGCGTCTGTTCAGCCCGCTGGCGTTCACCAAAACCTTCTCTATGGCGGCCGCCGCGCTACTGTCGATCACGTTGGTACCGGCGCTGATGATCATCTTCGTCCGGGGCCGGATCGTTCCCGAGCACAAGAATCCCATCAACCGCTTCCTGATCTGGGTCTATCGGCCGGTGATCAAGGGCGTGATGCGCGCCAAGACGCTGGTGGTCGTGCTCGCGCTCGCCGTGCTTGCCGGGAGCGTCTGGCCGGCGCACCAGCTCGGCACCGAGTTCATGCCCAACCTGAACGAGGGCACGCTGCTCTATATGCCGACCACGCTGCCCGGCATCTCCGTCACCAAGGCGGGCGAACTGCTGCAGACCCAGGACAGGATCATCCGGTCGTTTCCGGAGGTGGCTTCGGTCTACGGCAAGGCAGGCCGCGCTGCGACCGCGACCGATCCGGCGCCGTCGGAGATGTTCGAGACGGTCGTCAACCTCAAGCCGAAGGAGGAGTGGCGTCCGGGCCTGACGGTCGACGGTCTGATCGCGGAGATGGATAGGGCGCTGCAGTTTCCCGGCGTATCGAACGCCTGGACCATGCCGATCAAGGCGCGCATCGACATGTTGTCGACCGGCATCCGGACGCCGGTCGGCGTCAAGGTGATCGGTACCGACCTGATCGGGATCGACCGGATCGCCAGGCAGATCGAGCAGGTCCTCAAAGCCGTACCCGGGACCTCGTCGGCCTACGCGGAGCGCGGGATCGGCGGCTACTATCTCGATGTGACACCCGACCGCGAGGCCATGGCGCGTTACGGCATCATGATCCAGGACGTTCAGGACGTCATCGCGACCGCGCTCGGCGGCCAGACCGTGACGACCACGGTGGAGGGCCGCCAGCGCTTCAGCGTGAACATGCGCTACCCCCGCGATCTGCGGGACAGCCCCCAGGCCATCGCCAACGACGTCCTGGTGCCGATGCCCGCAGGCGGCGCCGTCCCGCTCGGCGAGGTGGCCAAGGTCGCGCCGGCGAGGGGGCCGACGTCGATCCGCACCGAGAACGGGCAGTTGGCGACCTACATCTACGTCGACATCCGGGACCGCGACCTCGGCGGCTACGTCGCTGATGCGCAACGCGCCGTCCAGGCCAGCATCCAGTTTCCGCCCGGCTACTACGTGATGTGGAGCGGCCAGTACGAATACCTTGAGCGCGCGACAGCACGGCTGAAGATCGTCATCCCGGTGACGCTGCTGATCATCTTCCTGCTGCTGTACCTGAACTTCCGCTCGTTCACCGAGACCATGATCGTCATGCTCTCGCTGCCGTTCGCGCTGGTCGGTGGCCTTTGGCTCATGTGGTGGCTCGGCTTTAACCTCTCGGTAGCCGTCGCCGTCGGCTTCATCGCGCTCGCTGGCGTCGCCGCCGAGACCGGCGTGGTGATGCTGATCTATCTGAACCAGGCACTGGCGCAGATCAGCGCTCGGCGCGCCGCCGAGGGCCAGCCGCTTACGCGCGCCGACCTCTACGACGCCATCATGGAGGGCGCGGTGGAACGCGTGCGGCCAAAGATGATGACGGTGGTGGCGATCATGGCGGGCCTGCTGCCGATCATGTGGAGCACCGGCACTGGCTCGGAGATCATGCAGCGCATCGCGGTGCCGATGATCGGAGGCATGATCTCGTCGACGCTGCTGACGCTGATCGTGATCCCGGCGATCTTCGGCCTGGTCAAAGGCTTCCGGTTACGGCGCGACGATGGTTTCAAGAGCGAGCCTCCGCCGCCCGTAAATGAGCCGATCAAGCGGCCTCGACCCGTTCCGGAGCCTGTGGAGACCGCAGCGGAGTGAACGCAGCGGTACGCGGCTAGAGGGGGAACCAGCTTCGCGAGTTCCGTAATATTTTCGACCCTTGTCACTGTGATCTGTAACCAAACCGGCCGGAGCAGCGAACTAATAGAGACGCAAGCATGACGACCCACGAAGTCGAACTCAAGGCACTGATGCTTGCCAGCCAGGGTGGCGACGCGGCTTCGCACCGCGCGCTGCTCGACCGATTGAGCCGCCATCTCCGTGCCTATTACAAGAGCAAACTCGCAAGAATTGGGAGGGGCGCAGCGGAGGCGGAGGATCTGGTTCAGGAGGCGGTCTTGGCGATCCACCTCAAGCGACATACCTATGATCCCGTCGAGCCCCTGACGCCATGGGTACATGCAATCGCGCGCTACAAGCTGATCGATTTCCTGCGCCGGACTCGCAGCTCATTGGCTGATGTGCCCATCGACGAGGCCGATAAGATCATGGCCCACGACGACAATGTCGACGCCGAGAGTACATACGACGTTAGGCGACTCATGGAGCGGCTGCCGAAAAACATGCGATGCGCCATCGAGGCTGTAAAACTCGACGGACAGAGCATAGCTGAAGCAGCGCAGAGGTGCGGCATCTCGGAGTCGGGAGTGAAAATGAACATTCACCGTGGGCTCAAAGCGCTGGCCGCCTTGATTGCTCAGGAGACCAGAACATGAAGACGGACGAACTGGTGGCCGCGCTCAGTGCGCACATCGAACCGGTCAACCGCAAAGTTGTCAGTCGGACGGTTTATGTTGCCCTCGCGGCGGGAACCGTCGTGGCGCTCGGCATCATGCTTGTCGGGCTCGGTGTCCGCGCCGATCTGATGACCGCTCGCGCCTTGATTTTTCTACTGCTGAAGCTCGCATTTACAGTTGGGATCGTTGGCGTGGCATCGGTCTATCTGATGCGGCTGGCGCGCCCAGGAGGGGAGCGGAGAACCTCGTCAATTTCGGCCGTGATGCCGTTCGCGGCGATCGTGCTGCTTGCCGCAATCAGCCTTGGACTCGCGCCCAGATCGCACTGGGACAAGATGGTTATGGGAGACGAATGGCTCGAATGCCTTCTCTCCATCCCCATCATCGCGATCGTGCCTTTCGCCGCCATCATCGCGGCGGTACGAAGAGCGGCCCCGACCAATCTCGTCCGGACCGGCGCTTTCGCCGGGCTCATTTCGGGCGGTGTGAGCGCGATGGCTTATGCGCTGCATTGCACCGACGATTCACTGCCCTTTGTTGCGGTTTGGTACGGCGGCACGATTGTGCTGTGCACCTTAGCAGGTGCAATACTTGGACCGCGATTGTTGCGGTGGTGATGAGGTTGTTCGCCGCCTTCACGTCGGCGTGAGCTTGTGACCGGCGGACGATTAGTTCCGAACTCATTATTGGAAGCGCACAGGACGCGCTTCCAATAATGATGGAGCCGGACCATGTTCACGAAACACCTTCTCAAGATTTCACTCTTGCTGCCGCTGGTGGCGATATCTGCAACGGCCCACGCGGGCTCGACGATCAAGGGCAAGAGCTATTGGCCGAGTGAGGCCAGGCAGAGCGCACAAAACAGGACTGGTAGCTCGCAAAGCGATTTGAATTTTGCGTTCGCGTACGACCGAGCCGCGTCACCTCTGCAACCCATGACGAATACGAGTGACAGGTCAGCATGGCGCTATCACGGCGGTCCGAAATCTCCTTGGTGAATCGCATTTGGAGCGCAGATGGATGCGGATAAGCATCGACCTCCGCAACCCTTCACGTTTGTGTCCGCCAAAACGGAGTGAGTATTCATGGTCTTAAGTCATCACGACGTAACCACCAACAGCGATGGGCGTCCACCGCGCGCCACTTTGAGAAGTTATTTCGTTCGGTACCGCTTAGCGCTGTATCTTTTTTCGGGAGCAGTTGTTGCTTCAGGTGTCGTTCTGAACTGGAATTGGCTAAGGGCTGCCGGGTTACTTCCCATCGTGGCATTTCTGCCGTGCATGTTGATGATGTTCATGTGCATGGGACACGGAACAGATGATAAAACTGCGTTGCCGAACAAATCAGATCCGCAGCAATAGATATTGCCGCGTCTTGATCGCGGCACCAGCGTGCTACCCGTCACAACCTTTCAAACCGCTCAAGATGTCGAGACTTATCCCGAAGCCGGTCAAGCGAGGCGAACCATGATGGATGGAATGATGCCTGGGATGATGTTGGCAATGGGGCTGATTTGGGTCCTGGTCGTCGTCGTCCTGATCCTCTCGGCGGCTGCGCTCATCAAGTACCTTCGTTCTGGACGCAAGGCAGACCGACAGTGAGCAAATTCGCGATTGTAGCTCTGGTCACCTTCGCATCCCTGTCTTCCGCTCTTGCCGAGTCGGGCGATGCATCCCGCGGCCAGCAGGATTTCCGGGCTTGCGCGCCGTGCCACTCGCTGGAACCCGATCGAAACATGACGGGTCCAAGCCTGGCCAACCTTTGGGGACGGAAGGCCGGCGAACTATCGAGCTTCGATCGTTACTCCGATGCTCTCAAATCGTCGGGAATTATCTGGGACGACCGGGCGCTCGACGGATGGTTGACTGATCCGCAAACTATGGTGCCGGACAACGAGATGCCCTTCGAAGGCATTAAAGACGCGGGCGTTCGCGCAGACCTGCTGGCTTTCCTCAAAGACGCCACCAAACCTGGAGCGGTGCAGCAACAAACGGCGCAACAGGGGGGCATGAAAGGAATGGGAGGCATGGGGGGTATGATGGGTGGCGGCCCGGATCCTAATCTTAAAAAGCTTGAACCTGGAATTCAGGTCAAGGCTATCACCTATTGCCGCGACACCTATCGAGTTACTACATCGGACGGCAAGACGCGCGCCTTCTGGGAACGCAATCTGCGGTTCAGGACGGACTCTAGCCAAAATGGACCGGAGAAGGGTGCTCCCGCGATTATGCCGGCCGGGATGATGGGCGATCGAGCTTCGGTGATTTTCGCAGCGCCGGAAGAAATCACCAAGATAATCGAACCGCGATGCTGAGCCGATGCCGGACCACACCGCAGCTAGAACAACCCTTGGGAGCGCTCGATGGGCTTATATAGCGACATCATCCTGCCGAGGCTTTGCGATCTCGCGATGCGTAACAAGCAGCTCGTGCCTTATCGCGAACGCGTGATCGGTGCGGCGGAGGGCAGGGTGCTCGAGATCGGCGTCGGCTCGGGAATGAATCTGCCGTTCTATCGGCCACCCGTGAGGGAGGTCCTGGCGCTCGAACCAGCACCGCGGCTTATGACCATGGCTCGAAGCGCCTCACGTGCGAGTAGCATGCCGGTCACCTTCCTCGAGGCTTCCGCCGAGGCCATTCCGCTCGACAAACATAGCGTCGATACCATCGTCACGACCTGGACCTTGTGCTCGATCCCGCAGGCCGCCACGGCGCTCGCAGATATGCGACGCGTAATGCGGCCGGGAGGCAAGCTCCTGTTCGTCGAGCACGGCCTGGCACCCGACCAGGGCGTGCGTCGGTGGCAAGAGTGGCTGACCCCGGCCTGGCGGCGTATCAGCGGGGGCTGTCACCTCAATCGTCCGATCCGCTCGATGATCGAAGCGGCAGGATTCTGTATCGACCGGATCGAAACGGGCTATATGCCCGGACCGAAGCCGATGACGTTCATGTATGAAGGCAGCGCACGGCCGAAGTAATGACGCGGATGCGAGGTGAAGCTGATTGACGCTCTATGCCGCCAGCTCCGGCGTCGACGAGGTAATCAGACGTCAACAATTTCTGCATGAAAGACCGAACACATTCGACTTAGCGGGGGCGAAAGACGAGGACGACATGGATCATGCTCACGCCCATGAGCATCCGCATCAACAGCCACACCAAGCGCACGAACGTCCCGCTGCCGGAATGGCGGGCGCAATGCATGCACATGCCGGGCATGGCGAGCATGCCGCGATGGTGGCGGATTTTCGCCGTAGGTTTTGGTTGTGCCTGGCACTGACGCCGCCTGTCCTGCTGCTGTCGCCGATGATCCAGCACGCGCTGGGGCTCGGCGACGCGCTGAGGTTTCAGGGCGATGGACCCGTGCTTTTCGCGCTCTCGTCGGTGATCTACGTTTATGGTGGCCGGCCGTTCCTGATCGGCTTCTCGGCGGAGCTCAGGAACCGCGAGCCGGGCATCGTCATCGGCGGCGCCATAAACGGGGCCGGCGCCGTGACGATCGAAGTCAAGGCCACGGGCGAGAAGACCTACCTTTCGCAGGTCATCGAGATGGTCAGGCAGGCCCAGGCGAACCGTTCGCGCACGCAGGACCTCGCCAACCGCGCGGCGGGCTGGCTGACGTACATCGCCCTGATCGCCGGCTTCGCTTCGTTGGTCTTTTGGCTGCTCGCCGGCCAACCCTACGAATTCGCCGTCGAGCGCATGGTGACCGTGATGGTGATCGCCTGTCCGCATGCGCTCGGGCTTGCCGTGCCGCTGGTCGTCGCCGTCAGCACCACGCTCAGCGCCAGAAGCGGCCTGCTGATCCGCGACCGGGCCGCCTTTGAGAGAGCGCGCAATCTGACCGCGGCGGTGTTCGACAAGACCGGCACCTTGACGGAAGGCCGGTTCGGCGTGAGTGATATCGCCGTGCTGGCGGATGGAGACGAGGCGGAGGAGTTGCGCTTCGCCGCGTCTGCCGAAAGCCAGTCCGAACATCCGATCGCACAAGGCATCGTGGCCGCTGCAAAGGAACGCGGCATCGCTGTTCCTCGTCCGGCCAGCGTCCGCAATATCGCGGGCGAAGGCATCGTCGCCGTCGTGGAAGGCCAGGAGGTCCGCGTCGTCAGCCCCGGATACCTCACAAGGCTGGGCCGGACCATAAGCGATCCGCGTCTGCGTGAGCTCGAGGCGCAAGGCAAGAGCGTTGTGGTCCTGGTCCGCGGCGGCAAACCGCGGGCACTGTTCGCGCTGGCCGACATCGTGCGGCCGGAATCCAGGGAAGCGGTGGCCCAACTAAAGAAGCTTGGAATAAGGCCGGTCATGTTGACCGGGGACGCGGAAGGAGTCGCAAAGGCCGTTTCCGCCGAACTCGGCATCGACGAATACATTGCGGAGGTGCTGCCCGCTCAGAAGGCCGCAAAGATCAAGCAACTGCGTGAGCGCGGCTTGCGCGTCGCCATGATCGGCGATGGCGTCAACGATGCTCCCGCGCTCGTCGAGGCCGATCTCGGAGTCGCCATCGGCGCAGGCACGGATGTGGCGGTGGAATCCGCCGATGTGGTGCTGGTCCGCAATGATCCGCGAGACGTGGCCGCGATCCTCGGCCTGTCCCGCGCAACCTACGGGAAGATCGTGCAAAACCTGATCTGGGCGACCGCTTACAACGCGGTTGCCATCCCCATGGCGGCCGGCATCACCTTCGGCACCGGCTTCCTGATGACGCCGGCCGTTGGGGCAGGCCTTATGTCGGCGAGCACGATCATCGTGGCCATCAACGCGCAGTTGCTTCGGTTCTATCGGAAGAAAGGCTGAGCCTGCCTACCTTCCAGTGCTAACGACGAGTCGGACGTGAAGCGCCGCCAACCGCGGGAGGCGCCCTCCATTAGAGACGAAGAAGCCCTCGCTTGTTGAAGTGCTAGGGGATCGGGAGGCCGCCAACTAAAGCGGCCTACGCAGGCCTCAAGCCATTAGGTCGGTTATCCGCATAATTGCGACCGCATTGCTTACGTTGAAAGCCTGTCCGCATGCTTTCGAGAGCGATGTTCTCAAGCTCAGGGGCCCTGACACGCGCCGACCTCTACGACGCGATCATGGAGGGCGCGGTTGAGCGCGTGCGTCCGAAGATGATGACGGTGGTGGCCATCATGGCGGGCCTGCTCCCGATCATGTGGAGCACGGGTACCGGCTCCGGGATCATGCAGAGGATCGCGATGCCGATGATTGGCGGCATGATCTCGTCGACACTGCTGACGCTGATCGTGGTCCCGGCGATCTTGTTGGTGAAGGGCTTCCGGCTTCCAAAGGAAGACCGGTCCGACAAGCCGGCGATCCTCCCAGGGTTTGGAACCTGACGATTGAGATGAGATCGAAATTCAGCGACGCCGGCTAGGCGAGGATGATCATCGGCGGCGGCGAGCAGCACGATGATGACGAATGGCCTCGACATGCTGGCCATCGCCGTCATGCTGCTGCTGCTGCTGCTGCTGCTGCTGCTGCTGCTGCTGCTTGCCGATGGCGTGAGCGGCAGGAGGGCCGTGTCTCCGTGTGCTCGGATACCCCGCAGCGGCTTAAGTCGGCGTTTGCGACAATTTTCGCTGCTATGTTGCCTTAAGCGACGATTTCGCCTGGAAACTGGCGAGTTATGTCGGGGTTACGCCACCTCTACTCAGGTACCACTCTGCGTTATGTTGCCTTTTGCGACAAAGTACTGTATTAAGTTACCCAATGCGACAATTTTTCGATTTCAGACCAAGGCTTATGTTGCCATGTCCGACGACATAGAATTCATCTCAGGCGATCGCGCCCGCGACAGGGCGATCCAACGCCAGGCAGAAGCCGGTCGCCTGAGCAAGATTGCCGATGGTATCTACGGGAGGCTCGAGGGCCGCAACGTTGAGGAATTCGCATACGCCCACTGGGCCCCCATCCTCGCCAAGATGATCCCAAGCGCCGTCCTGACCGGAAGGACGGGAATGTCGGTCAACCCTTGGCGCGACCGTGGCCAAGACGGCCGCCCGCGCTACCCTGGCTGGATATTCTGCACACACAGCGATGGCAAGGCACGTAAGAGATTTTCGATTCCCGGTCTCGAAGTCCGATCCTTTCCCGGACCCGGGCCGCTCGAGGGCGACGTCGCCTATCTGGGCACGTACATCCCGAGTCCCTCCCGCAACCTGCTCGAAAATCTGAAACCTTCGCGGGAGCGCGATGGGCCAAGCCGCACCGTCGGACGCGAAGGCGTCGAAGTGGAAATCGAAAGGCTCCTCAAAACGGAACATGAAGAGGGGCTGAAGGCCATCCGCCAGCGCGCCCACCGCATCGCCGACGCGCTCGAAGCGGCCGCAGAACTGAAGATACTGGACGACCTGATCGGCACGTTCCTGGGAACGCGACAAGCCAAACTCGCCCACGAAAAGGTCGCCGCGCGGCAACGGCGCGACGCGCCGTTCGATCCGGACTGCATGGAGCGACTCAAGGCGCTCGCCGTCGTCCTCAATAGAGGTGCGCTGCCGGATCGGCCCGACCCTCACGCCGGGCCAGACGAACGCGCGTGCACGTCGTTCATCGAAGCCTATTTCACCAACTACATCGAGGGAACGAGATTTTCCGTCGACAAGGCCCGCCGCATCGTCTTTGAAAACGAGGAGCCCGACGGAAGGCCGGCGGACGGCCGCGATATCGTCCAGACCTTCAGGCAGGTCTCGACGATGGCTAAGGGAATGTCCATGGCAGGCACGTTCGTCGAGTTCGTCGACGAGCTCAGGGAGCGCAATCGGATTCTCCTCGACGGCCGACCGGAAAAAGATCCCGGAAATTTCAAGACCGAGCCCAATTACGCAGGCGAAACGGAGTTCGTCGCGCCGAACCTTGTGGAGGGCACGCTGAAGGAAGGCTTCGAGACACTGCGAAGCCTGGCAAACCCGCTCGCGCGAGGAATCTTCGCTCATACGCTTTTGGTTCTCGTCCATCCTTTCAACGATGGCAATGGCCGCACCTCGCGGATCATGATGACCAAGGAGCTCGTCAGCGCAGGACAGTCGAGGCTCATCGTTCCGACGATCTACCGCGATGACTACATCGGGGGCCTCAAAGCGCTCGCCCGCGCACCCACCTTTACAGCGCCGCCCTTGGTACGAGCGTTGCTGGAGTGCCAGCGCATCACGAACGCGATTGTCTCTCCCGACCTCGACAGAACGATCGAGCTTTGGGCGTCCACGCACGCTTTCCTCGAGGATATCAGGACTGCCCGACTGACGTTTCCGAATCCGGATCTCCAGATCGAGAAAAGAAATGGCGTACCAGCGCCGGCAACCTATTGGGAGTCTCTCGATCTTGCGAAAAGCTTGGCGGAGGACGATCCGTTGAGCGGGCTATCTCTGTAGTGGCGATGATCCGCACGGAGCCTGGGTAGGGCGACGCACTCATAACACATTGCGGTCGCGCATCGCGCTGCACAAGCGGCCTATGTTAAGCGGCGCCAAAGGCATAGCGCGCGGTCGAACGAGTTATTGCCCATCTTCACCGACCGCGGAGCGACATCATTCCGGTTGTTCGAAGATGATGACGGTGGTGGCCATCATGGCGGGCCTGCTGCCGATCATGTGGAGCACCGGGACCGGCTCGGAGATCATGTAGCGCATCTCGGTGCCGATGATCGGCGGCATACCGCTCGTCATTTGCGCGCTTTCTTTCGCCGCCGTTGGCGCGACCGCGGCCGGGAGCACGGCTTGATGTACTGCATGAACTCGTTCAGGCATGTTACGCTAAAGCCATTTAGCTTCCCTTCGGCTCATATAAACGCGATGTGGACGTTCTAGGACGACAGCAGAGTGTCCAGCCCGATCTTTGTTAGACCTTGCGTAGGCCTTGGGTAGGCCTTGGTAGCCTGCGATAGCCTCCTACGCGACTTAACTTCCCATCCAAGACTTTTTCTCTTCGCCTTCCACATGAAAACTGCTGCGCAGGTTTGTTTTTCGTGGACTGTCGACTAAGATTGCGAGTGCCCTGAAAAGGGCCCTAGATTTGAAAGCCAGAAAAGTGGCCCACTGCTTGGATAACGTCGGGTGATCGCGCGGCCGGAAAAAGTCCGGCCACAAACAGCAGCCCTGAAGTGGCCCCCGGACCTGGGACCAGGGATCGCCGAAGTTAAGGTGTGATCGCGCCTGCCTTTGTCCTTCAAATCAAGCAGCTTCCTGCTGCTGCTTTTGCGTCTGCTGTGGGTATGTGGGCAACG
>Ga0193699_10000238_pt1 | contig 24860 bp, 21 predicted proteins | sample L3c2metaG_FD_160095 | JGI IMG/M metagenome (GOLD analysis project Ga0193699, IMG submission 160095) | Soil microbial communities from a riparian zone of the East river system, Colorado, United States - L3c2 | ecosystem: Environmental > Terrestrial > Soil > Riparian zone | place: USA: East...
GCGGGCAACCGCGTGCAGAAGACCTCCGACGTCGTCAAGGAAGGCGACAAGGTCAAGGTCAAGCTGCTCGGCTTCGACGATCGCGGCAAGACGCGGCTGTCGATGAAGGTGGTCGACCAAGTGACCGGCGAGGACCTCGAGGCCAAGCAGAAGGCCGAAGGCGTCAGCGCCGCCGAGTAAAATCGGATCCAGTTTGAGAATGCGAAAGGGCGGCTTTTCAGCCGCCCTTTTTGTTTGCTGCTATGCACGGCGGATCACATCTCGATGATCCGCATGCGCGATTCGGCCGCAGGGTCGGCCGAATCCGCCGGCAAGCCCGGCACGTAATTGGTGCTCGCGCGTTTTCCGCACCACAGGCGGCCGGCAGTCTGAAATCGAATTTAGCTTCAATCCCCTCACCCGTCCGCTACCATGTTCCTCATCGAGCGACCCATGGTCGCCACAGCCACGGAGAATTCTCATGTCCGCATTATCCCGTCGCAACCTCGTCAAGGTGGCCGCCGGCATCGCCGCCGCCGCCGCTGCGCCGCGCGTTGTCTTTGCCCAGGCGCCCGCCGCGGCACCCGCTGCCGCGCCTGCCGCGACCGGCCCATTCACCGTTCCGCCCCTGAGCTATCCCTTCAATGCATTCGAGCCGCACATCGACGCCAAGACCATGGAAATCCACCATGACAAGCATCATGGGGCTTACGTCGCCAACCTCAACACTCTCGCCAAGACCAATCCGCAGCTCGGCACCAGCGCCGTGCAGGACGTGCTCGGCAATTTGAACGCGCTCAATGACGACATCAAATTCGCGGTACGCAACAATCTCGGTGGCCATGCCAACCACACCATGTTCTGGGAGATCATGGGACCGAACGGCGGCAAGCCCGAAGGCGAGGTGCTGGCCGCGATCGACAAGGACCTCGGCGGCATGGAAAAATTCCAGAACGATTTTAATGCCGCCGGCGGACGCCAGTTCGGCTCGGGCTGGGTGTTCGTGACGGTTTCCAAGGACGGCAAGCTCGCGATCGAGACCCGCCCGAACCAGGACACGCCGCTCATGGACGGCAAGCGCGCGTTGATGGGCAACGACGTCTGGGAGCACGCCTATTATCTCAACTACCAGAACCGCCGCGCCGACTACCTCAAGGCATGGTGGAATACGGTGAACTGGAGCAAGATCGGCGAGCGTTATGCGGCGGCGAAGGCCGGCACGCTGGCTGTCTAAAGTTCATCTGCGGTCGTTCGGCGACGGACAGTCCGTCCCCTCTCCCGCGCTTGCGGGGGAGGGTTAGGGTGGGGGCTCTCTCATCCGCTATATTGAAGCAGTGTGTCCCGCTGAAGCACCCCCACCCCGGCCCTCCCCCGCAAGCGGGAGAGGGAGAAGAGGTGGCGCCGCGATCAGTCAGCCCGCTTCGTGCACACTGCCTTCGCTGGCGAACAATCAACACTCTCCTTCACCACCTCGCCGAGCGCGGCAAAGTCCGCCTTGCGCGGTGACGTCCGGCGGAACGCGAGGCCGATGCTGCGGCCGGGCTGCGGGTTTTCCAGCCGCAGGAATTTCACCCGCTCGTCGCGCCGCTCGACGTCGGCGGCGATCTGCGGAATCAGCGTGACGCCGTAGCCGCCCGCGACCATCTGCATCACCGTGTTCAGGCTGCTGGCGCCGAACACGGTGCCGCCGCCGCTCGCGGTACGGCCCCGCGCCGCCGTCGCGCAAAACGCCAGCGCCTGGTCGCGCAGGCAGTGGCCGTCCTCGAGCAGGATCAGCCGGCTTTGATCGATGTCCACGGCCGCGACCCGCGTAACCTCGCTGCGCGGATCGCTCGCGGGCACCGCGAGCAGGAACAGATCCTCGAACATCGCGATCGTATCGATGTCGGGCTCGCCGACCGGCAGGGCCAGCATCGCGGCATCGAGCGTGCCGCCCTTGATGTCCTCGACCAGCTGCCGGGTCTGGGTCTCCCGCAGTTCCAGCCGCAATTCCGGAAACCGGCTTTGCAGCAGAGGGAGGATCCGCGGCAGCAAATAGGGCGCCAGCGAGGGAATCACGCCCAGCGTCAAGCGCCCGGTCAGCAGGCCGCTGCGATGACGAGCAAAATCGACCAGATCGCGCGACGCCGTCAGCACGTCCTCCGCCCGGCGGGCGATTTCGCGCCCGACATCGGTCAGCATCACGTCGCCGGGCCGCCGCTCCACCACCGCGACCCCGAGCGTGCGCTCGAGATCGCGGATCTGCATCGACAGCGCGGGCTGGGTGACCGCGCAGGCCTCGGCGGCGCGGCCGAAATGGCCGTGTTTGGCGAGCGCGGCAAGATAACGAAGCTGTCGAAGCGTGATCATTCCGATCAGATAAACTGATCGAGAGCCAAAGACAATTCGACTGGACCTGATGTTAGATATCTTCCAAACTGCGCACCTTAGCGAAACGCGCCAGAGCGAATTCGCCCACAGGCCTGAAACAACAACCTTTGGAAACGCTGAGCTTTCGCGGACGGCGACTGTCGCCATCTCTTGAAAGCCCATCACCGCCGGCCCGATGGGGCCCGTGCTGCTCCAGGACTATCAGCTCAGAAAATTACAGAACGCGATGGGAGAGAAACATGGACGCAAAGACTGACGACAGCGCGGGCAAATGCCCGGTCACGCACGGCACCCGCGGACACAGGAACCGCGACTGGTGGCCAGAGCACCTCGATATCGGCGTGCTCCATGCCAAGACGCCCTCCGCCGATCCGATGGGCGAGGCGTTCGACTATGCCAAGGAATTCGAGAGCCTCGACCTCGACGCCGTGATCAAGGACCTGCATGCCCTGATGAAGGACTCGCAGGACTGGTGGCCGGCCGATTTCGGTCACTATGGCGGACTGTTCATCCGCCTGGCCTGGCACAGCGCCGGCACCTACCGCATCACCGACGGCCGTGGCGGCGCCGGTGCAGGTCAGCAGCGCTTCGCGCCGCTCAACAGCTGGCCGGACAACGCGAACCTCGACAAGGGCCGCCGCCTGCTGTGGCCGATCAAGCGGAAGTACGGCCGCAAGCTGTCCTGGGCTGATCTGTTTGTTCTCTCCGGCAACGTCGCCCTCGAATCGATGGGCTTCAAGACGTTCGGATTCGCCGGCGGCCGCGCCGATGTGTGGGAACCTGAAGAGCTGTACTGGGGTCCCGAAGGCACGTGGCTGGGCGACGAACGCTACAGCGGCGAACGCGAGCTCGCCGAACCGCTCGGCGCGGTGCAGATGGGTCTCATCTACGTCAATCCGGAGGGCCCGAACGGCAAGCCGGATCCGGTCGCGGCAGCGAAGGATATCCGCGAGACGTTCTTCCGCATGGCGATGAACGACGAAGAGACCGTCGCGCTGATCGCCGGCGGCCACACCTTCGGCAAAACGCACGGTGCCGGCGATCCGTCGCTGATCGGTCCGGACCCGGAAGGCAGCGCCATCGAGGATCAGGGCCTTGGCTGGAAGAGCAAGCATGGCACCGGCGTCGGCGCCGACGCCATCACAGGCGGTCCGGAAGTGACCTGGTCGCAGACGCCGACGCAGTGGAGCAACCACTTCTTCGATAACCTGTTCAACTTCGAATGGGAGCTGACGAAGAGCCCGGCCGGCGCGCAACAATGGAAGGCGAAGGGCGCCGAGGCCACGATCCCGGACGCGCACGACGCGTCGAAGAAGCATGTTCCGACCATGCTGACCACGGACCTCGCCCTGCGCTTCGATCCGGCCTACGAAAAGATCTCGCGGCGCTTCCACAAGAATCCGGATCAGTTCGCGGATGCGTTCGCGCGCGCCTGGTTCAAGCTCACGCATCGCGACATGGGTCCGATCGTGCGCTATCGCGGCAAGCTGGTGCCGAAGGAAAAGCTGATCTGGCAGGACCCGATCCCCGCGGTCGATCATCCGCTGATCGACGACAAGGACGTCGCCGCGCTGAAGGCGAAAATCCTCGCCTCGGGCCTCACCGTGTCGCAGCTCGTCTCGACCGCATGGGCATCGGCCTCGACGTTCCGTGGCTCCGACAAGCGCGGCGGTGCCAACGGTGCGCGCATTCGCCTGAGCCCGCAGAAAGATTGGGACGTGAACAATCCGCCTGAGTTGGCGAAAGTCCTCTCGAGCCTCGAAGCGATCCAGAAGGAGTTCGGCAAGAAAGTGTCGCTCGCCGACCTGATCGTTCTCGGCGGCAGCGCCGCAATCGAGAAGGCGGCGAAAGATGCCGGTCTGACTGTGACGGTCCCGTTCACGCCCGGCCGCATGGACGCGTCGCAGGAGCAAACCGACGCCGCCTCCTTCGCACCACTCGAACCCCGCGCTGACGGCTTCCGCAACTATATCAGCGGCAAGAGGCAGTTCATGATACCGGAGGAGGCCTTGGTGGATCGGGCGCAACTGATGACGCTGACGGCACCCGAGATGACGGTGCTTGTGGGCGGCCTGCGCGTGCTCGGCGCCAATGCCGGCAACTTGAAGCACGGCGTCTTCACCAAGAAGCCGGAAACGTTGACGAACGACTTCTTCGTCAACCTCCTCGACATGAGCACGGAATGGCAGCCGGTTGGCTCCGGTCACGAGTACGAGGGGCGCGACCGCAAGACGAAAGCAGTGAAGTGGACCGGCACACGCGTGGACCTGATCTTCGGCTCGCACTCGCAGCTGCGCGCGCTTGCGGAAGTCTATGGCAGCGACGACGCGAAGGAGAAGTTCGTGAAGGACTTCGTGGCGGCGTGGACCAAGGTGATGAACGCCGACCGCTTCGACCTCGGCCACAAGCAGCAGCAGGGCCTGCAAGCCGCGGAGTGATCGCTGCGGCGAGTAGCGAATAGAAAGGGCGGCTGAGAGGCCGCCCTTTTGTTTTGCTCATTTGTTTGCGGGTTAGTAAAAGCGCCGCAGCATGCACGGTCAGTCCCCTCTCCCGCTTGCGGGGAAGGGTTAAGGGTGGGGGTTCTCTCATCCGCCGGGCCGATGAGCATTGGCGCCTGCTGCGGCACCCCCACCCCGGCCCTCCCCCGCAAGCGGGAGAGGGAGAAGAAAGCGACATACCGAGAGTCCATGCAATGCCGCCACCGACCATCCGCCCCGCTAGAACCGACGAATATGACGATATCGCGCGGGTCTGGATGAACAGCTGGGCCTCGACCGGGCTGGAAGACGCCAGCAATTTTCTGCTGGCGAAATTGCGTGCGCGGATTCCGATGGAGATGGAGAAGGGCTGGAGTCTGTTTGTCGCCGATGATGCCGGAAGGCTTACGGCAATGCTGGCCTTGCATCTGCCCAACAAATATCTCGACCAGTTGTTCGTGGCGCCGGAATATCAGGGCAAAGACCTCGGGCGAAAGCTGCTTGCCTTCACACGCCAATGCCTGCCGGAGGAGATCTACCTTCGATGCGTGCGCGAAAACGAAAAGGCGTGGCGCTGGTATGAGCGCGAGGGATTTGTTTTCGAAAAAGAACAAGTCGAACCGATGACCGGGTTCGTCATGAAATACTACCGATGGAACAAAAAAGGAGCAGTTCGATGATGCAACTCTACTGGTCGCCGCGTTCGCGATCGTTTTCCGCGCTATGGCTGATGGAAGAAACCGGCCAGCCCTATGAGCGCGTGCTGACCGACATTTCCACCGGCGCGCAGAAGACGCCGGAATATCTGGCGATCAACCCGATGGCAAAAGTGCCGGCGCTCAGGGACGGCGACGCGACGCTGGCGGAAGCCGCCGCCATCTGCGCCTATGTCGCCGAACGCTATCCGCAAGCCAAGCTGGCGCCGCCGCTCGGCGATCCCCTGCGCGCGAAATATCTCTACTGGCTGTTCTTCTCGCCCGGCTGCATCGAGCCCGCGATGGTGCAGGTCGCGACCAAGATCGAGATGAATCCGGTCGCCGCGGGCTGGGGCGAGGCACAGCGGGTGTTCGACGTGCTCGATGCCGCGCTTGAAAAGGGCCCGTGGATCCTCGGCGACAGCTTTTCGGCGGCCGACATCATCATCGGCTCGGGGCTGAATTTCGCGGTCCGGCTGTTCAAGATGGTGCCGGCGCGGCCGTCGTTCGACCGCTACATCGACCGTTGCGCCGCGCGTCCGGCCTTCCAGCGCGCGACTGTGATGGCGGCGGGGTAGAGAGGCGCTCGCCGCCGCAACGCAACTGACGTCATCGCCCGGCTTGACCGGGCGACCCAGTACTTCGGGACTTCGCGATTGAGTCGAGAGGCCACGGCGTACTGGGTATCCCGCTTTCGCGGGCTATGACGGCTTGTGGTTGAGCGGCGCCGAGCGCAGGTTTTGAAAGCGACGACTACTCTGCCTTCAAATCCTCCGGCCGCGGCATCGAGATGATGTTGTAGCCGGAATCGACATAATGGATTTCGCCGGTCACGCCGCCCGAAAGATCCGACAGCAGATACAACGCCGAGCCTCCGAGTTCATCCAGCGTCACGCCCCGGCCGAGCGGCGAATGCTTCTGCTGGAAGGCGAACATCGCGCGCGCATCGCCAATGCCGGAACCGGCAAGCGTGCGGATCGGCCCGGCTGAAATGGCGTTGACGCGGATGCCGCGCGAACCGAAATCCGTGGCGAGATAGCGCACCGACGCTTCCAGCGCCGCCTTGGCGACACCCATCACGTTATAGTTCGGCATCACCCGCATTGAGCCGCCGAAGGTCAGTGTGATCATCGCACCGCCGGATTCAGGCATCAGCGCAGCCGCGCGTTTGGCGAGCTCAGTGAACGAGAAACATGAAATCACCATGGTGCGCGAGAAATTATCGCGGCTGGTGTCGGCGTAGCGGCCTTTCAGCTCATTCTTGTCGGAAAAGCCGATGGCGTGCACCAGAAAATCCAGCTGGCCCCATTTTTCACGCAAGATCTCGAACACCGCATCGACGCTGGCGATGTCCTCGACGTCGCAGGGCAGAACCAGGGGAACGCCGAGCGACTCCGCGAGCGGCCTGACCCTTTTTCCAAGCGCCTCGCCCTGATAGGTAAAGGCAAGCTCCGCACCCTGCGCCGCCAGCGTTTTGGCAATGCCCCAGGCGATCGAATGATCATTGGCGACGCCCATGACCAGCCCGCGTTTGCCCTTCATCAGGTCCTGCATCGTCTCGGCGCTTTCTTTTTTCGTCATGCCCGGGCTTGTCCCGGGCATCCACGTCTTTCCGACCTCTTGTGGGTCAAGACATGGATGGCCGGGAGTGCAGACAAGTATACGTAGTCTGCACCAGGCAGACTACGATGCCCGGCCATGACGGTGAATTGGGGGTGCTCAGTCCAGGCGCAATCTCACGCATCCATCCGCTTGAACACCAGCGTGGCGTTGGTGCCGCCGAACCCGAACGAGTTCGAAAGCACCGTGCCCAGCTTGGCGTTGTCGACGCGCTTGCGCACGATCGGCATGTCGGCGAACACCGGGTCGAGCTCGGTGATGTTGGCGCTTTCGCAAATAAAACCGTTGTTCATCATCAACAGCGAATAGATCGCTTCCTGCACGCCGGTGGCGCCGAGCGAGTGGCCTGTCAGCGCCTTGGTCGCGGAAATCGGCGGACATTTGTCGCCGGTCCCGAACACCTTGCGGATCGCCTCGATCTCCGGCGGATCGCCCGCCGGCGTCGAGGTGGCATGCGGATTGATGTAGTCGACCCTGGTCTTCACGTTCTCCATCGCCATCCGCATGCAGCGCTCGGCGCCCTCGCCCGAGGGTGCGACCATGTCGTAGCCGTCGGAGGTCGCGCCGTAGCCGATGATTTCGCCGTAGATGCGCGCGCCACGCGCCTTGGCGTGTTCAAGCTCTTCAAGCACCACCACGCCGGCGCCGCCGGCAATGACAAAACCGTCGCGGCTGACGTCGTAGGGCCGCGACGCGGTCGCCGGCGTATCGTTGTATTTCGACGACATCGCGCCCATCGCGTCGAACAGCACCGACAGCGACCATTCGAGTTCTTCGCAGCCGCCGGCGAAAATAATATCCTGCTTGCCGATCTGGATGGTCTCGTAGGCATTGCCGATGCAATGGTTCGAGGTGGCGCAGGCCGACGAGATCGAATAGTTCACGCCCTTGATCTTGAACCAGGTGGCGAGCGTCGCCGACGCGGTCGATGACATCGCCTTCGGCACCGCGAACGGTCCGACCCGCTTCGGTCCCTTGGTGCGGGTGATATCGGCGGCTTCCACGATGGTACGGGCGGACGGCCCGCCGGAGCCCATGATGATGCCGGTGCGGATGTTGGAAACGTCGGAGGGTTCGAGCCCGGAATCCTGGATCGCCTGCTCCATGGCGACATGATTCCAGGCGGCGCCTTCGCCGAGGAATCGCATCGCGCGGCGATCGATGATATCGGCCGGATTCAAGGTCGGCGCGCCCTGCACCTGCGAGCGGAAGCCGAGTTCGGCATACTTTTCCGCGCGCGTGATGCCTGACTTCGCCTCGTGGAGGCTTGCAAGTACTTCCTGGGTGTTGTTTCCGATGGACGAGACAATGCCCATCCCCGTGATGACAACCCGCCTCATGATCGCCTCGTCCTGTCGTTGCGTTTTGTGTGATAGCCGTCGTCAGACCGGAAGCTGCCTCGGCCGGAGCAATCCTAGGTGCCCGGCTGCGGAGCGGCGTCCTGCTTGAACAACCCGACCTTCAAATCCTTCGCGCGATAGATAATCTCGTCATCGGCCGAAAGCCAGCCGTCGGCGATGCCTAGCCAGAGCTTCATGCGCATCACGCGTTTGATGTCGATGTTGTACACAATCTTGCGGACGTTCGGCAGCACCTGCCCGGCGAGCTTCAGCTCGCCAAGGCCGATCGCCCGGCCGCGTCCCTCGCCGCCGGTCCAGCCGAGATAAAAGCCGACCATCTGCCAGAGCGCGTCGAGACCGAGACAGCCCGGCATCACGGGATCGCCCTTGAAATGGCAGCCGAAGAACCAGAGATCCGGGGTCACGTCGAGCTCGGCGCGAACGATGCCCTTGCCGTATTCCCCGCCGGTTTCGGAAATTTCGCTGATGCGGTCGAACATCAGCATCGGAGGCAGCGGCAATTGTGCATTGCCCGGGCCGAACAGTTCGCCGCGTCCGCACGCCAATATATCCTCATATTCGTAACCGCTGCGCCGATCCAGCATGGTGCCAGCCTCTTTCAAAAATCCTGTTGGAGCGTTTTTGAGCGAAATGGACCGGTTTCGCGTGGGAAGTGCGCCAATTATCTTCAATTGGCGCTGTTATCGCAGGTCAGGATAGCCCTGCGGTAACCGCCTCTCGCCTTTGCGAATTTGCATAAGCTTAAGTCCGGGCGCTCTCTATCATAGGCCCCGCGGGCGGCAAAGCACCACGACAGGGTAAATCGCCGCGTCCCACCGTGCTTCCGCCTTAACCCTGGGTCGGTTCTAGTTGCGAAAAACTTGCATCTGAGGAGTTTCCTTCTTATATTCCATCGCAATAGTGCCTGAGTTAGCGAACGCGGTGCCTGACGTGGAAATGAACGACGACGGTTCGATCTTGAATGATGACGCTGTCATCCTGGCCGCCCGCGGCACGGGGCACCAACCGGCGCTGACCGGTTGCCCGTGGCATGACGTCAACGAAATGCTGCAGGCGGCGGGCCTGCGTCCGACGCGTCAACGCATGGCTTTGGGCTGGCTGCTGTTCGGCAAGGGCGCGCGCCATCTGACCGCGGAAATGCTGTACGAGGAAGCCACCCTCGCCAAGGTCCCGGTCTCGCTCGCGACCGTCTACAACACGCTCAATCAGCTCACCGATGCAGGCTTGCTGCGCCAGGTCAGCGTCGACGGCACCAAGACCTATTTCGACACCAACGTATCAGCGCATCACCACTTCTATCTCGAAAACAACCACGAACTGGTCGACATTCCGGATCCACATCTGGTGTTGCAGAAGATGCCGGAAGTGCCCGAAGGCTACGAGATCGCCCGGGTCGACATGGTCGTGCGGCTGCGCAAGAGGCGCTGAGCTTTCAATTCAAGCGAAAGCTGTCATACGCGGGCTTGACCCGCGTATCCATCACTCTTCATCAGATGCGTTTTCGAAAGTGGATGGATTGCCGGGTCAAGCCCGGCAATGACAGGTCTTTGTCGGTTTCGGCGGTGTCCGCTAACTCCGGACTACTCCACCTTCTCATCGGCGTAGACGCCCCACAGCCGCTGCTGTTCGATCCAGCCGTCAAAACCGTTGCCGGTGACGCGGCACCAGCCGGAAGTGCACTTTTTCACCTGGGCGACAACGCCGGCCTGCAGGCGGGCGGCGACCGCGCTGGTTTGATCGGCGCGGTCATAGAGCGGCGCCAGTTCGTCCTTGGTCTTCATGGTAATGACGGCGGTGCGGCGGCCTGACAGCAGCGAGTGATAGACCCAGCCTTCGGCGCCTTCGGAATCGCGGACCCGGCGCCAGTTCTCGAATTCGGCGGTGATCTCGACCGGCAGGCCCGAGCGGGTGTAAACCCAGGCGACGTCATTGTCCTTGGTCGGGCCGGCCCTGACGTTCACATGATCGGATTTGAGGCTGACATAGCGCGGCAACGGCAAACCACTGGTGGTCTGGCCTGACTCCTTTGCCGAAAATCCGGTACTGACCGACGCGCCCAGCAACACGCTTGCGAGCACCACTGCAGAACAAAAACGCCCCAACGCCATCCACTCGTCTCCTGCCGAGAACCCGACTCAAATTCTTCGAGTTGAAAAACCAACCAATGCCTTAACCCCTGCACCCCGCCCGCTTGCCCTTCGGTCCATCATTCCAGGCTTCCTGCCAGGCTTCCTGCCTGGCTTGCGCCGGGGTTCTTGTCTTGGCCCGGCCTTCTGCTAGAGAGGACGGAACACCAAGATCGAGCCCGAACGTCTCCGGAACACCCTTTTGGGAAATAACGGGAACCCAGGGATGCCCAAGGTAAACGCCGAGCTACGCGGCAACGGCAGTTTCGAACAACCGGGTTAATGAGCTCTGAACGATCTCATAAGAGCAGGACATGTCGGTTAAGAAAAAGCCTCTGGTCGTCGTCACGCGCAAGCTTCCGGACTCGATCGAGACCCGGATGCGTGAGCTGTTCGACGCCCGGCTCAATCTCGACGATACGCCGCTGACGCCGGAACAACTCGCGGAAGCGGTCCGCACCGCCGATGTACTGGTGCCCACCGTCACCGACGAGATCACCGAAGAGCTGCTCAAGCAGCCCGACTGCAAGCTGAGGCTGATCGCCAATTTCGGCAATGGCGTCGACAATATCGATGTGATCGCGGCGCATGCGCGCGGCATCACCGTGACCAACACCCCAAAAGTGCTGACCGAAGATACCGCCGACATGACCATGGCGCTGATTCTCGCGGTACCGCGGCGGATGATCGAAGGCGCCTCGATCCTCACCGAAGGCAAGAACTGGCCCGGCTGGTCGCCGACCTGGATGCTCGGCCATCGCATCGGCGGAAAACGCCTCGGCATCATCGGCATGGGCCGCATCGGCCAGGCCGTTGCGCGCCGGGCGCACGCCTTCGGGCTGCAGATCCACTATCACAACCGCCGCCCAGTGGCGCCGCAGATCGCCGAGGAGTTGGGCGCGACCTATTGGGAAAGCCTCGACCAGATGCTGGCGCGGATGGACATCATCTCGGTGAACTGTCCGCACACGCCGGCGACGTTCCATCTGCTGTCGGCGCGGCGCTTAAAGCTGATCCGCAAGGATGCCTATGTCGTCAACACCGCGCGCGGCGAGGTGATCGACGAGGACACGCTGACCAAACTGATCGAAGCCGGCGAGATCGGCGGCGCCGGCCTCGACGTATACGAGAACGAGCCGGCGCTCAGTCCGAAGCTGATACGGCTTGCGAAGGCCGGCAAGGTGACGCTGCTGCCGCATATGGGCTCGGCCACGATCGAAGGCCGCGTCGACATGGGCGAGAAGGTGATCATCAACATCCGCACCTTCCTCGACAATCACAAGCCGCCGGACCGCGTGCTGCCAAGCATGCTGTGAGTCTTTTGGCCTTGGGTCACACGACCAGTGCGCCCCCTCTCCCGCGCGTGCGGGGGAGGGTTGGGGTGGGGGCATCCACGGGACCCTACCTGATGTGACCACTTAAATCAGTAATCACAGGCGCATCGCCGTTGAGCGGGTTCGCCGGATCGCGCGCATAGCGCAGGGTCTCGAATCGCATCGCGCGGGCATCCACCATCAGCAATCGTCCGACCAGCCCTTCCCCAAAACCGACGATCTCGCGGATCGCTTCCAGCGCCATCATCGAACCCAGCACGCCGGCCAGCGCGCCCATCACGCCGGCTTCGGCGCAGGCCGGCACGGTGCCCGGCGGCGGCGGCTCGGGAAACAGGCAGCGGTAGGTCGGATTGAACTCGCCTTCGGCATTTCGCTCATGCGCGCGGATCGTGGTCAGCGATCCGTCGAACACGCCGAGCGCTGCCGTGATCAACGGCTTGGCGGCGAGGAAGCAGGCGTCGGACACCAGGTAACGGGTTTCGAAATTGTCGGAGCCGTCGAGCACGAGATCGTAGCCGCCGATCAGGGTCATCGCATTCGCAGCGCCGAGCCGCGTCGCATGCGCCTCGAAGCCGACATGCGGATTGAGCGCGTAGATTTGCGTGGCGGCGCTGTCGACCTTGCGCCGGCCGATATCCGGCGTGCCGTGGATAATCTGGCGCTGCAGATTGGACAGCGAGACGATGTCGTCATCGACCACGCCGAGCGTGCCGACGCCGGCGGCAGCAAGATACATCAGCGCGGGCGCGCCGAGCCCGCCGGCGCCGATCACCAGCACGGCAGCCTCCTTCAACGCGGCCTGTCCGGGGCCGCCGACTTCGCGCAGCACGATATGGCGGGCGTAGCGTTCGAGCTCTTCGGCACTCAGCATGATCGGGTTACACCTTCAACGCCTGTTTAGCCGTCATTGCGAGCCAACGGGTCGGCGCAAAGCGCCGCCCGATGACAGGCTCCGCGAAGCGATCCATAGGCCGTCAAGCGCAACTGGATTGCTTCGTCGCTGCGCTCCTCGCAATGACGGATCTGCCCTCCGACCCCAGATTCCTTGAACCATGGCGCGGTTGTTGGCTACCAAGCAGATGTGCTTAATTGCCGCCACGTCAATGGACCCGGGATTTGTCATGAGATCGATGCTGACGGCAACATTGATTTGCATGACGGCATTCCTGGCGGCGGGGACCTCCGTCCAGGCGCAGATGACGGCGCCGTCCACCGCGGGCGCCAAGCCTAAACCGGTCACCACCGTTCCGATCCGCCCCGCGCTGCAGACCCCGGCCGACACCGCCAATGCGATGGCGCAGGCGGAGCGTCTGGCGCTGCAGTCGGATCTGGCCTGGGTCGGCCAGTATAACGGCGCGATCACAGGCGAAGTCAGCGAGCGCATGGTCGCCGCCATCAAGGAATTTCAGAAGGCCAGAGCCGGCAAGCCAACCGGCGTGCTCAATCCGCAGGAACGCGGCATCCTCGCCGACACCGCGAAGCGGAAGCAGGAGAGTGTCGGCTGGAAGATCGTCACCGATCCCGGCACCGGGGTGCGGCTCGGCGTGCCGACAAAACTGGTGCCGCAGCAATCCAGCGACGCCAACGGCGCCAGGTGGAATTCTCCCACCGGCACCATCCAGATCCAGCTGGCGCGGCGCAAGGAAGCCAACCCGACCACGGCGAAACTGGCCGAGCGGGAAAAGAAGGAGCCCGCCGGGCGCACCATCGACTACACCGTGATCAAGCCGGATTTCTTTGTGCTGTCGGGACTGCAGGGCCTGAAGAAATTTTACGTGCGCGGAACGTTCAAGGGCGACGAAGTCCGTATCCTCACCATCCTCTACGACCAGGCCACCGAACACACCGTCGAGCCGGTGGTGATCGCAATGTCGAGCGCGTTCAATCCGCTCCCCTCGGGCGCGCAGATCGCGGGCCCGCCGCCGCGCAAGACCGTTGAATACGGCACCGGCGTCGTCGTCAGCGACGACGGCGCCATCGTGACCGACCGCCAGGTGGTCGATAGCTGCCTCGCGATCGCGATATCAGGTCATGGCAACGCCGACCGCGTCGCCGAGGACAAGGATCACGATCTCGCGCTGCTGCGCATTTACGGCGCGCGCGGATTGAAGCCGCTGAATCTCGCCAATGGTGCTTCGAAACCCGGCGTCGAACTGACCGGCATTGCCGATCCGCAAAATCAGGGCGGCGGCGCGGCAGCGAGCAGCGTCAAGGCCTCGATCGCGCAAGTTGGCGGCGGCAGCGATCTGGCGCTATCGCCGGCACCGGCGATCGGCTTTTCCGGCGCCGCGGCGCTGGATGGCGACGGCAAATTCGCCGGCATCGCCCTGTTGAAGCCGGTGGTGGTTGCCGGGCCCGCGGCCGCCGCCCAGGCGGCGCTGGTGCCGGCCGATACCGTGCGCGAGTTTCTCAAAGCCAATGGCGTCGATGCGGCTGGCGGATCGCCGGATGCCAAGGCATCGGTGGTGCGGGTGATCTGCGTGAGGAAGTAGAGATCGTCGGGCTTCCCTGTGTCCCGGACGCGGTGCAGCGTTCTTCACGCTGCTCCGCAGAGCCGGGATCCACGCGCAAGAAGATGGGCCCCGGATCAGCAGCGCACCGCTACGCGCTGCGCAGCATCCGGGGCACGAGCGTTAGCGCCCCTCGCATAGCATTCGTAATTGCCAAAACCGGCTTCCACGCGCCGCAGGCATCGATCCGCTCACGCCAGCCCGAACCGTATGCCCGCGCGCGCGAGCCCGCCGGCGAGGCCGATCGGCGTGCCGTCGGCGCGCCAGCAGGCCGCACCGGTCAATGAGCCGTCGTCGTGGAACTGGATCGCGTTCATGCCGCCGGCCACGGTCGGCACGGCGAGAACCTTGTGCCCCCTGGATGCGAGATCAGCCCGGACGCCCTGCGGCACCGCCAGTTCGACCTCCAGCGCGTTGCCTTCGGTCCAGACCCGCGGCGCCTCGACCGCCTGCTGCAGGCTCATGCCGTGATCGATCAGGTTGATCAGTGCCTGCAGCGCGCTTGGAAAAATCTTCTTTCCGCCGGGCAGACCGAGCGCATAGACCAGCTTGCCGTTGCGCAGCGCCATCATGGGCGACATCGAGGTGGTGACGCGCTTGCCCGGCGCCAGCGACAAAGCGTGTCCGGGCCGGGGATCGTAGAGGTTCATGTAATTGTTCGGCACCGTGCCGAGGCCGGGGATCATGATCCTGGCGCCGAACAGATTGTTGATGGTCTGCGTGGTCGCGACCACGTTGCCCATCGCATCGGCCGCGGTCATATGCGTGGTGTGGGCGCCTTCGAGCTGCGCTACACCCGCGCTCCAGCGCTGAGCCCGCTCGGGGTCGATCGCACGGCGGCGTTCGTCCGCGTAGTCCTTCGAGGTCAGCCGCGCCACCGGCACGCCGACAAAATCAGGATCGCCGCTGGCGGCGGCGCGATCCGCGAAGGCGATCTTCAGCACTTCGGCGACATAATGAATGGTGTCCGCGGTGCCGAACCCGAGCGCGGCAATATCAAAACCCTCCAGAATATTCAGCATCTGCGCGATGTGCACGCCGGAGGCCGCGGGCGGCGGCGGGCCGAGGATTTCCCAGCCGCGATAATCCGCCCGGATCGGCGCGCGCTCGACGGTCTTGTAGGAGGTGAGATCCTCGCGCGTGATAAAACCGCCATGGGCCTTCATGTAGTCGACGAGAATGTCGCCGAGCGGTCCGTGATACAGCGCCTTCTCGCCATGCCGCGATATGGTGGTCAGCGTCTCCGCATATTCCGATTGCACCACCCGCTCGCCGGCTTTCAGCGGCACTCCGTCAGGCAGGTAGATCGCCGAGATCGCCTTGTCCTTCAGCATCTCTTCCGCGCCATCGGTGATGCACTCGTGCAAATAGGGCGTCGCCGCATAGCCGCGTGCGGCGTGCCGGATCGCGGGCTGCATGACATCGGCGAGGCTCATGGTGCCGAACCGCCGCAGCGTCTCGCACCAGGCCTTTAGGGAGCCCGGGGTCGCGACCGCCTTCGGGCCGTTGAGGTTTTCATTATCGACGGTATCGAACACATCATGCGCCGAGTCCGGTTTCGATCGATAGGAGTCGGGCCGGACGGCGAGCGGAACGGTGCTCTGGCCGTCGATGAAACGATGGCTGCCGTCGGCAAGACGGATATGCGCCATGCCGCCGCCGATGATGCCGACCATCATCGGCTCGACCACGGTCAGCGCGAACAGGGTCGCGATCGCTGCGTCGATGGCGTTGCCGCCGGCGAGCATCTCGGCGCCCGCGGCCGACGCCAGCGGGTGATTGCTGACCACCATGCCGCGGCTGCCCGATGCCGGCTGCTTCTGACACTCGAAAACCGTGCCCGCGCGATCCCGCCAGTTACCGGTGATGGTCATGCATTACTCTCCATTTGCGTGCGTTGTGCTGCTGCTTCGCGGTCCCGTATTCTACCGGGATAGTAATATGCCTCATAAACAGCCATCGTCACGGGGATAGGTGATTCGGACAGCCGCGATCCCAGACGTTTCTGGATCGGGCAGGCAGTCCTGAGCGAGAATGCTCGGCATCGCAGAATGTGATGCAACTCAGCAGAGCGTACCGCCAATCCCCCTCAAGAATAATTCAAAGGAACTACAATGCATACGATCGTTCTGGCCACCCAAAAGGGCGGCAGCGGCAAGAGCACGCTCGCCATCGGCCTCGCGCTGGCGGCCATACAGGCCGGACACACCGTTCGCCTGATCGAGACCGATTCCCAGGGCACGCTTTCGAACTGGCAGGGGCGCCGCCCCTATGCCGAGCCGCTGGTCGAGCCCGTCTACAGCGCCGATGATATCGAAGCGAAGTTGCTGTCGCTGGACAGCAGCGGCGTGACGCTGACCATCATCGACACCGCCGGCGGCGTCAGCGCCGCGACGACTGCGGCTATTCGCTACGCCGATTTGTGCCTGATCCCGTCGCGCCCGAGCGTTGCCGATGTCGAGGCAAGCGCGTCGACGCTGAGCATCGTCCGCGCCTGGAACAAGCCGTTTGCTTTCGTTCTCAACCAGACGCCGATCCGCGGCCAACGCGTCAGCAACGCCGCGATCATCCTCAGCGATGAGGTGGCCCACGATCTCTCCGGTGTTGTCGCACTGCCCTACATTGTTATGCGCAACGATCATCAGGATGCGCTGGGCCTGGGATTGGCGGTCGTCGAATACGCGCCCGCGAGCAAATCGGCCGACGAAGTTCGCGGCCTCTGGCAGTGGGTCGAGACCAGACTGAACGCCGGCATGACCGCCGAAGAACAGCCTGCTGTCAGCGAACTGCCGGCAGCGCCCGATATCGTTCCCACGATGTTTCCGCAGACACCAGCGGAAATCGTCGCGTTCGTTTCCTGAACTTGATCGCAGAGCGACCGATCAGGTGATCGGCCGTTGCGTTCGTGTCCCGGACGCGGTGCAGCGCCTCTTCGGCGGTGCACCGCAGAGCCGGGATCCATGTCCAAGCAAGATGGACCCCGGATCAGCAGCGCACCGCTCCGGGTCGCGCAAAGCGCGGTCCCGAGCGCTGCACTGCATCCGGGGCACGTCCGCTGCAGGCCGGCAAATTCACTTCTGGCATTTCGGGCACCAGAAGGTCGAGCGCCCGTTCTGGGTGAAACGCTTGACGATACCGCCGCATTTCGCGGTCTGGCATTTTTCGCCTTCGCGGTCATAGACCTGAAATGAATGCTGGAAATAGCCGAGTTCGCCTGAGGTCTGGCGATGATCGCGCAGCGACGAGCCGCCGGCCTTGATCGCCTGATTCAGAACCTCGTGAATGGCCGTGACCAGACGCTTCGCGTGGTCCGTGGGCTCACCCTTTTTGGTCGCCAGCGTCGCGGCCAATCTTCGCGGCGACAGCTGCGAACGGTACAGCGCCTCGCAGACATAGATGTTGCCGAGCCCCGCCACCACGCGCTGATCGAGCAGCGCCGCCTTCAGGCTGGTCTTCTTGTTGGCGCAGGAGCGCGCCAGCATGGCCGCGTCGAATTCATTGCCGAGCGGCTCGGGACCGAGACCTTTCAACAATGGTTCCTCGTCGAGCGCCTTGCGCGCGATGATCTTCATATACCCAAACCGGCGCGGATCGTTGAAGACAATGGATGCGCCCGACGACATCTGGAACACCACATGATCATGCGCGCGATCCTCAGCGCGCGGATGGTGGAATTTGCCCGGCACCTCCGCTTCCTCGTCCTTGACGACGCGGAACGAGCCCGACATGCCCAGATGCATCAGCAGCACGTCGCCCGAGCCGAGATCCGCCATCAAATATTTGGCGCGGCGGCCGAGACCGGTCACGGTCTGGCCCGTCAACCGCGCCACAAAATCCTTCTGGAACGGAAACCGCAAATCGGCGCGGCGGGCTTCCGCTTTCACAATTTTCGATCCCTCCATCACCGGCTGCAGCCCGCGGCGGACGGTCTCGACTTCGGGTAATTCGGGCATGGTGGGGTGGTTCCTGCGGCTTAAGCCGTGACCGTGTCAGGCTGCTGCTCGCTGAACTCGATGCGATTATAAAAAGGATCGGCGATGGTCATGGTGGTCACCCCCATGGCTGTTCGACAAGCCCGGGGCGGGCATATCCGTATTGCTTCGCCGTGAGATCGGCGTGGTACGCAGCCAGATCGGTGGTTTCGATAACAATCTTGGCACCGGGCGAACAGTCGCCGTGATGTTCGCCGAGATACAGGATGACATCTCCCAGCGAAATCTGCATGAACAGCGGCAGGTCCGGCTCGAAGCGATGCTCGAAATCGACCTTGAAGCCGAGAAATTCGATGTAGAACTCCCTGGCCTTGGCGCTGTCGAAGATCCTTAAAGTCGGGATGGCCCGCGTAAACCGTGGTGTCATGGCATGCCCTGCGGATTAACCAAAGCTGTCGTCATACGTTGCCGTTAATGATGGCGCGGCCACGCTTGTAGCGCGCTCGAACCAGCCGCGCTATGGTCTGCGCGTTGGAGATAGATGAATGGATCGGCCGGACCAAACCTCGCATTTTGGCTTCAGGGACGTACCCCTGGGCGACAAGCAGACGCTGGTGAACGATGTGTTCCACAGCGTGGCGCAGCGCTACGATTTGATGAACGATCTGATGTCGGCGGGTCTGCATCGGGTCTGGAAAGACCTGATGATCAATGCGCTCAATCCGCCGCGCGGCGACACGCCGTTTGCGCTGCTCGATGTCGCCGGCGGCACCGGCGACATCGCATTCCGCGCCGCCGAGGCGGCGGGCTTGGGCTTTCGCGCCACCGTCTGCGACATCAATTCCGACATGCTCGCGGTCGGCCGCGCCCGCGCGGCGAAGCGGCATCTCGACGACCGGGTATCGTTCGTCGAGGGCAATGCCGAGGCGCTGGCTTTCCCGAAGGGCGCCTTCGACGGCTACTCCATCGCGTTCGGGATCCGCAACGTGCCGCGAATCGATCTCGCATTGAGCGAGGCGTTTCGCGTGCTGAAACCCGGCGGCCGGTTTCTGTGCCTGGAATTCTCCACCGTCGACGTGCCCGGCCTCGATCGCATCTACGATCTGTTTTCGTTCAAGGTGATTCCGCCGCTCGGCCGCGCGGTGACCGGTGACGCCGAATCCTATCAATACCTCGTGGAATCGATCCGCAAATTTCCGAGGCCCCCCGCTTTCGCCGAGATGATGCGCGCGGCCGGCTTTTCCCGCGTCAACTGGCAGAGTTTCTCGGGCGGCATCGTGGCGTTGCATTCGGGCTGGCGCCTGTGATTTCTGCGATAACTCACATCGCGCGGCTCGCCCGCGCCGGTTTCGTGTTCGCGCGTGAGGGCGTGTTCGGCGTCGTCGATCCCTCGCTGGTGCCGCCGCCCGGGCAACTCGCGTTGCGCCTCGCCCGGCTGATCGAGCGTCCCGGCGCCAAATCCGGGCCGCGGCTGTCGCGCGCGCTGACCCGGCTCGGACCGGCCTATCTCAAGCTTGGACAGTTTCTCGCCACCCGCCCCGACGTGGTCGGCGCCGTCATGGCGCGCGACCTGGAAAGCCTGCAGGACCGGCTGCCGCCGTTCTCGCAGGAAGAGGCCGAAGCCGTGATCGCGACCTCGCTGGAACGCCCCGTGGCGCAGGCGTTTGCGAGTTTTGGGCCCGCGGTCGCCGCCGCCTCGATCGCGCAGGTGCATCGCGGCAAGACCGAGCGCGACGGCGTGCGCAAATCCGTCGCGGTCAAGGTGCTCCGGCCCAATGTCGCCGCGCGGTTCCGCCGCGACCTCGCTGATTTCTTCTTTGTCGCGCACAACGCCGAAGCCCATTCGGCGGAAGCGCGGCGGCTGCGGCTGATCGAGGTCATCAACACGATGTCGCGTTCGGTGGCGATGGAGATGGATCTGCGGCTGGAGGCGGCGGCAATGTCGGAGATGGCGGAAAACATCCGCGACGATCCGGATTTTCGCGTCCCCACCGTCGACTGGGATCGCACCACGCACAATGTGCTGACGATGGAATGGATCGACGGCATCGCGCTCAGCGATCACGCGCGTCTCGAGCAATCGCAGATCGATCTGCCCGAACTCGGACGCAAGGTGATCCAGAGTTTCCTGCGCCACGCGCTGCGTGACGGCTTCTTTCACGCCGACATGCATCCGGGCAATCTGTTCCTCGACGAGGCCGGGCGGCTGGTGGCGGTCGATTTCGGCATCATGGGCCGGCTCGGCATGAAGGAACGGCGCTTCCTCGCCGAGATCCTGCTGGGATTCATCACGCGCGATTATCGCCGCGTCGCCGAGGTGCATTTCGAGGCCGGCTATGTGCCGGGGCATCACTCGGTGGAAAATTTCGCGCAAGCCATTCGCGCCATCGGCGAACCGATCCACAACCGCACCGCCGAAGAAATCTCGATGGCGAAGCTGTTGACGCTGCTACTCGAGGTCACAGGCCTGTTCGACATGCGCACCCGCCCCGAACTGATCCTGCTGCAGAAGACCATGGTAGTGGTCGAAGGCGTCGCGCGCGGCTTCGACCCGAAACTCGACATCTGGAAAGTCGCCGATCCCGTGGTGCGCGAATGGATTGAGCGTAATCTCGGGCCGATCGGACGCGTGCAGGGTGCCATGGCCGGCGCCGGCGAGCTCGGCCGGGTGCTGGCGGGCCTGCCGGCGATCGCCGCACGATCGGTGGCGGTGCTGGAGCAGTTGGAGACCATGACCCGGGAAGGCCTGAGCCTGTCGCCGGAGAGCATCGCGGCGATGGGCCGGACCGAGGGCCGCAAGAGCCGCTGGCGCACCGTGGCGCTCTGGATCATCGCCGGGACGTTCATCGCAATTCTGTTCGCCGTCCGGCAGCTTTGATTGCAAAGTAGTCACAATGTGCTAGCATTGCTGTCAAATCTCGCCGGAAATCACCCATGGCCAGCCTGACCATCCGGAAACTGGACGACGCGATCCGGGACGAATTGCGGTTGCGGGCTGCCCGCAACGGCCGCTCAGTCGAGGACGAAGTGCGGGTGATCCTCCGTGAGGCGTCCCAGTATCGCCCCGTGCCCGCCACACCCGCTTCCCAGGTCCCGGCGCCGCAGCCGCGCGGCCATGGCGATGCCGCCATCCAGCTTCCCCGCGTCACCCTGATCATCGGCGGCGGCATCGCCGCCTACAAGGCGCTGGACCTGATCCGGCGGCTGAAGGAGCGGCACGTCCGCGTCCGCTGCGTGCTGACCAAGGCCGCGCAGCACTTCGTCACGCCGCTGGCCGCCAGCGCACTGTCGAGCGAGCGCGCCTACACCGACCTGTTCGATTCCGAGAGCGAGTTCGATGCCGGCCACATCCGGCTGGCGCGCGACTGCGAGCTGATCGTGGTGGCGCCCGCGACCGCCGACCTGATGGCGAAGATGGCGCAAGGCCATGCCGACGATCTCGCCAGCGCCATCCTGCTCGCCGCCAACCGGCCGATCCTGCTGGCGCCGGCGATGAACCCGCTGATGTGGAACAATGCGGCGACCCGCCGCAATGTCGCGCAGCTCCAACGCGACGGCGTCGCCATGATTGGCCCCAATGCCGGCGAAATGGCCGAAGCCAACGAGGCCGGAATCGGCCGAATGGCTGAACCTCCAGAAATCGCCGCCGCCGCCGAGAAGCTTTTGCGCCCGCCGCAACCGCGGCCGCTCGCCGGCAAGCGCGTGCTGATCACGGCGGGGCCGACCCACGAGCCGATCGATCCGGTGCGCTACATCGCCAACCGTTCCTCCGGCAAGCAGGGTTTTGCCATTGCCGCCGCGGCCCAGGCCGCGGGCGCGGACGTCACCTTGATCTCGGGTCCGGTCGATCTCGATGATCCCGCAGGCGTCACCGTGAAGCATGTGGAGTCGGCGCGCGACATGCTGCACGGGGTGGAAGCCGCCCTGCCGGTCGATATCGCGATCTTCGCCGCCGCGGTCGCCGACTGGCGCGTCGCCAATGCGGGCGAGCAGAAACTGAAAAAGACCGGCGCCGGCATGCCGCCGCTGCAGCTGGTCGAAAACCCCGATATCCTGGCGACGATCGCAAAGCTGCAGGACAAACGCCCGCCGCTGGTGATCGGCTTCGCCGCCGAGACCGAGCATTTGATCGACAACGCCAAGGCAAAACTCGCCCGCAAGGGCTGCGACTGGATCGTCGCCAATGACGTCTCGCCCGCGACCGGCGTGATGGGCGGCGATCGCAACACCGTTCATCTGCTGACGCGCGATGGCGCAGAGATCGGCGTTGATGCGATCAAGGTTGATTCCTGGCCCGTGATGACCAAAGAACAGGTCGCGACCGAACTGGTGGCGCGAATAGCCAAAACCGTGGAGAAGCCTTCGTGAATGCCACGGTCAAAGTCGAGATCCGCCAATTGCCGCACGCGCAAGGCTTGGCGCTCCCGGCCTATCAGAGCGCCGACGCCGCCGGACTCGACCTGCTGGCGGCGGTGCCGGAAGGCGCGCCGATGGTGCTTGCTCCCGGAAAATACGCACTCATCCCCACCGGCCTCACGATCGCGCTGCCGCCGGGCTATGAGGCCCAGGTCCGGCCGCGTTCCGGCCTCGCCGCCAAGCACGGGGTAACCGTGCTGAATGCACCCGGCACGGTCGATGCCGACTATCGCGGCGAGATCAGCGTGATTCTGATCAACCATGGCGGCGCGCCGTTCCCGATTCGCCGCGGCGAGCGTATCGCGCAGATGGTGATCGCATCCGTCACCCGGGCGGAACTGGTTCCCGCAGCGTCGCTTTCGGCGACCGATCGCGGCAGCGGCGGTTTTGGTTCGACAGGGCGCTAATCTCCGTAAAATAGCGGGTTCATTTTCATAAAAATCGTGCCGGTAAAGTTTAATTCGGCATTTTTTCGCTGAGCTGTTTGCGTTCACGGTCTGGACTCTTACCCGGCGAGTCCCGATGGGGATATTGTCGTTCGATTCGCGAACGGCGGGATTAGCGCCGGGCGTAAAGTCGTGCGGTTTGGGGCAAACCATGTCGGGCGTGATCGTGGCGATGCGTCGGACCCTGCTGTCGTGCACATCATTGGCACGTAACGGCCTGATCGCACTTGGCACCGTCACAGCTGTCTCGATGACCCCGGCCCATGCCAGCGATCTATCCTTCGCCAATACGATTGCCGCCTATCTCGACCTCAATCACCAGGAATTCGCGGTCCTGACCACCGCGCTGGCGCTGCTCGGCTTTTCGGTGGTCGCCGCGATCCTTTTGATGCGCACCCGCCTCCGCGCGGCGGGAACCGAAGCCCGGCTACGCTCCGACATCGTCGACCTGCAGGTCCAGGCCGACCGCTTGCGCGCGCTGCTGTTCGCGGAACCGCAGATCCTGATCTCGTGGGCCGCCGGCGACAATCGCCCGCAGATCAGCGGCGACACCTCGCTTTTGACGGGGCAGGATTCCCAGCAACATCCGCCGCAGCGCATCCTCGCTTTCGGAACCTGGCTGCCGCCGGAGCCGGCGCTGCAGATGGATCACGCTGTCGACGCGTTGCGCGAGGCCGGCGAGGGCTTTCTGCTCAATCTCACGACCTCGAATGGTCACGCGCTCGAGGCGATGGGCCGCGCCATCGGCGGCCAGGCCGTGGTGCGGATCCGTGAACTCGGCGGATTGCGCCGGGAACTGGCTGAAACCAACCTGCGGCACAAGGCGCTATCGGAGGAATCCGAAACGCTGCGCGGTTTCGCCGCCGCCGCCCCCTGGCCGATCTGGGCGAAACGCGCCAATGGCGGCCTCAACTACGCCAATGCCGCCTATGCGCGGGCGACCGAGGCGACCAGCGTCGCGGATGCGATCGATCGCAACCTCGAACTGCTCGACAGCGGCGACCGCGGCGAAATGGACCGCGGCTTGAGCGGAGCGACGAGCTTCACCGCGCGGCTGCCCATTGTGGTCGGCGGCGAGCGGCGCATCTACGATGTGCATGCGATGAATGTCGGCGGCGGCAGCGCCGGCATCGCCATCGACGCCAGCGAGGCGACGGCGCTGCGCGCGGCGCTGGAGCGGATGGCGGAAGCGCATCGCCGCACCCTCGATCAATTGTCGTCCGGCGTGGCGGTGTTCGACGGCCAGCGGCGGCTGGCATTCTACAATGATTCCTATCGCCGGCTGTGGGATCTGGACCGCGCCTTCCTCGACAGCAACCCCGACGATTCCAGCGTGCTCGACCGCCTGCGCGCCGCCCGCAAGGTTCCGGAACAGCCGGATTTCCGGGCCTGGAAGGCCAAGCTGCACGAGGCCTATCGCGCGGTCGAGCCGGAAAAGGATACCTGGTATCTGCCCGACGGCCGCGCCGTCAGCGTCGTCACCACGCCCAATCCGGAAGGCGGCGTCACCTATCTGTTCGACGACGTCACCGAGGGCCTCGATCTGGCGCGGCGCTTCGACGGCCTGATCCGGGTCCAGGGCGAAACGCTCGAT
>Ga0193699_10000239_pt1 | contig 24833 bp, 26 predicted proteins | sample L3c2metaG_FD_160095 | JGI IMG/M metagenome (GOLD analysis project Ga0193699, IMG submission 160095) | Soil microbial communities from a riparian zone of the East river system, Colorado, United States - L3c2 | ecosystem: Environmental > Terrestrial > Soil > Riparian zone | place: USA: East...
CCTTCTGCCGGTCCCGCACATATTCCAGCGCGACGTCGTTCCAGTGTCCCGGCGGCGAATACGTTCCGGCGCCGTCGTTCCACTTCTGGGCGATCGCCAGCTGGCCGCTCGTCAGCTGGTCGACCGTCCGCTTCACTTCGGCCGTCTCGTCCTTCATCTGCTGCGAGCTGGTAGAAGGCGGCGGTGGCGGGCGCTCGGTTACGATGTCAGCTGGCGTCATGTTCCACGCGCGCACCTGACCGAACAATGGAAGCATGGGCGGACGGGCGGGGATGTCACGACTTATCCATGCGATCTCTCCCCGCGCAGTGGCGGAGTCGGCGAGCGCCTTCCATAGCACTGCGGATCCTCCGGCAGTGCGCATACCGTCACTCGCAGCCCGAGCGAGAAAAACGGCTGCCACGGATTTCCCAAGCGCCAGCCCTGCCGCCAGGTCGCTGGCGGTCGCCTTGCCAGACCAGAGCGCGGCGTTGCGCTGTTCCGCCGCTTTCAGCGTGACTTGCTCCACCGCGGCCGGGAATAGCGTCTTCAGCATCTCGACCGTGACGCCCGATATCACCGCGTCCTCCGACGGATAGGACGGGAGGTCGGACACCGGTATCAGCGCGGTGACCGCATTGTCGTTTTTCGCGGTCGACAGCCGGTTGTATTGAAACTTCCAGTACCACGCCGATTTCAACGCGTCGTACTGCGCGGCGCTCACATAACTGTAGGCACGGGCGGCATATACCGGGTTGGCAAACGGAAAAGCCGGATCGCCGAACGGATTCTCGGCATCGGGGACCGGATACCCTCCTTCATCCTTCGGCGCTGGAGGGAGATTGTAGCGCGCAACCAGCTCGCGGAGAATCTGGTTCCAGCGCATCACGCCACCGCCACTCCAGTACGCGATCGCCTTTCGCTGATCCGATGTAAGATTCGCCTGGCTCGATTTGACGGCGTCCAGCTCGGCGGTGTATGCGGCGGACGTTACCGGCGCCGGGGCGGCAACCGCGATTTGACTCGGACCGGTCAAGAGGATCATGCGCCATGAGCCCGCCGTTGGCTCCAGACTGGATGGTTCGAGCGGCGGAAGTACCTCGAAGGGTCCAACGGACTTGTCGCAACCGGCGGCAACGAGTGCGACCACGCATGAAATGACCGCCAGTAGAAGCTGCCGCCGGTTCGACAGGCTTAGGGAGGAGCCCTCGGGCCTAGAGGTGAAGCGCATAGAGCAATCCGGATGTGAAAGTCGTGGACTGGCCGACATTTCGGCCGGTCAGAACGTGCGCAGCGCCGAAACTGATCGAAACGTTCTTCGGCAGTGCATAGACTAGCCCGCCATCCAGCTTCACGAAGTCCATGCGGTTCGAGACGAATGGCATGTCCTGGCGACGGATGTCCCCTCCACCGAGCGTGCGCTGTTGGACCAGGGACACAGGAATTCGCCAATGTCCTCGGTCGAGACCTGCACTAAGGGTGTAATCAACCACATTCGGCATCACCACTTCGTTGGTCAGGTACAACTGACCGTTGGTGTAATACGCGTTTCGATTCAGTTTCACGTTGGCGCACCACATGTAAGAAGCGGAGGCGTTGGCGAACCACGCCGAATTGGACTGGAAATTCAGGGTGAGATGACCCGACGCGCGGCGGCCGGCAGTCCCGATGGACAGCGGATAAAAATCCGGAGTGTAGTTGCTCGTGGGAATCGCTGCCGCGCCCGCGACAAACGCGCTGAACGCGCCATAACTGCCGGGGCCAGTGCTCAGAAGCCTGAACTTGGCGGCGAGCGTCAGATCCTGAAAGCCACTCAAATCGCGCAGCACGCCTTGGCTGGCGTGCGTCCAGATATACGGGAGCGTAGCCATGAGGCCGAGCCTGTCGGTGACAGAGTAACCACCAACCACGGTGATGGCCTGCGTCGTCAGGGTGCCGATGTTCCCGTTCGTTCGCTTGAGAGTTCCTTCCCAGTACTGATCCCAGCTGTCGTGCGCATAGAAGACACCGCCACTCAGCGTCCGCTTTGGCATTATGAATCCGCCGTCGATCGTCTGAGCAGCGGCAGACGAGGCGCTAATCGCGATGAGGAGCAACCATCGCGCTGTTCGGATAGGCATGGTGAGGAGGACCTGAGGCAGAGTAGGTACACCGGTTAGGCCTCTCTCAATCGGGCCGGTGTCACGCGAGTGCTGGAACGCGTGGGGCCAATGTAGGAACCGGTATCTACTTGCGCAATAACACGCTTCCGCCATATTCCCCTTTCGCTTCGACAGGAGAGCGCGCATCCGATGAAGGCCTTCGATGTTATTCAGGGCACGCTGGATCTGTTGATTCTCAAGTCACTCGCGATGGGACCCATGCATGGCTGGGGAATCAGCAATCACATCAAACAGATTTCGCGCGACACTTTTCGCATCGGACAAGGGTCGCTCTATCCTGCCCTTTATCGATTCGAGGAGCGCGGCTGGGTTACATCATATTGGCGGACGACTAAAAACAATCGGATAGCGAGGTACTACGAGCTCACGGCGGCAGGGAGGCACACGCTCGCCGAGGAGGTAGCGCGCTGGCGCTCATACACGAGCGCAATGGAGTTGGTAATCGACGCGCGGTAGCGGTTCTATTTCGCCCGAACCCCGCGTATAGCCAGGATCTTCTTTTGGTTCCTGATGATCGCCTGCTGATTCCGAATGATCCTGATCTGATTCGCGAGCAGCACCCGAAGACGGTCCTGGTTACGCAGGATTTTCTTCTGGTTGGCAATGATTGTCCTCTCGTTCGCGATGATCTTCAGCTGATTCTTGATTGTGGCCTGCGCCATAGCGTAGTCCTTTTGGTGGCCATTCTGGTGTGTGATTGTCGGGGAGGATCTGGCGAACTAACCTAACGCGTGCTTGGGGACAGCGCTATTTCACCTCGATGACCCGCGATGCGATCGCCGTCGGGGAATTCCCGACCTCGAGCTTGACCGCGTATTTCCCCGCCGGCACGAGTGAAAGGTCGAGCAGCACCGATCTCGCTGACAGCACACCGGATGCTCCGTTCTCCTGCCAGCGGATGTTGAGCGGCGTTGCCTTGGGTGCGATGCGCAATGCCCGGAACGCGCGCCGCATCAATCCTTCGTCGACCGGTGTGATCGTGAGGGAGATCGGTACCGCGCTGTCGGTCGGAGTTTTTCCGTAAAGCTCCCAGAACAATCCGATCTTGGCATTGCGGCGAAACTTCGTTCCACCGTGGGCGAGTGGAATCGCACCTTCGAGATCAGTGGGAAGGGAAGGACCTCCGTCGACGAACAGAAGGTCTGAGACACTGACCCGACCCGAATCGAGCGGAATCTCGGCAAATCCTGATCTCCAACGTGCCGCTCCCGCGCTGTCGGCGGCCAGCAGCTCGACTCCGATCAGCTGCGACTTCCACGGAGTCATCACCGACAAGACGTTCTTCACCGGCGATTCGGTGACGTCACTCCGCGACGGCGTCGCAGACTCGTCTCCCATCGCGATCAGCGCCGCCGCAAATTTCCTGCGGCCGAAGATAGTGTCGCCTTTCACGTCGTAAGCCGCGACGACGCGCGTCGAATCACCCCGGCGGAAACGCGCGACCTGCGCGTCGAGCCTCACGAAGCCGCGAGTGTAAATCGGCGCGTACTGTTCCCGCGGGGGAAACTGGTAGATGTCGAACAGCGAGTCGACGATCTGGGCCAGGCTGTCCGGTGGACGCTGAGTGAGGAAGAAATGATATCCGGGCTCGCGCTCGTGACCGGTGACGATCGGCTCGACGTTCGCATAAAAGCTCGGCCACGCTTGGGTCCACTTCTCGGCCCACCCGAAGCGAAGAATCAGCTCGTTGAGATCACCGCCCCAGCTGGAGCCGTAGGTGTTCACGGCATCCGCTTGCAGAGCGGTGTGCATCTCCCGCGAGAAGTGCTCAGTGCGCCGCTCATTGCCGGGGGTCATGTAGAGCGGGTCGGATACCCACCACATGCGTGCGTTGATGGCGTCGCGTGCCGCGCACGACATCTTCCTGTACGTTCCGCGGATGTCGTCATCGAGCAGAGGCGACAGATTGGTCCAGTGGCAGCGGTTGAGAGACGGCATGTCGGCAAGCGCTATCGAGAATGCGCTATCCGAGGCCGCGAAATCTCCCTTCACGTGAAGCGCGAAGCCGAGCAGAGCCTCGCACCACCATTTGGTGGCGCGACAGAAACGCGCGACACCGATCGCCGCCGTGTCGTGTGATTCGACGAGATAACGGATGCGCTGGCCGATGATCCAGTCGTCGCCTGGAAGCGACGCCGACGCCTTCTCGAGGTCTCGCAGCAGATCTGCGCGTGCGCGCCGGATTTCTTTTCCTTCTTCCGGAACGACGTAATCCTGAACGCGCGGATGCCACTCGCAGAAGCGGCCCACGATCATGCAGTGTTCCGCGGGGCCGGTGTAGAATTTCGGCAGCGCGCGGCGACGCCACCGCTCGAACCGGGCCTGGAGATCCCGCGCATGGTCTGAAATCTCGGCCGAGTCCGGGCGAACCTGCGCGCGTTGCCTGGACGCCGCCGCCTCTAGCGGAACCTGGGCGGCGGATTCATCAGCCAGAATCATGAGGCCGAGCGCGACTATCAGCTGGCCAATCGGTTTCTTGACCACGATGAATACTTAGCGATGGAACCGGAGTCCGCCACTCCGGCAAGGAATCAGCCGCTAGACAGCCACCACCGGTCTCGCGGGGCCTACGGTGCGCCGGGCGAGGTGAAGGCGCCAGATGAATAGGCCATAAAGTATCAGCGCAACCGGAACCCTCAGCTGGCCTTCCTTGAACTCGAATATCCAACGCATCACGTCGAAGACCAGGGAGTAGATCGTGAGCCAGTACGCCCACGCCAGGAACGAGCGCTTCCGCAGAACGATCCCGATGCAAACGAGAGCGAGCACGAAACCTGTGACCTGCTCGATCCACCACAGCCGGGTCTGGGCGCCTAGAGCGAACCGGTCTACCGGAATCATCAGAGCGTAGATCCAGCCGCCGATGGTGAGCACGATGATGGCCACCGCGACCACGGTCCGGAAAGTGTCTCGCGGCAGGACGGAAGTCGAATACTGTTCAGGCGCGGAGGCAGAAGAGATCGGATTTGTCATGTCGGTATGAGGAAAAGGACCGACGCTATGAAGCGGATTCCATGCCAGAACGGTCTTCTGGCTGCCATGGCCGTAACCGCGGAATCAGGCGTGGGACGTGGCGGCAATACTCCACGTAGGAATCTCCGAATCGGAGCCTGAGGCCGGTCTCCTCGAGCAGCGGGATATAGACGAAGTTCGCCGCGAGAAAGATGAGTCCCCAGACGAAGTGGGGGCGGGAAAGCAGAACGAGAGCCTCCCCGAAAAGCACAAACACGACGCCGGATATCATCGGATTCCGGACGTAGCGATATGGTCCGCGAATGACGAGACGGCGAGGCGGATCCCATGGGGCGAGCGTGCCCTCGCCCTCTGTCACGAACTTTCGCAGCGACGTCGAGAAAAGGATCAGTCCGACGACCAGAAGCAGCACACCTACGAGCTGCTCGAAGACCTGGGACACGGTAGTCCCGATCGCAGGAGAAATGTTGTTGTTGTTTCGCGCGAGCCAGAGTGGGACCAGAACCGCGACAGTGAAGGGGAGCAGCGCGATCGACAGGATATGCCGCGCGAATTTCAATTTCATTTGGGGATGGATCGTCCCAGGCTACGCGCTTCGCTCCGCCAGCGCGCTCTCCAACGCGTTCCATGCCAGCAGCGCGCACTTCACCCTTGCGGGGAACCTCGCCACTCCCGACAGGGCGCGGAGAGATCCGAGCTTTTCGTCGGTCACCGCACTCTGGTCGCCGAGCATCATCTCGCGAAATCGATTCCTGAGCGCGTCAATCTCCGCGGCGCCTTTCCCCTTCACCAGCTGCGTCATCATCGACGCCGACGCCTGGGAGATCGAGCAGCCGCGCCCGAAAAACCTGACATCGCCGACTCCGGCTCCGTCGAACGCCACCTGAAGAGTTATTTCATCTCCACAGAGGGGATTCTTCATCTCGACCGACGCATCGGCGTGCTCGAGCGTGCCCTTGTTGCGAGGCCGCCGGTAGTGATCGAGGATCAGCTCCTGGTACAGGGCGGCCACTTCCGCCGAACGCTCAGGCCTGGACATAACCGAAGATCTCTCTGGCCTTCATGATTCCCGTAACGAGCGCGTCGATGTCGCGCTCGTCGTTGTAGACGTAGAACGACGCGCGCGCGGTAGCGACCACGTTGAGCCGCCGCATCAATGGCTGCGCGCAGTGATGCCCCGCCCGAATGCAGACGCCTTCGCCGTCCAGGATCGTCGCCAGGTCGTGCGGATGCACGTCGGACATCGTAAAGCTGAGGACTCCACTGCGTTCACCAGGTGGTGGTCCGTAGATGTGCAGGCCTTCGATCGACGCCAGCCGCTCCTGGGCGGCGGCCATCATCGACCGCTCGTGCTTCAGCACGCGCTCCATGCCGATGCGGTCGAGGTATTCGACCGCTGCCGCAAGACCCACTGCGTCGGCGGCGTTCGGAGTTCCCGCCTCGAACTTGTGCGGCAGGACGTTCCACGTCGTGTGATCGTCGTGCACGAACTCGATCATGTCACCGCCCGTCTGGTACGGCGGCATCTGCTCCAGCATCTCCCGCTTTCCGATCAGCCCGCCAATACCCATTGGCCCGAGCATCTTGTGTCCACTGAAGGCGTAGAAATCGACGCCGAGCGCATCGAACGACACCGGAAGATGGGGAGCACTCTGCGCACCGTCACAAACCGTGATCGCATCCGTATTGGCACGAACGAGCTTCAGGATCTCAGCGATCGGATTGATGGTGCCCAGCGCGTTCGAGACGTGGTTGAAGGCTACGACTTTCGTTTTCGTTGTTAGCAGGCCGCGCAGAGAATCGAGATCGAGCCGTCCATCTGCGGTCAGCTCGCAGACTCTGAGCTTCGCGTGCTTCTCCAGGGCGAGCTGCTGCCACGGGACGAAGTTCGCGTGATGATCCAGCGCGGTCACCACGATCTCGTCACCCCTCGAGACGTTGGCGCGTCCCCACGAGCCAACGACCAGATTCAACGCTTCCGTCGTCCCGCGCGTGAAGATCAGACAGTCGGGATCCTGCACGCCGAGAAACCGGGCAATGCGAACGCGCGCCTCGTGATAGCGCTCCGTCGCCTGCACCGAAAGAGAATACGCGCCGCGATGCGGATTGGCATTGCTCGTCTCGTAGAAGTCGCGGAGCGCATCGAGCACCGCACGCGGCTTTTGTGAAGTCGCGGCCGAGTCGAGGTAGTGGATGCGCGGGTTGTTGGCGAGGAGAGGAAAATCGGGGCGAAGCTTCAAATCCGCGCCAAACTCTGAATCGCGTCCAACCTGCGAATCCGCAGAGAACTCTGAATTGCGGCGTGGCTTCATGGGACGCGCACCGTGGATGCCTCGTACTTCCCGTCTATTCTCGGACAGCGCGGTCCAACCAGGATCGATTCGCCCTCGAGCCGGACCTGAAACACCGGCAGAGGACTGGTGGCCGGCACCTGCTTCACTTCGCCGGTCCGGCAATCGTACCGGGTTCCGTGCCATGCGCACTGTAGCGTCCCATCCGAGAGCAGGTCGCCTTGCGCCATCGAAAAATGCTGGTGGGTACAGATATCGCTCAGAGCGGAGATCTCGCCGTTCTGCCGTACCAGGCAAATCGTGTCACCAGTCGATCGCACGCGCTGCAAAACGGTCCCTTCGGCAAGGTCCCCGAGAGAGGCAACCGCTTCAAAGGACGATTCTTCGTCCGCTCTAATGAATGGAATCCCGCTCGCTGCGCACATTTCTGAGCCGCCTAAGTGCTGACAACACAAGAACATAAGTGTGGTCGGGGTCAGCTTGACTATCCCGACAGAATTGCTTTAGATTGAATCTACGAAGGGATGTATCGAAACGCCAAGGAGTTGGAATGAGTTCGGGAATTGAGGCGCTGGTCAACCGCGAGTACGCCTACGGGTTCGTCACCGATGTCGAGACGGATACCGTTCCGGCTGGGCTCAACGAGGACATAATCCGCCTCATCTCGGCCAAGAAAAACGAGCCCGAATTCCTGCTCGCGTGGCGGCTCAAGGCGTACCGCAGGTGGCTCACGATGAAGGAGCCGCACTGGGGCAACGTAAAATATCCGCCGATCAACTATCAGTCCCTCGTCTACTACTCCGCCCCGAAGAGCGTAAAGCCGCTGCAGAGTCTCGATGAAGTCGATCCCGAGCTCCTCCGCACGTACCAGAAACTAGGCATCTCGCTGAACGAACAGAAAATGCTCGCCGGAGTCGCCGTCGACGCGATCTTCGACAGCGTTTCGGTCGGCACGACGATGAAAGAGGAGCTGGGCAAGCTCGGAATCATCTTTGGATCCTTCGGCGACGCCGTTCAGAACCATCCGGAGCTCGTCGAGAAATACCTGGGCACCGTCGTCCCGCACAGCGACAATTTCTTTGCGGCACTGAACGCCGCCGTGTTCAGCGACGGCTCCTTCGCGTACGTGCCCAAGGGCGTGAAATGCCCGATGGAGCTCTCGACCTACTTCCGCATCAACAGCGCGAACACCGGTCAGTTCGAGCGCACGCTGATCATTGCCGACGAAGGCGCATCCGTCAGCTACCTCGAGGGGTGCACGGCACCGAAGCGCGACGAGAACCAGCTTCACGCCGCGGTCGTCGAACTGATCGCGCTCGACAACGCGACGGTCAAGTACTCGACGGTTCAGAACTGGTATGCGGGCGACGCCGAAGGAAAGGGCGGCATCTACAACTTCGTGACGAAGCGCGGCAAGTGCGCGGGCGTCAACTCGAAGATCTCGTGGACGCAGGTCGAGACAGGATCGGCGATCACCTGGAAGTATCCGAGCGTGATTCTTCAGGGCGACAACTCGGTCGGAGAGTTTTATTCGGTGGCAGTGGTCAACAAGAAGCAGCAGGCCGACACCGGCACCAAGATGATCCACATCGGAAAGAACACGCGGTCTACGATCGTCTCGAAAGGAATCTCGGCCGGCGAAGGCAACAACAGCTATCGCGGATTGGTTCGTGTACTGCCGAAGGCGGAAGGCGCTCGAAACTACACGCAGTGCGATTCAATGCTCATCGGCAACAAGTGTGGGGCGCACACCTTCCCGTACATCGAGGTGCAGAACAACACCGCCACGCTGGAGCACGAGGCATCCACGTCGAAGATCGGCGAGGATCAGATCTTCTACTGCAAGCAGCGCGGGGTGAGCGCCGAGCACGCGGTGTCGATGATCGTGAGCGGGTTCTGCCGCGAGGTGTTCAAGGAATTGCCGATGGAATTCGCGGTTGAAGCGCAGCAGCTCCTCGGCATTACTCTCGAAGGAAGCGTAGGCTGACTCACTGATTCCCAATGGCCTTGCGCAATCTCAACGACAGAATCCGCGCTGCCTGGGCCTGGCTCCGCTCCGGACCCAGAACACCGGGATATCCCTTCACGGCAAACTGGACGCTTTTCAGTCAGGCAGTGTACGCGCTGCAAACAACATTCAATCAATGGTTTCGTGCTAGAAATAAATGATCTCCACGCCGGAATAGGCGATCGGGAAATACTCAGGGGAATCACGCTCAGCGTGAATGTCGGCGAGGTCCACGCAGTCATGGGTCCCAATGGATCGGGGAAATCCACGCTGGCGCAGGTGCTGGCCGGCAATCCCTCGTACGAGGTGACGAAAGGAAGCGTCAGCTACAACGGACAGAATCTTCTCGAGATGGACGCCGAAGTCCGCGCGCAGAACGGGATTTTCCTCGCGTTCCAGTATCCGGTCGAGATTCCTGGCGTCTCGAATGCCTACTTCCTCCGCTCAGCGTACAACGAGATTCGCAAGGCGAACGGAATGGAGGAAATCGATCCTCTCGAGTTTCTCGATCTCGTCGAAGAGAAGCTCAAGCTCGTCGACATGGATCAGGCGATGCTCTCGCGCTCGGTGAATCAGGGCTTCTCCGGCGGCGAAAAGAAGCGGAACGAGATCTTCCAGATGGCGGTTCTCTCTCCGCGCCTTGCAATCCTCGACGAGACCGATTCGGGACTCGACATCGATGCGCTTCGCATCGTCGCGCAGGGAGTCAACACACTGCGCTCGCCCGAAAACGCCACGATCGTCGTCACTCACTACCAGCGCCTTCTCAATTACGTCATCCCCGACTTCGTGCACGTGCTGGCGAACGGCCGCATCGTGAAATCCGGCGGCAAGGAGCTCGCGCTCGAGCTCGAGGAGAAGGGCTACGACTGGTTGCAGAACGCCGGTGCCGGTGCGGGAGCAGCGGCTTGAGCGATATCGCCACAAGGAAAGGCTCTCGTGACAACGCGATTCTCGGCAAGGACGGCGCGAATCAGGTGAACACTCGCGGCCCGAACCCGATCAACACGTACCGGGCGGATTTCAAGCGTCAGCTCGGGGTGCCGGAGTGGGTCCAGACCCTGCGCGCGCAGGGCATGGCCCGGTTCGAGGCGCTCGGATTTCCGACGACCAAGAACGAGGACTGGCACTTCACCAGCGTTGCACCAATCGCCGAACGGACTTTTCACGCGGCGATGACGAGCAGAGCGGGTATTTCCTCGGAGGGAAGCACCGCTGGAATGGTCGCCCGCGCCGATCTCCGTCGTTTCACGTTCGGGCAGCCGTCCTGGCACACGCTCGTCTTCGTGAACGGCGAATTCTCGGAAGACCTGTCCTCGTACGCAGGCCTGAGTGACAAGGTCCGGGTGAGCAGTCTCGCCAAGGCGATTCGCTCGGGTACCGGGCGTCCTGAGCGCCATCTCGGCAAAATCGCGACGTTCGAGAACCACGCCTTCACCGCGCTCAATACGGCGTTCATTCAAGACGGCGCGTTCCTGGAGTTACAAGCGGATGCCGTCGTTGAGGAGCCGATTCACCTGCTTTTCGTCTCCGAAGGAGAGGGCGAAGCAATCTCGCATCCGCGAAATCTGATCGTAGCCGCGCAGAATTCGCGCGCCTCGATAATCGAGAGCTACATCTGCATCCGCGACAACTGCTACTTCACAAATGCCGTGACGGAGATCTCGCTCGGCGAAGGCGCGCGCATCGATCACTACAAGATTCAGCGCGAAAGCGAGAAGTCGTACCATGTCGGTACGACGCAGATCCGCCAGGCGCGTGACAGCCAGCTTCACTCGTTCTCGTTCGCCGTCGGCGGCTCACTCGCGCGGACCAACATCTACACGTCGCTCGACGGAGATGCGGCGACCTGCACACTGAACGGCCTGTATCTCACCGACGGGAAGCAGCACATCGACAACCAGACGAGCATCGAGCACATCGCGCCCAACTGTCCGAGCCACGAGCTCTACAAAGGTGTGCTCGACGGCCAGTCGCACGGGGTGTTCAACGGAAAAGTTTACGTACACCCGGAAGCGCAGAAGACCGACGGCAAACAGAGCAACAACAACCTTCTGCTCTCACCGACGGCACGCGTAGACACGAAGCCGCAGTTGGAGATCTTCGCCGACGACGTCAAGTGCACGCACGGCGCGACTGTGGGCCGGTTGGATGAGATGGCGATGTTCTACTTGAATAGCCGCGGGATCGGACGGGAGACCGCGCGGACGCTGTTGACTTATGCGTTCGCAGCCGACGTCATCGAGACGATCGAGCTCGAGCCGATGAAAACCGAATTGGAGAGAATGGTGCTCGCGAGATTTGCGAGCACGGCTGCGGCTTGAGCTATCTGCCGAGCAAGTAGAGAATCAGAATGATCACCAGCACGGCGCCGATGATCACGTTGGTCGGCACTCTGCGCGGTGAATCAGGATCGAGATCGCCGGCGAGTATCGGGTGCTTGATGGTGTTGCGGCGGGAGTTGATGTCTTTTTCCCGCTTCGATGCACCGGCCGGCTCGATCACCGCGACGCCGAGCGGAAGGCGTTTGGTGGTGAAAGTGAGGATGGCTGAGCCGACTTCGACTTTGTCGCCCTCGGCCAGAGAGCGGGGCTCGGCGAGCGTGGATCCGTTGACGGTGGTCGGATTAACACCACACGGATGCAATACGAACTTGCCATCCTCCGATCTCAGCTCGGCGTGGTTACGGGAGACGGCAGGCTCGCGAATTAGGATATGGCTCGCGGCATCCCGCCCGATCGTCAGCAGGGAGTTCCTGACGGGATAGGCGCGCCGTTCGAATTCGTATATGAGGTGGGCGCTGTCATCGCCCGGGGCCTGTAGAGCCATAAAAGCCATAGGATCTCCGTGTTTTATAGACGAGCGAGTGCCGGAGCAGGCTACATTAAGCCCCTCTGGAAACGGGATAGAAACAGATAATTCTGCAGGGGGCCTCGAAGGCGGCGGCCTCTACGCGTATTTTATCGCGAACCTACACATCAACTCCCCGGAGGGGGCATGGCGACAAAACTCGAGAAAACCCTGAAGCGCGAGATCACGATCGACGGCAAGGCCTACATGGTGGCGATTTCACCCGAAGGCGTTAAGGTGACCCAGAAGGGCTTCCGCAGAGGTCCGGAGCTGACCTGGCGCTCGATCATCAGCGGCGAGGCTGAGATGGGACAGCAGCTCAAATCATCGGTTGGTGGGACAGGCGGGGACTCGGAGGAGTAAACCCTCAGGGCCTGGGCTGTGGGGTCATGTTCATCTGCGGGTTCATGTTCATCTGGATGTTCGGATTACTCTGAACGTCCGAGAGATGCTCCTGAATGACCACCCACCGACCTCCCCGCTTCTGAAAAACCGCTGTCCACGCACCGCCGATGACGTGAGGCATACCCATCGGCGTCACGTGCGGAACCCGATATGTGCTCGTCATCACTGCCGCGTCGGGGGCGAGCACATCCACGTTCATCGAAGTCCACTCCCAATGGGGATCTCTCATGTTCTGGCCGACGTAGGTCCAGAACGCCTTGATTCCCTGCTCGAGCTCTGGGCGAGTAGTGGTCAGCACACCCCCGCTTGCTGAGATGACGCGCCCCTCGGTCGGGTAAAGACTCATCAGGTTCTTCACCGGATCGGGCTTCGAGAGATCATAGGCCGAGACGACCAGGCGCTTTAGGGTATCGGCAATTGCCTTCTTCTCGGCCGCTGACATCTCGGTCCCATTCCGGGGGGAGCAGGCAACCGTGCCGCCGATAGCGCCGACAGCTGCCAAACCAGCAAGAAGCGAGAGACTTCTAAGCCGAGCCCGGGTAGAACGGGGTAGGGGGTATTCCATGGCGGCGAAGGTATAGAGCGATCCGCGCGCCAACAAGCGGGAGAACCTCAGTCTCATCGCGGGGACAGTGCCTGTCTTTTCCGGATGACACCCCCTCGAAAAATGCGTAGTTAGCCCCGTCCCCTTGGGGGGAACGGCTGGCTTAGCGGTTGCCTCTATAGAGGTGCCGGCGCGAGTCATCTGTTCTTCGCCGGGGTAGCACCGACGTAGAGCAAGTCATTCCCTGTCCACGGGAAGGAGTTTTTATGCGGAAGACCTATCTGTTGCTTGCAGGAGCTGGTGCCGTGCTTCTGGCCGCTTGCAGCGGCGACAAGAAACCGGCGATGAACGATGATCTCAAGAAGGACCTGGAGCTTGCCTCCTCGAACGACGGGATCACCCTCGCCAACAGCTCCGACAATGCGGGTACGCAGGTAGTTTCCGCGATCGAGCGGACGACCCCGCCGGTTCGGCAACCGACCCCTTCGACTCGCGTGAGACGTCATCGCGTGGCTCCGAAGGCCCCACCTCAGGTCGTGAGGACCGAAGCGCCAGCCACTGTAGCGGAGTCTGAGCCGCAGTCGGTTGCTCCAGAGCCGGTCGCCAACGATCCGACTCCCGTTTCGCCCCGTCCGCAGCCCGTCGCGGTAACCTACCCGAGCGGCTCGTCGTCTGGTGGTGACGATGGTCGCGCCAGTGGTGGTTCGGGTGTTGGGGCCGTCCTCGGCACGATTTTGGGCGCGGTGATTCGTGGTGGTGTCGTCGGTGACGGCGACCAGTGCGATCCGCGCACGGATGGACGTCGCGCGCACGGTGGGATTTTGATCAACAACCGGCTTCCGGGTCGAGTTGGTGGCAACCGTGCCGGCAGCATCGGCAATTTCCCGGTCCGTATCCCGCGCTTCTAAGCAGAAGGGGATGCGGTCACGGATTCAGACCGCATCCTTTTTTCGCTTTCCGAGATGACAACCATGACAAAAACTTTTTCGAGGATCGCTACTCCGGTCCTCCTTGCTGTTACGATAGGCCTGGGCGCGTGCAAGCAGGGCGACCGGCCTGAGGACGCACTCGCTCAGGACACTTCGCTCGCTCATGACCTTCAGCTCGCCAACGCTGACTCGATGGCGCAGCCGCAGCTGAAGGACGTTCCAGTGACGGTTGAACCGGCCCAGGCGCCAGTTACGACGACGCCCAAAGTCTCACGGCGACAAACGCCATCCGAGATTCTGACGCCGAGCAGGAATCCGCAGCGTGTCGCGAAGACGACGCCTTCTTCGCCGCAGCCCGTCGAGCCAGCCCCGACGCCCGTCACCGCCAACGGCAATGCGGTGACCGAGAGCAACGCCGGATCCGAGGCCGCCCTCGGCACCATCGCGAGCGGCTCAGAGATCTCGCTCTATTCCGGTCAGCGCGTGTGCACGAACACCTACGCAGTGGGTGATCGTTTCACGGCGAGTGTAGCCGAATCAGTGCAAGGGTCGAATGGAGTATCGATTCCGGCGGGGGCAACAGCGGTCATCGAGCTCACGTCTCTCAAACGGAGTGAGAACGCCAACGACAACATCACGATGGAATTCGTGGTTCGTTCGATTGCCTTCAACGGGAAGACGTATCCCGTGAACTCGGTCGTCACAGCGGCGCAGGTGGAGAAGGTGCGCAACGGTGACGCAAGCAATGACGCGAAGAAAGTCGCGACAGGCGCCATAATCGGCGCGATCGCGGGACAGATCTTCGGGCACAAGACCAAATCGACCGTGATTGGAGCGGCAACCGGAGCGGCAGCTGGTGCCGTGGTAGCTGGCGCTACCGGGAAGTACGAAGGATGCGTTCCGAACGGCGGCCGCATCTCGCTCAAGCTCAATCAGTCGATGGTGGTTCAGCAGTCGGTCTGATCTGACGACACCGAACACAAAAAAAGGCGCGCTCAAATGAGCGCGCCTTTTTCTTATCGCTAGCCCATGTAGTTCTGGGCGATCTTTCGTCCGTAGTAGATCCCGATCCCCGTCCCCAGCATGCTAACCATGACAGCCGTGGTTAGTCCGACGGTCGCGCCAAGTGCCCAGCCGGCGTAACCGCCCACTGTCGAGCCCACAAAAGCGAAGAGCTTTCCCATGCCCAATAGACGAACCGGGGCATTGGATTGGTACAGTCCGGGGTGGTTATATCGGGGCGCCCTCTGTGTACAGTTTGGCTCCGGCCCACGCCGAAACCAGGAAGTTCACCAGTGCAAAGCCCGCAAAAGACATCCAGAGTCCCGTCGACATCATCCCGTTGTGCAGGTATCCGGAGAAGAAGACCCCCCCGAGGATCCAGAACAAGAATGCGGCATACGTTGCCGTCTTCAGCCCGGGACCAAAGCGCGGGCGAATCGCCGCGTACGTCCAGACCAACGCGATGCCGAGTATGAGGTCCATGACGATGTAGCTGACCATCACCGAGGTCGTATTCATCGAAGCGGTCATTCCTGGCTTGAACGCCTCTGCTTCCGCCATCATGCGCGCGCCGAGGATGTACTTGTTAACCACAAAATCGATGATGTTCATGACGACACCAGCAGCTAAGCCTCCGACCAGCACCTTCTGCGTGTTTATGGCCATGCTATCCTCGGTCTAGGGATACAAAAGAGTTGCGCCACAACCGAGAGAGTGTCGGTGTGATTGGCAGCGGCGTCAAGAGAAACTTGTGTAGCTACTCGATTGACAGAGGGCTGCTGCTACCCACTCAGTTGCTCCGCATCGGACCTGGTGTCGATGTCGAGCGCGGCGACACCGAGGGGAATACGCGTGACTTCGTCGTGCGGCCGGCTTCGCAACCACGATCCGGCACCTGCGTCACCGGTGAGTTGCATGAGGGCATCCAGATGCTCGTGGCCAAACAGGGCAGGCACGCCCACAGTGTCATCGTAGGCGGAAGCTACGATGCGCCGTTCGTTGTCGAACGCGGCGATCAGTCCCCGGAGAGCCGCTACGTCGACGAGCGGCTGGTCGGCAAGCGTCACCAATACGGCGTCACACGAAGTCATCGCGACGGCGGTGGAAAGACCTGTGGCAAGCGACGAAGCCAGTCCTTTGCTCCATTCAAGATTCAGAGCAATCGTAACCGGCGAGAGGCCCAATAACGCTGGCGCGATCATCTCCCAGTTTGCGCCGAGGACGACCACGACTGGATCCGCACCGGCTTCAACGGCGGCGGCTGCGATCCGGCGCACGAGCGGCTCACCCTCGTACATGATCAGCTGCTTCGGTGTACCCAATCGGGTCGATGCGCCCGCCGCGAGGACGACAGCTCCGATGCGAGGCGGAGACTTGGTGCTGCTCAGATGCTGCCTGTCGTCGCGAGACTCGGGGGCGCTGCGTGCAGGGGCGCGCGACGATCGCGCAGATGTCCGCCCGCACGACCGCTTGCCACTGCCGATACCTGGGAGATGATCGCGAGCGCGATCGCATCTGGCCCTTCGCCGCCGAGGTCCAAGCCTACCGGAGCGAAGAAGCGTTCGCGCATCTCAGAGACCGTGCCGTTGCCGGTGGTTAGTTCCGACAGCATGCGCTCCGTTCGGGCGCGCGGACCGAGCACGCCCAGGTACGCAACGTTGGCGGCGAGGAGCGCCTGCACGTAATCGCGGTCGCGGGGAAAGTTGTGTGACATCACCACAGCAGCGGACCGAGAAGTCAGCGGCACCACGTCCGGCAGTTGCAGCGCCTCCGCACACTCGACGACACGCGCATCTGGAAAGCGCGCGGTGTGTGCGTCTGTAAGTGGACGATGATCGATGACGGTAACGTCCCAGCCAAGTTGTGATGCAAAGCGCGCCACAGGCGCGGCATCGGGACCGATGCCGCACACGATCAGCCGGACGACCGGCATCACAACCTCGAAAGCAACTTCGATCGTACCGAACTCACGCACGAGACCCCGCCTTCCGGCGGCGAGCGCCTCGTCGACGTGCTCTACCATATCCGCGAGAACTGATCCGGTGCCCCACTCGCCAATCGTTTGAATGTCGGCGTTGCCGAGAAGCGCATGTGAGCCAACGGTTGGCAAGCCGGGTCCCGAACCTGGCGCCCGTATCACCGTCGCTATTACTGACGGCGCATCCCCGGCAAGCGCCTGATCGAGGATCGCCGCGACACCGCTCGCCCCGAGCGGCGGCAGCGGCTCGAGCAGTACTTCGATCAGCCCGTTGCAGCCGAGGCCCAGCCCCCACGGTGCATCATCGTCGTCGCGCGTGTCGTACGTGACGATCTCGGCGTGGCCGTTCGCGTGCACGCGCCGAGCGTGTTCGGCGAGATCGGACTCAAGGCAGCCACCGCTCACGAGCCCTACGGTCGAACCGTCGGTGCGGACGACCATGCGCGCGCCGACGCCGCCGTAGCTCGAGCCGGTAACCCGCACGACGGTTGCAAGCACGACCGAATCGCCGGCCGTCGCCGCACGGGAAAGCGCGCTTACGACTTCGCGGTGCGTGGTCATCGGTCGTCTGCCGTCGTCAAAGTTTAGAGGGTCACGAGCGGCAGTGAGCGATACCGCTTGCCCGTCAACTTGGCCAAAGCGTTGACCACGGCCGGCGAGATCACTGGGACCGGAGGTTCGCCGCATCCGGTCGGGGCCTCAGTGCTTGGGACGATGTGCACATCGACGGCAACTGGAGCATCGACCATGTAGGGCGGCGCGTAGCCGTCAAAGTTTCGTTGCTCCACGCGACCATCCTTCAGTGTGATCGCGCCCTTGGCAACGATTTGCGACACTCCGAACGCAACCCCTGCCTGGAACTGGCTTTCGATGGTGAGCGGATTCACCGCGACACCCGAGTCGAGAGCAATTGTCACGCGGTGTATTTTTGGCCGCTTGTTTTCGATTGAGACGTCCACAGCACAGGCTACACCGGTGTCGAATGCTTCATGGCATGAGACGCCGAGCGCATGCCCTGGCGGCAAGCTATTGCGCCAGCCGGCGCTCTTCTCGTCCATGAGATCGAGCGCACGGCGCAATTTCCCCGCGTCGGCCTTGAGCAGCTTTCGGCGATACACGATGGGATCGATCCTCGCCCGTGTTGCCAACTCGTCGATCAACGTCTCCATGACGAACGCTGTGTGCGTGTTGCCTACGGAGCGCCACCACAAGACCGGAACGTTTACCGTGGGATGGTGGACGGAAACGTGAAGGTTCGGAATGTTGTAGCGAGTATCCGCCGTGCCTTCGACAGCAGTTCCATCGACACCGTTCTTCACGAGCATGGGGGCAAACGGCGTCCCCGCAAGTATGGATTGGCCGACAACCACGTGCTTCCACGCGGCCGGCATACCGTCACGACCGATGCCAATCTCGACTCGATGCACATGCATTGGGCGATAGTAACCGCCCCGGACATCATCTTCCCGGGTCCAGACAAGCTTGACTGGCGTGCCGCGCAGACGTTTGGCGATCGCTGCGGCCTCCCGCTGCACATGGGAATCGGCAACGGCGCGCCTGCCGAAGCCTCCGCCCGTCATCTCCGTGTGGAAGGTGACTTGCTCGGGCTTCAGGCCAAGGACATCGGCGATTGCCATTTGGTCGAAGGTCTGGAACTGTGAACCAGCCCACGCTTCCGCTCGATCACCGTCGAAGCGAATGGTTGTGTTCAGCGGCTCCATAGGGGAGTGAGCGAGATACGGAAACTCGTACTCGGCGACCAGCCGGTTTGCAGGAGCGATCGCGTTCATCGCGTTCTGGTCACCGTTGCTCGCTGCGACCTTGCCGGTAGTGCGCGCCAGTGCCCTGTATTTCTCCGTCAGCGCTCGAGTGTCTGCGTGTTCCACGCCTGACAGATCCCAGTCGATTGTCAGGCGGTCGCGCGCCTGCTTCGCAGTCCAGAACCTGTCAGCGACAACCGCGACCGCGCTGCCCTTCGCGAGCGGAATCTCGAAGACATCAGCGACTCCCGCGATGCTGCGAGCGTCCTTGTCGTTAAAACTCCGCACTCGTCCACCGAACACAGGAGGTCGAGCTATGAGCGCGATCTTCATTCCGGGAAGGTCTAGATCCAGTCCAAACTTTTGGGAGCCATTGCACTTCGCTCGGCTGTCCAGGCGGCGCACTCTCTTGCCAATGAGCCGAAACTCTGACGGCTGCTTGAGACGGACTTTATCGGGGATCGGCTTTCGTCCCGCCTCGTCCGCGAGCTCGGCATAACGAGCTGATTGGTTGCCGGGACCATACACGACGCTGTTTGCTGTGCGGCATTGGTCGGGAGTGACGTGCCAACGATCCGCTGCAGTGGCAACCAACATGGCGCGCGTCTTAGCACCAAGCTCGCGGTACTGCTGAAACGAATGCGCGATGGAACCGGAACCGCCCACGAACTGAATTCCAAAAATTGGATCCTTGTAGACATCCGCGGCGGGCGCGAGCTCGGCCACGACTTGTGACCAGTCGGCGTCCATCTCATCCGCCAGGATCATCGGCAGCGCAGTGTGGACGCCTTGACCGAACTCGAGGCGATTGACGGTGATCAAGATCTGACCGTCAGGTTTGATGTGAACGAATGCATCGGGTGGAAAGACTTTCTGCGGCGCTTGAGTCCCTTCCTGGGCGGACGCGGGCAGATCAACATAGATCGACACCAGCAGTCCGCCGGCGGCACCGGCGGATACACGTAGGAACTTCCGCCGGCTCAGGCGCCGACTGGTTGCGGCTTCGAGGAATTCTCGCATCGTCCGCCTCCTTACTTCAGTTGCGCCGAAGCAGTCTGGATTGCTTCACGAATGCGCACATACGTACCGCATCGACAGAGATTACCGCCCATCGATTCTTCGATGTTCGCATCCGTTGGTCTCGGCTTGTCCTTCAGCAGTGCGACCGCGGTCATGATCTGTCCGCTCTGACAGTATCCGCACTGCACGACGTCCTTTTCCACCCAAGCGTCCTGAACGGCGCGACCCACCGGATCCGTTCCGATTCCCTCGATCGTGACGATAGGACGGTCGCCAATCAGCGACACTGGTACGACGCAGGAGCGCGTCGCGACGCCGCCCAAGTGGACCGTGCACGCGCCACAAGCGCTGATGCCGCAACCGTATTTGGTGCCCGTCATCTTCAGCTCTTCGCGCAGAACCCACAGCAGTGGGGTCGTGGGATCGACGTCTACCTCTCTACGCTGGTCGTTTACGGTTAGCTGGTAAGTCGTCATCGCTGATCCTCTATGGCCCCTTCGGGCAGGGCGTGCCTGCGGCAACCCAGCGGCGAGTTGCTTCTACAAACTGGTCGTGTGTGAGCGGCGGTAGCGATCGGGCCGAGCCGTCCGGTCGTCGCCCCGGATTCCATGCCCAGAGAACGAGGGGCTCTTCCTCGTGGTGCTTCAAAAGGCCCGGTCCGTCGAGCCCGTGATTTTTGGCGCGATCGATTAGCGCGCGACACACCTGCGCGCTAGTGAGTTTCCGATCGTTCACATCCTGCCAGCGCATCGAGAGCGGCGCCAAATGCCAGTTGTGTCCGCCTGGCACTCCGGTCGCGTCAGAATTCTTCTCCTGATGACAACTCGCGCAGTTGAGTCCGGCTACGCCTTTGCCCTCCGGACCTCGAATGACATTGGCGAAGTGCCTGTGGCGATCGTCGCCCTGCTGCGGATAGTTGGTGGCAGTGTGACAGTTGATGCAGCGCGGATAAGTCAGCACTGAATAGACTCGCTGCCATTCGGCCAGCCCGTCCGCGGGCGTGGCGCTGGCCACGCTGGCGTTGATAGAGGTGGCATTGCCATTTGCGATCTTGACCGATGCTGCCACCAACCAACCGGCAACGACGACAAACATCACAAGGAAAGATCGAAGTACCGATGAGCGGGTTCCTAGCACGCTTTGCCTCCTCTCCTTACCGCCGCGAATGACAATACACGACGTTGCAGCCGCTGTCAAAGCAGACGTGTTAATCTTGATTCACGCCGTGCGGCGTCGCATGTTCCCGCTCTACAGCACAGCCGTCATCGAGGTCTCGATCGAACATGCCAGCAGTCGGTAACAGCGTAGCGCGCAAGGACGGGATCGGAAAGGCCACCGGAAGCGCGCAGTACGCTGACGACCTCACTTTTCCCGGCATGATTCACGGACGCACGATTCGCTCGACGATTCCGCGCGGGCGTGTAAAATCCATCCGCTTCGACTTCGACACTGCCGGCTTCACCATCGTCGACTATCGCGACATCATCGGACGCAACTCCGTAGACCTGATCGAGAAAGACCAGCCATTTCTCGTCGAGCGCGAGGTGCGGCACATGGCGGAGCCCATTCTGCTGATCGCGCATGAGGATCGTGAGCGCCTCAACGCCGCCAAAGTCGTAATCGAGTACGAAGAGGAGAAGCCACTCTTCGATCCAGAGCAATCGACCGAGGCGTTCAAGAAGATCGACATCATGAAGGGAGACCCGGTAAGCGCGCTGGCGGCGGCGGATCTCGTGGTCGAGGGAACATACACCACCGGGCATCAGGAACACGTCTACATAGAACCGAACGGAGTCATCGCCATACCCGAAGAGGTCGATGGACGCAAAGGAGTAGCGATCTTCGGCTCTGTGCAGTGTCCGTTCTATGTCATCAAGGCGCTGAGATGCCTCTTCGGTGCGCACCCTCCCATCCGCGTGATACAAACCGAAACGGGCGGCGGGTTCGGCGGCAAGGAAGAATATCCCTCGATGATTGCCGGACACGCTGCGCTCCTTGCGCTCAAATCAGGCCGGCCGGTCAAGATCATTTACGATCGCGCGGAGGACATGGTCGCGACGACGAAGCGCCACCCGTCGATTGTGCGACATCGCACCGGTGTAATGCGCGACGGCCGGATCGTAGCGATGGATATCGATGTTCTCATGGACGGCGGCGCTTATGTCACGCTGAGCCCGGTGGTGCTCTCGCGCGGATGCATCCACGCCGCGGGTCCGTACCGTTGCGACAACGTCAACATCCGCGGACGCACAGTGTTCACCAACACTCCACCCAACGGTGCATTCCGCGGCTTCGGCGCGCCGCAGACCGAGTTTGCCGTCGAGGTGCACATGGAGCGCATAGCCGAGGCGCTCGGCATGGACTCTGTCGCACTGCGCAGGATGAATGCGCTGCGCTCCGGCGACACCACTGCCACCGGCCAGACGCTCCGTGACGACACCAGCGCGCTCATGGTCCTCGACGAGGCAGTGCGCCGCACAGACTTTCTGCGCAAGCGCGAGCAGTACAAGGGGACGAACCGCGCGTTGGGTTTGTCGTTGTTCTATCACGGCGCTGGATTTACCGGCAGCGGCGAGTTCCACCTGAAATCGAGGGCGAGGCTCGAGCTGACACCCACCGGCGTACGGATCGCCACGGGCAGCACCGAAATCGGCCAGGGCACGCGCACGACCCACGCGCAAATAGTGTCGGACGCGCTCGGAATTCCTTACGAGGATGTGGAAGTCGCGCAGCCGGATACCGCGCGGGTTGCCGACAGCGGGCCGACTGTAGCATCGCGCACGTGCATGGTCGTGGGAAAGATCCTCGAGAAGTGCGCGTACGAGATGAAGGAGCGGCTGAACGGTTTGTCCCCTGCGGATTACCACGCGCGCCATGGTGCGTTTGTCGTGGAGCAGATGTACGAGCCTCCCGACTGGATCAAATGGGACGACACGGCTTACCGCGGCGACGCTTACGCTACTTACGGCTGGGGATGCGATATCGCCGAGATCGAGGTCGATCCGGACACGTTCGAAGTGCGGCCGCTGAAGTTGACAGCAGTGCAGGAGTTCGGGCGGCCCATTCATCCGGCGCTTGCCCAGGGGCAAATCGAGGGCGGAACGGCACAGGGGCTCGGCTACGCACTGCTCGAGCGTGTCGTCATGCCCAAAGGCGCCATGGCCAACTCGCAGCTTACCAATTACACCATTCCGACGACGCTCGACATGCCGGAGCTCGATGTAGTGATGCTCGAGAATCCCTACCCCGGCGGTCCGTTTGGCGCGAAGGGACTGGGCGAGCTGCCGATGGACGGTCCGGCGCCCGCCGTCGTGAATGCACTTCGCTATATGGGACTCGATGTCCGCGATATCCCCGCAACGCCCGAGCTCATAGCCAGCTGCACAGCAACCAAATGAAGTTCGTCCTGAACGGCGCAAGCACGGATGTCAAAGCGCATCCAATGGCGCGGCTTCTCGATGTGCTGCGCGAGGAGTGCGGACTCACCGGCACGAAGGAAGGATGTGGCGAGGGTGAATGCGGAGCGTGCACGGTTCTCATAAACGGCGAGCCCGTCTGTTCCTGCCTGATCCCCGTAGTGCAGGTCGAGAGCGCAGACGTGCTTACGATCGAGGGATTGGGGGGCGACCATCCCCTGCAGCACCTGTTCATGAATGAAGTGGGCGCGCAGTGCGGCATTTGCACGCCAGGCATGATCATGGCTGCGATCTCGCTCGGACCCGCGCCGACACTCGACGACGTGAAGACGGCGTTGGCGGGAAATCTCTGCCGGTGCACTGGCTACTCCGCGATCTACCGCGCCGTGCTGAAATGGCGGGAAATGCCGGACGCCACCGCATCCGCGAGTGCCATGCGATGAGAACAGCAATATCGGGTCTCGATGTTCGCAGCCCTGCATCGCTCGGCGAAGCACTGGCCATTCTGCGCGATGATCAGCGGACGCCGATTGCTGGAGCCACCGACCTCTACGTCGCGCTCAATTTTGGAACTCTCGAGCCGCGACGGTTCCTCGACATCTGGTCGGTGAACGAGCTGCGCGACATCTCAATGAAGGGAACGACCCTCGTCATCGGGGCGCTGGCGACCTACACTTCGCTGATTCGCTCAGCCCTGGTGGCCAGACAGGTGCCGATGCTCGTCGAGGCATCGCGACAGGTGGGCGGCCCACAGATACAGAACCGTGGAACTCTCGGTGGAAATGTCGCGAATGCATCACCGGCCGGAGATTCACTGCCGGTGCTCGCAGCCGTCGACGCCGTGGTCGTGCTTCGGAGCGCGGACGACGAGCGTCGCATTCCGATCACGAAATTCTATACCGGCTATCGTGCGACGGTGATGCGCCCCAACGAGCTGATTGTGGCAATCGAGATACCGCCTGTGGAAGGCAAGCAGTGGTTCCGGAAGGTGGGCACACGAGCGGCGCAGGCGATCTCCAAGATCGTGGTAGCAGGCGTGAGAGCACGCGTACCGCGCATCGCGTTTGGCAGCGTTGCACCGACGGTGGTGCGAGTCCCCGAAACAGAACGTTCGCTGGCCGCGGGCGCAGACATCGACGAGGCTGCCCTGATTCTCTCGCGAGAGATCGTCCCGATTGACGATCTCAGGTCGACGGCGGAGTATCGGATGCGCGTGGCGACGAACCTGCTGCGGCGTTTCTGGATCGAAACGGGGTGACGGACCTCATCATCCGTGGACGGCGCGTTGTAACTCCGGAGGGCGTGCGCGCGGCCTCGGTGCATGTCGCGGAAGGGTTGATCGTCCGCGTTGGCGCGTGGGAAGAAACGCCGCCCGATATCCCGGTTGTCGACGCGGGCGAATCCATTGTGATGCCGGGGCTCGTCGACACGCACGTGCACATCAACGAACCGGGACGTACGGAGTGGGAAGGATTCGAGACGGGAACCCGCGCTGCCGCCGCTGGTGGCGTGACGA
>Ga0193699_10000240_pt1 | contig 24813 bp, 41 predicted proteins | sample L3c2metaG_FD_160095 | JGI IMG/M metagenome (GOLD analysis project Ga0193699, IMG submission 160095) | Soil microbial communities from a riparian zone of the East river system, Colorado, United States - L3c2 | ecosystem: Environmental > Terrestrial > Soil > Riparian zone | place: USA: East...
ACACCCTCAGATTGGCCCATTGCATCTACAGCTGTAGATGCCGATGGCCTCACATGGGCCCATTACCTTCAGGGAGGTGCTGCCGATGCCCTCACATGGGCCCATTACTTCTCTGGGAGGTGCTGACGATGCCCTCGCATGGGCCCATTAATATTCCAAGAGATGTTGCCGATGCCCTTGGATTGGCCCATTTTGTTTGCAGCGGCAGCTGCCGATAACTTCGTTTGGGCCTGTGAATGTTTCTGTGAGGTGCTGCCGATGCCCTCGCATAGACCAATTACACTTACAGCGGCAGCTGCCCATGTCCTCGCTTGGGCCCATTTACTTTCCGGCAGGTGCTGCCGACACCCTCAGATTGGCCCATTGCATCTACAGCTATAGATGCCGATGGCCTCACATGGGCCCATTACCTTCAGGGAGGTGCTGCCGATGCCCTCACATGGGCCCATTACTTTTCTGGGAGGTGCTGACGATGCCCTCGCATGGGCCCATAAATATTCCAAGAGATGTTGCCGATGCCCTTGGATTGGCCCATTTTGTTTGCAGCGGCAGCTGCCCATAGCTTTGTTCGGGCCTGTTAAGTTTTTCTGTGAGGTGCTGCCGATGCCCTTGCGCAGACCAATTGCACTTACAGCGGCAGTTTCCCACCAGCTTTGCTTGGGCCCATTAACTTTCCGGCAGGTGCTGCTGATGCCCTCATATTGGCCCATTGCATTTGCAGCTGTAGATGCCGATGGCCTCACATGGGCCCATTACTATTCTGGGAGATGCTGACGATTCCCTCGCATGGGCCCATTAACTTTGCAAGAGCAGCTAACGATGGCCTTGCCTGGGCCCATTATTACTCCAAGAGCCGCTGCCGATGCCCTAGAATTGGCCCATTTTATTTGCAGCGACAGCTGCCGATAACTTCGTTTGGGCCTGTTAATTTTTTCTGGGAGGTGCTGCTGATCCCCTCGCATAGACTAATTGAACTTACAGCGGCAGTTGCCCATGGCTTCGCCTTGGCCCATTAACTTTCCGGCAGGTGCTGCCGATGCCCTCAGATTGGCCCATTGCTTTTCTGAGAGGTGTTGACGATTCCCTCGCATGGGCCCATTAACTTTGCAAGCGTAGCTAATGATGGCCTCGCCTGGGCCCATTAATATTCCAAGACCTGTTGCCTATGCCCTAGAATTGGCCCATTTTGTTTGCAGCGGCAGCTGCCCATAACTTCGTTTGGGCCTGTTAATTTTTCTGTGAGGTGCTGCCGATGCCCTCGCATAGACCAATTACACTTACAGCGGCAGTTGCCTATGGCTTTGCTTAGGCCTGTCAACGTTCTGGGAGGTGCTGCCGACACCCTCAGATTGGCCCATTGCAATTGCAGCTGTAGATGCCGATGGCCTCACATGGGCCCATTACTTTTCTGGGCGGTGCTGACGACTCCCTCGCATGGGCCCATTAACTTTGCAAGAGCAGCTAACTATGGCCTCGCCTGGGCCCATTAATATTCCAAGACCAGTTGCCGATGCCCTAGGGTTGGCCCATTTTGTTTGCAGCCAAAGCTGCCGGTAACTTCGTTTGGGCCTGCTAATGTTTTCTGGGAGGTGCTGCCGATGACCTTGAATGAGCCTATTAAATTTGAAGCTGCAGCTGCCGACGGCCTGGCATGGGCCCATTGCATTCTAAAGGGTGGCTGATTACGACTTCGCTTGGGCCCATTAGTTTCTGGGATGCGCTGCCGATGCTCTAGGAGTTGCCCGTTAAATTTGTGGCAGCAGCAGCTGCTACAGGGCCTTCATAATCTGTAGCTAGCTGGATGGCTGCCGAGCAGGATGCTTGCAGGGGCCAGCATTTAATTGGATGCTCCTTGCCGAGGAGAGAGAGCTGGCCGATCATAACTTGTAAGCTCTTGCATGCAAGCCTCGCATGGGACCATTGCACGCGCCGTAGAATTTTGACGATTGGCAGCATTGGCCCATCAAGCGCGGAATGGGATACTGCCAAGGTTGTCGCATTGGCCAGTAGAAGGCATGCAGACCCAAAGCTGATAATCTTGTAATGGCCCAAAGCTTGCAGAAGGCCTGCCGGCCAACATTCTCGAATGGGCCCATCAAATTTATCAGGCAGCAAAGTAATTTTATTCACGACGGTGCAACGGCAAAGCAAGGCACATAAAACTACGCCAATTGCATTCGCTTCGGCTAGGAACAGGATCCGATCAGAGCGGAGGCGGTCATACTAAGCAGACATGACGAAGAGGCAAACAAAGGGGGAAGGCGCTGCGTCGAGTGTATTCCCTAGGTGGACGGGTCGATCTGGCCTGCCATCGGTCGTTTTTCTGCCATGACGTCGTCAGTCATTTTTCTGCTATTACGTCATCGGTCTCCCAGCGCTTAGCGGCGCCTTGAGGCGTTAGGCGTTTTGGGGGTCAAATGGCCCATCCATTGTGTCTACCGAGGCTGCCGAGAAAATTGCTCGCAAGCCAGTAGCAAATGTATTCCCGCATCTTGGCAAACAAAATCCGCACTGATGGCGTAAGACAAGCGCAGTTCCGGCCTCAGCGGCAGCTGCCTCACTAACTGCAATTTATGCAGGCCCAAACCTGGCTCCCCCGTAATAAACCCATTACGTATGCGTATTTGATGGTCCCATGTAAGCGTGTCCCTGGATAGTGCGGTGTATAAGGCAAACCCAAGCGAGACCGTCTCTCGGCAGCTCTGGGCCATTATGAGGTCATGGAGGGGAAACAGCTGGCATTTCCAGCTTATCGGAAAGCGGCAATCCGTCTGAGTTCTGAGCACAAATCAGAATTACTGCATATCGGCAGCACCAATGGAATTTTCTCATGGGCACCGCTGCTCTATGGGGCATTCCTTCGTGTTTCAAGAGCTTACCACAAACCATGTCATCCGACGCAGGCACCTCTATATTAGACGATGCGCTTGCTTGCATTGGTCAACGAATTGCCTCCATTCTTATCCGACCCGTCAATGAAGATCAAAGTCATATCGCTAGCTTGCACAATGAAGTGGTAGGCATTTCTCAGTGATAAATTGCGCGCGGAACCTAGTTAATTAGGGATTCGTCCTAGCTTGCTGCCGCATGGATCATAGGGCTTCTGGCATCAAGCGGCAACTCCCCTTATGTGCCTGAGCCTGTCAGGGTCGCTTTTCGCAGTTTCTCAGACATCAAAGACCCACAAACTTATACAGCACCCGACAAAGGCCTGCTGCTACAGGCCGGGTACAACGAATCGGTAGATCCAAACTTCAATCTCACGGAGTGGTGGAAATTTGAAGAAGGCCAGAAATTGAGCAAACTGCATGATGTCCGTGAGGAGTTGGTGGCAGGCTTGCTGCGCGTTCTAGAGAAGGCGAGTGCATTGTTTCATGCGCAGGCCCTCTAATTAACTGGCAACGCAGAGGCTAGCTGGCGCAGGGCTTCGTGCCGGGATCGTAAAGAATTTCAAAGAAGCGTCACTGCAGCATAAAGAAATCGAAAGCCGCACTGAGCAACTCAAATTGTTGCTGGAGAAAGAATTTCAACGCAGTAATGAGATAACAGACCGCCTGGACAACCTAGACGGTTCGCCTGAGAAGTAGATTGGCAGCATTTGAGCTAGAAAAAAATGAAATTTCATTTGTCCTCACTCGATAACTCCTCTTCGAAAACATCAGCGTATACATGTTCTATTTCGTCCAAAAGGTCCTTCAAAAACTCTTTCTCCATCGACAATTTATCCCGCACCCATTGAACATCCCATTTGGCTCTTGCAAGCCAATTTTTATCTGCGCCCTTTGCAAGATCCTAAAATACATTTAGCTGAGACTGGTCAGATAGCGATCGTAATCACTTTGCTCATAAGTTTGTCGATGGCAGGCTTTAATTGAGTCACATTTTTTGGGACCCTGCTGATGCCTTCCATATGCTCAGATGTAGATTTGCTGCTGGCCTCTGCGGTTTGCCCTCGGATTTTGACAGAGTCTGATTCTGGCTCATTGAGGAGCTCAACCCCCCTCCTAAAGGCAGAACGCATCTGTGGGCATCCAATCAAGGAAATAGAAATGGAATTAGCTTGAATTGCCCACCATCTCTTCGAAATTATCATTGCCGGTCTTAGAGCCTTCCTGTATTGTAGACGGCGGCATGACGGCTGAAACTGATGCAGGCGCACAATGATACGATGGACTTTCACCCCGCTTTGGGTGCTGCCGATAAGCTTTCATAGCCCGCTTTGATTACTGCAGATAATCTTTCGCAGCCGACTTTGGGCGCTGCCGATTGCCTTACAAGGACCATATCGGGAGCTGCCGATGAAATCACTGCGGCCTGTAAATCCAAAACTGCCCAGTAAAGGCCGACCTGCCTGCCCCCCTTTCTTGTTAGCCATGTCGACATACAACTTTGGAGGAGCTCAGGATTTGACCCAGGATGAACAGATTCTTCATCACCATGCGGCGATGATTAAGAAAGATCTAGACGCATACCATACGTATTCTGGGGGCCAAGAAGGTTGGAGGGATTCATTTATAAATCGCCTGGCAAGCTTTATTCTTGTAATCTGCTTCTATAAGCCGTTCTCAGATTTATCCAGGCAAAATCGATGAACTTTTATGTCCATGCCCGTGACAGGAACCCAAATCTGACTATTCGCGTTCACCCGCTATTATTAAGCCTCACTGAGACGATCGATGCGTCTGAGACAAATCCGGACATAAGCACTATCTCAGAGAATGATGAAAGGGTGTCAAGAAGTGAATTTTATACTTCTCCAAATGCATTGCCACCGCTGGAAATACACTTCTCGGGTCAAAATGGTTCGTCTCCTCTTCAATCAAACCGGCTATGCTCTCACTTTGGTAGCTGGGTGCCGAGAATGCACGGCATCTTCCTTTCATGACTCAGGAGGGGATGGCAATGCCGCTCAAGGCGATTCGGCAGCAACATCCCATGCCCGGTAAGACGATTTAGCACGTATGGGAAGCATATCTCTGAGATTGCGTAACAAAAGGAAGAGGCATCGACGCGCTTCTTCAGGGGGTGCTAATCCTTCACCCCCAGAAGGAAAGTCTGCCTTTCAGGGCGGTAGAGATCTAGAGGCCGAGCCGGGTACGTTCGCCGAAGCTCCTGTTCAGCACTTTGCCGATAACATACGCTGTTTGCTAAAGGCACAGAAGGCGCAGACGATGATATAACGCCAGTTGAAGGCTTAAAAAATGAGGTCCAGGCTCTGAAAAGCAGATGCAATATGCTCGAAAAGAGTGTGAAGGACCTGCAATCCATATGCGATACTCATGGGAGGACTCTTGAGACCTTTCGGCAGCACATTGTAAAACTTCATACGCACCAGGGAACGTTGGATACAAGCTACCAAGGGGAGGACTTTGAAGTCATGCTGTAGAGTTTAGCTAGTAAAGTATATTATCGGCAGGGGGCGATCCATTCACCGCCTTATATCCATATGAGCATTCTCCTTGGCAGCTATCCCGCTAGCCACAAATTATATGGGCCAACGCAAGGGCATTGTATTTCAACTTGTTGTTTATTCGATTTGCCTATGCAAGTGTATCGCCCAGATAGTATGGCGCAGGAAGTTGGCCCAAGCGAGACCGTCGCTCGGCAGCTTTGGGCCATTACGAGCTCATGGATATTAATTCTGCAAGGCCCCCATCGGCCTATACTACTTTATCGGCAATATAATTTGATTGGAAAGTAGGCCGAAGTCATGCAAGTAGAAGCAGGCCAGCTCCAGCTTATTGGCAAGGGCTAATCCATTCACGCTCTGGGATTCTGGGCCCATACGAGCATTTTTCTCGGCAGCTATCCCCCTTTCTGCAAGTTATGCAGGCCCCGCAAATACCTCACGCAGAGATAGTTTTGCGTTTAATGGGCCTATTGTAAACTATCTTCTGAGCGTGATGCACATTCAGTAGCCCATCCCAGTAGTTCGGCAGCTGTTGTTTAAGTTATGGGCCACAGCGAATCTGTCGGCATTGACTCTGCGCAGCTTCTATTGCCCCATGCGTACTGATGGGAAAAGCAATTCAATTGAAATTCACATTGAGGGACAATAAGGGAATCTAAGAAAAGGATGGAAATCTATTGGAATGAGGCCGTATGACCTTAGCAAAGTCGGGAGGCGGGTGGCTCTTAAACAGATCATTAAACTGGGATTCTGCCTGCGTAGCCATTAAATGCCACATGGCGCTTTGCCTTGCTGCCCACGCAGCATGCCCTGGCTGTAATCGGGGCTCGATTAAATCTTGCTTCTGCTGCCAAAATTGCTCCTGATGTTGAAAAAATCTAACGGCAGACTCCATCTCAACTTGGAGACACTGAAGCTCTTCAATCCACCGTGTCTTTTGAGCTTTCGCCCTCAGCCAGTGCACTCGATAAACTGGATTTAAATTTATTTGTTGAGCATCCATCAGACCACACATAAACCGAAATGCGCCTACAGTCATTCATCCACGCTCCAACGTCAGCATCTCTTCGTACATCCATAGACCAAAACCATGGCAATGATTTATTCCGCTGCCCACGCACATCAGGTGCGATTACGGTTGTGTCGACCTTCAAATCCTGGCGCTCCAGGACTCTGTACCGACTAAGAAGAGGGGTGTTGGCGCCAAGATCCAGTATCGACTGCCGCGCGCGATTATACACCCGAGCGTGATGCTGAACTGTTGACTCGACGGCATGTACTTCTGCCCATGCACGCGTCTTTAGTCTCTGCGTACGTGCCGGGCGCACATTGCTTCTGAACAAGTAGGATTTGTGGCCCAGGGCAATGCGAATGTGATGCAAAGAGTCATTGAGTTGGCCCTCCCGTAGGCGCAATTCTGCATTTGCCAGGTCTTCGGCAGCATTCCTATTACACCAGCTGCGTCCCAGATGTGAGGGGAGATGTAATGAGATATACTCCGCATTTATGCGGCCATCAGGAGGGCTGCTTCTTGGCAATTGTGTTTGATAGTGCTCTTCGGTAGCCGAATAATCCTGCCCATCATCGTCTTCTTCACCAATGCCATCAAATTCGGCACCGTTGTATATTTCTCTTGCATGTTCATCGCTCCAAGAGTCATCGGCATCGTTGGAGATAGCATGGAGCATGCTGCCTGCCTCGTTCTGGAACGCGTCAACCTTATCTTGGAGCCGTGAGCGCCTCAAGGCGATATCTCTTTTTTGATCCGGTGTTGGATGGGACCCAGTCTTCCTCACCGCTGCTTGAAGCGATAACCTGTACAATTTCTTGGTGTCAAAATCGGAAGCCTCATTGAGATAATTGCCGAAGCCATACTGCGTCTCTTGAATTTTCAATCCGCTAGCAAGCCATGCAGCACGTCCCTTATGTCCCGACGTGCCTACCTCCTTTTCTGTCAATTCAAGAAGCATTTCTGCCCGAGAAGGGACTGAAGCCGGCTGTCAAGAAAAACTAAGGTAGAATAATCAAACTCACGCTTTTCCATCTTGATATCATAGATGTCCATGACAGTAACGTCGCTTAGGCGCTCCCTTTTTGCATGTTCTTCTTCTGCGGCCCAAGCCCTGATAGAATCTGCGCTTGCCGATCTGTCTATGTTATCAAATGCTGCCGAACTAAGCATTGCCCCAGAAAGAGCCCTTAGGTAGCGTTTAGATACAGCATTGACTGCAGGATCTCTGTGAGCTCTGATGCAGCACCTATGAGACGGAACCTACCCAAATCAACAAGCTTCTTCCAATTTGAGTCGTTCATGTGGTCGTCTATGACCTCCCTGCGATGCGATGTTGCCATTCCCCTCGTGCTCCTCGAGATCTCATTCAGCGGCGCCCAAAGCGTTTCAATCGTCTCGCCATCTATTTGTCGGCCGCCTTCAATGAAGCTGGGCGAATACCTAGCGAGGCAGGTGTCCTGGTGCCCATGAATGTGAAAAAGGCCAATGCCCAATCTGAGCTCCAGGCCGTCAGGAATCTTGAGATACTTGCTGCCGGTCACCCTGTCTTTCATGTGAACGCTCCATTGACACATGATGTCATAGCAAATGAGGGCTGCCTTTATGCCGTCCATGTTAAAGTTCAGGGATTTGAATATCGAATAATCCATGTTTTTCTGACTTTCGGGGCCTCAATTTTTCTCGGCATGCCAATAGATATGGGAACTCACGCTTCACCCCTTTGAAAATCAACTACGGAATCCGGCACAAAGGCCCCATGTATGCATGCGGTTGCCCCGATTCCAGTTGATTCAAGATGGCTGCCGTGCTTGTTTACGTTGTTTACTGCGCGATGATCATGACATGTTGATCTCTGTCAGAGCGTGAGCGAATACCTGCCGAAACACAAATACAGGGCTGACCTGCCGCCTTTCGACTGCCGACTTCAGATGTGACTCGTACGGTTTTTTGCTGACCATAAATCCAGTTCCATCAGAAAGTGGAACATCATTCTCAGGGTTCCTCATCCTCATGTGCTCCGCTTGGAAGTTGCCATCCATCATAAAGCCTCGCATAAAAAGGCTTTTGCTGAAACAAATTGTCGGCAGCTCTTAGGTAGCAATATCTGTAGACGCACCTATTTTTGTACTCTCTCCAATCTTCAGGAAGGTTGATTCCAGGCTGTGCACACAAAGCACAGAATATCGCCATCGAACCAGGCTTCGGATCTTCATTTTCACCATACCCAAAACCAAACCGCTTTCGAGTAATGAGAGCTCTCCACAGTCTGCTAACCCTTAGCAGCTCCCGATATCGATCCTACATCTGCCGGTCAATCTACTATCGGCAGATATGACGGCCTGACCTACCGGCACAGTGTTTGGAAATTCATCACTCGTCAGCCTCCTCAGGCGGCTAAAGAACTGGCTGGGGGTTGTCTTACACTCAAGGTTATCTAGATGGAACTCCCCTAGCACCCTGAATGTAAATGCAGTCTTGGGGTTTCTGAAGGTAGCTGGAAAGAGTCCTGCCGCCATCAACTGCATGTCGTGCTCGGGAGAATTGGGGCAGCAACACCACCTGATGCCAATCTCATGGACGCCGGATCTATCGATTATGGTGATTAATGGGTCGCCATCTTTGTTATTTTGCCCAGGTTTTGAGCTGCCGAAGCCAAGTTGAAATGCGCCATGGTCGGCAGCTGCTGGATATTCATCTGCCTGAATGTCGTCGCTTCCGTCCTCAGATTCTTCGTGATAGTCAGGATCCATCTGTAGTTGTAGCTGCATCTTTAAATTGGATGTAGATAAAAAGCTTCATGGCGCACAATTTGATTTGGGCACGGATCCCCAGAGTGCCCAAATTGCAGGCGCACCCCAACCTCCCGCAACCACGATGGAGTGAAGTATTTTCCCACCCATTTTTGAACTCTGTGAAAGGGAAGCAGCTGGTGTGACTTTCGGCAGCACTCCTTGCAGAGTACAAGTGCAGGGAAGCAGTCGGAGCACCTCCACTCGAACTGAGCAGAGTTGCAGCTCTGGCATGTAGTCGGAGCCGGAACGCTCTCAGAATCGAGGAGGCAGCGCAAGTAAGGGCCCATCTTGGGGATAAATTCTTTAATGTAGGCGTCCTGGGACTGCAATGTGTGAGGTTAGTTGAGGAATGGCATGCAAGCTGCCTTACTTTCTTTTCACTGGCAGGCATGACCTGCTCCTCGTCCCATAATGTCTCATCAATGTCCATGGACTGGGGAGTATTTTCACCCTGCGGGACATCATTGCTCTCTGCTCTTGGCCGTCTACCAGACCTTTTTCTTCGCTTTGGTTGACTTGCCATGGCACTTACTTCTACTGGGACATCTCTGATTCCTCGAGAGTACACCCGAGACTCCCATTCTACCACTTTAGCTTTTTTTGATTTTGCCCGGCGGAGATTCGTTGCCTTTACAGTGTCACTATTCCGCGGCATGGAAAAATGGTATGAGCTGCGTTTTTCTGCGATTTGTTATAATAGGAAGTGATGCCTCCAATTGACGTTTCTGGAGCTTTGAGAGCCGGGGATCAGGTGTTACGTTGAAAATTTGACTGACGGATCGGGACGGGCAGTGCCTCATGCAGCGAAAGGCTCTGTCAGCAGCTTCGCTACGCTAGCGAAAGGCTCTGTCGGCAGCTTCGCTACGCTAGCGAAAGGCTCTGTCGGCAGCTTCGCTACGCAAGTGAAAGGCTCTGTCGGCAGCTTCGCTACGCTAGCAAAAGGCTCTGTCGGCAGCTTCGCTACGCTAGCGAAAGGCTCTGTCGGCAGCTTCGCCACGCTAGCGAAAGGCTCTGTCGGCAGCTTCGCCACGCTAGCGAAAGGCTCTGTCAGCAGCTTCGCTACGCTAGCGAAAGACTCTGTCGGCAGCTTCGATACTCTAGGACCAACAGGTTTCACAAACAAAGGCATTTCCTAGCTACATGCAGCAATTATGCTAACCGTAGACAGCGAGGGGAAAAAATATGAACTCGTAAAAGGACGTTGGCATTACCAGCCATAAAGTTTGCGAAACGTTCTCGAATTAACTCTGCAAAGATGGTTAGAGCGAGTAAGTGGCATGCATAGTTGGGCCTGCATACCCTCTACCCTGCCATACAAGCGCGCCGTCAAGCTTCGCACATGTAGCGGCGTGCTTTGGTTGCCGCACCAGCTCCCATTCTTGGACGGCACCAGCTACCAAGCGCCGCAGCCGATGGAGGAGGATGGGGTGTTGTTCCTCTTCGTCTTCGTCTTCGCATGGCACCAGAGGGACAAATTCTTTCTCAATGAGACGGTCTTCAATAAAATTGTCGACATAGTGCTTGAAGTCCTTTTTCCACCAACGCGGAGATAGCTTCGGAAGAGTGTCTTTCAACTTCTCGAAGTGCTGCCGAGCCTCTTCTTCGTTCTCAATCATGCTTGAAGTGCGTTGGGGATCCACGGCTCGTGAACGCACAATAAGCGTGCATGTATAAACCCTTGATGTCTGTGTGAAAACTAAATGACCGGAGAAGAAAGAACGCACTGGGAAAGGGCAGCGCTCTGGGCGTGCGATAGGCCATCCATTTCCCTGAGGGGCTGCTTTTTTACATACTGTTCCTCCAGCAGCTGCCGCTCCGCTTTGCTGACCTTCCGACGCCCTGGAGCTCGCTTCCGCCGAGCATATTCTCGCTGATAAGCTTGGAGCTTTTCTTGGTTTCTAGAGTTTAGTTATGGAACTGAGCGAACTGGAGCCCTAAGCTTCAGTACCATGATGATCACTTACCTCTGATAATAAGACATTTTTTTCATGCCCATTGGCAAGCCGGAAAAGCGCTTGTCGATATTATTTTTCAGTTGAAGTGCCCCCTCGCGGCGAACTTGGCAACAAGGTCTGCCATTAATTCAGGGCTTTTTTCAAACCGCATTTTCGGCAGCTTCCAGATCTAGGGCGTTCAATTAGATCTGCCAATGATGCAGTTTGAGCCAAACGCCACTCTAGGCCTCTAATCTCGGCAAGATAATCATAGCGACAGAATAGACCCTCTGTCTTTAGTCAAAAAGCAGAATAACTTGCGTTGTGCAGCTCAAACAACTCGGAAACCTTGGCGCATAATGCCTAAAAGTGCGACATAAGCATGCCCAGTTAGCATAGTCGACGATCTAATTCAACTGGGTGGAAATTGTTTCGTATAATCAGCCCGGAGATTTATTTTGAGCTGCCGAAAAACAAAAGGGCGCTGCGCTAGCAAAACATCGCACAGCTGGATAAGCTACCAAAGACATGGGACATTCATATCGGGAGCGCCCCATTACATTACTGCCTTTTTCTAGCTATTTGCCGTTTAGGTTGGGCTGCTTTGAGGAAAGTCTATTGGGAGGATTTTTAGAAAAACAGGGTTCTGTCGCTATATAATGAGATTTCATGCGCTTGGTGGCGAGGAAAAGGCAGGGTATCCTTCGCTATTAATGCCCCAAATATTTTAGAACTTTTCGGCAGCTTAGATGAGGAAGAGTTTGTATTCAGAACCCTTAATGTCTGTGGAACACCGTTTCACTTTGCTCGGAGATGCGCGCGCCGAAAGGTTTCGCGTCTGGCCATCATCGCATTCTACTGGTATGCTCCTTGCAAAATTTGACGTGCGATTGGGTGCCGATCAGTATGATAACGTCCCACAAATTCGTCCTTCTTGCACACATATATAATAGCTAGCGGTGCTACGCCCAGGCACAGCTAGACTGAGCCCAGAGAACCCAAGACGGTGCCCGAGAAAGCCAGCCCGGGCAGAGCCTGAGAACATATGAATCGACCTGTCTATTGGATCAGCGATCCCCAGCAGGCTTTCCTGCGTTTATGTTAAAACATGCATAGCGCACTAGGCCTCCTGTAAACCGTGCACCGCGTGCTTTAGCACTTTTCTTGATATTTGCGCCACCATGCTAGGACCATATTACAGAGAGATCCCAAGGTCTCAAATGTTTCAGAACCTTTCGGCAGCTTAAACGTTTATGTGCGGGGCTCTTAATCCCATGTGACATCGCCCTATTCTTCTCTAAAAGATGCCGCATCAATCATTTTTATTTCTGGCCTACATCGCAAACCATGCTACTCGTAATAATTGGCATACATCCAATCACTCGAAGGAATTTTTGCCCATGCATGCACATTATTCCTCATAAAGTATGCATAGCATACTCTATCTCCTTCAACAGGGGGAACTGCATGCTCGAGCACATTTCCTAATATGCCCACCACCGTGCCAGGGCCATAGTCCAGAGACATCCCAAGGCCCGGCAGGTCCAAATCGCAGTTTCGGTAGCTTCCTAACGTGACCAACATGTCATGCCAATGGAATCTTGAGCTTCCATCTCGGTGCGGTGGAGTAGAGCGGTTAGAAATAACAGCAACGCCAGTAAAAACGGACGCCCATCGGTTAATGACACCCTGGGGGTCTACCCCAGGAGTAGCTCTCAGAACGTTGATGGTCTGCCAACCGGCATCATAAAGCCTGGGGTGAATTACTGCCAGGATTGCACTCAAAATAGCATTTGATTCTGAGACGGCATCCAGCCAGTCCAATGCAGCAGGCGATCTGAAATTTGCCGAAACTTGTGGTAATTTTTGCGTCATTCCCTGATTCAGAATGAGCTGCCGAAAAATAAATTTAATGCGCTGAAGCGCTCACATCATGGGCTTGTTGAAACCACCCAGATGATAAATTTACTGAACCATGAGGGCCATCTCCTGAGTAAAGATGTTTCCATCCATTGCGCCAAGAGCTGGAGCTGTCGCTTTCCGATGTTTCTAGCATTGGGCGCAGCTTTTCTCGCGCCGCCAGCATTGCATTCTAAGAGGCGTCAGGTATTCCGCCGCGATCGGATAGGATAAATAAACCCACCTGTCTAGAACTGGTCAAGATCCCTGGAAGGTGCCATGCCAATATAATGCCCTGCATGTCAACAATAATGCACGGCATTGAAGCCTTAACTCCATTCAGTGGGATATATTGCCGTTTTAGCGAGGCTTCCTTTTTTTTTGATGCCTTGGTTCCTGTCCTCAAAGGCCTTCTCGGCAGCTTCTCTGCATAACGCGAAATATCCAAAGCCACCGTTTCTGCCGATAAATGGTCGGCAGTTTAAAACATGTGTTCTATTCCACTCACTGCGGTTTAAAAATGCATCAATAAGGGTGGCTGAGATCATGTCCAGCTCCAATGCTAGAGCTACCGGAAGCATGAGGGGCTGAGGTGCCGGCGTCGCAGAGGCACCGGACGAGCGCGCATTTAACTTGTTTTGGAATTGGGCTCTGAGGTATTTTGCACAGAGATGTGAAAGACTCAAAGGAGTAAGCGCTGGGATTTGAGATATATGGCTAGTCTGCATTCTCTGAGTGTCAAGGGGACAGGTGAAAACGAAAAAAAAACAGGCGCTGAAATGCGCAAGTGCTCCAGCAGCTTGGCTGCCGATAAACGAACCCACGATGCCGATCAACAGATGCAGGTCGCAAGAAAGCTATCATAGTCAGCATGTGATATATAAATGAATCCCAGCTCTCAGCGCGCTAGCCCTCCTTCAGCACTTGCTACCGAAGAAATCTTCCTGATATCCCCACCGGCAGCTGAACAAAAAACAATGCCCACCCAACGCCAGAAGATAAATACGTATACCATTAACGGTCCCGATTGGCCAAAGGAAATCGTTTCGGATTCGGATTTTGAATGCGATTTATCATCCGACGACTCTCTTATATTTTCAGGGTACGGATCTACTGCCTCAGAAGATTTAGACCTGTATGACTCCCGGTGCGTACGCTAGTCGCCGGTTTAATCCATGGCTTTAAATGCAAGTATATCTAGCGAAAAGGCATTGTTGACAGACGAGCAAATCGGCACATTAAATAGGCATCTCGACGAGTTCGAAGCTGCCGATTATGGGGCTCGGGAGGAAATTGTCAAGGACTTTCTCGGCAGCTTCAAGAGGGCCTGCCCCAGAGGTGTCGTGTTTGATAAGACCACCGTACTAACTGTAAGTGAACCATCGGCAGCATTGGGCTACTCTTATACATTTCTAGGGTATTCGGCAGCACCTTTATAGCAAAATCAAAGCGCTAACAAAGAGAACCAACCCTCAAACCCGAAGTCAGATCGCTTACGAGGGGTACGCACGCTACTTATTTATTGAGCACTGCAATTGAAAGCGGAATGTGTATTTAGCCAAGAATTTGAGCTGACGGACGGGCACATCAGCATGCTGGACAGGCAACTCCCCAAGTTCCGAGCTGCCGACACAAATTGTCGGGAGGATATGGTTGAAGAGGCTGCCGACAATATCGGGAGACTTTGGACAGAGGAAATAGAGTTCGACAGGGATAGCGTGATAAACGTACGTGAACTCTCCGCTAAATTGGGCCATTCTCAGATATTTCTAGCTTATTCGCCAACATCTGTACGGTAAAGTTAGACGGGCATTGAAGAAGTCCCCATTCCAAAACCGAAAATGGACGTACCGTGATGTTTTAGTCTCCATGCACCGCAAAAAAATAAATAAGCTGGCAGCCAAAATTTCGAAAAACGTGCCAGGGTCATCGGACTACCTCAGCAGCTACAATAAAGCTCGCTCTCAGGTTGAGAAAAAGTTGACCGATGATCAGCGTCAAAAGTACAAGGCGATGGCAAAGGAATGGTCCGAGAAAAAACTGCCCCCAAGGGCGCAGCAGCGGTATGTGTATAGCAATGATTTTAACAGACTAGAATTGACTGATTTCTCCACTAGAATGATGATTAAGCACGGACCCAAAGCTATCAAGGACTTTACATCGTCATCATATAACCAGCTTGGAATGCGCGTTGTCGTTCTCGCGGCATACATTGATGGCGAAGGCGATCCTTCAATGACACTGTGAGTATACTACTCTATTCATACACGCTCCTCACACTCTCAAACAGCTTCGATTACAATGACAAGAACGGAGGAACATCATTCAAGGCCCGTCATCCAAACTGGAGGCAGAACAAAATGATGGAGGATTTTGCAAAATGGGGTGCTGAGTCCTTCGGTGAGAGTTCATTCTGCCTCAAGGAAAATGTACTAATTTGCCAGCGTTTTAGGGGCCTCGTTGACCGACGGCAGCGAGGATGAGACGCCAAGAAAGCGAGCAATTCCGGAGGTCAAATTGAAGAGGAACAAGGACGGCTACCCAATACTGCCGAGTCTCGAAGAGATAGACGGCTATGAGCTCTTACGCAAGAAACAGCTCATAGGCAAGTTTATTGGCGATGCATACGGTTCGTGAGCTGCTGATCCCTGCTACCGATCCCTGCCGCTAATTCAGTCACTTGGCCAATGTTTTTAGAGAAATCAATCGGTGCGAAAAAGGGAGTTCCCTGGACAGAACTGCAAAGGGCCCAACGCAATTACGTCAAACCAAAGTATTTGCCCAAGCGGGTAACTCTCAAGCAGTACTATCATTTTTGCCAAAAGGACGTCGATGCCATACTCAAGCATTGGACGCGGAGGCAAGCTGCCGGTAAGGTCCCATTCTGCTTCAAAAAGGCAGTCAAGGCCATTCAGAAAAACAAGCGCCCCTCGGACGAAGAAGAAAACGATGCCGACACTGATATGGGGCCGGGTGAAGAATCACAAGATCCGCAAGAGGATGATGGCGGCCAAGCATGGTGGGAAAGAGCATTGCAAGGCGATGACGGTAGCTATGGTTCAACTGAGCGGGCTCATCCTGGTCAAAGCCTGGGTAACGCTGCCGAGAATTCAAGCAGAGTAGGCTGGCTCTTAAAATATGCTAGCAACAACCGCTAACCTCGCTGAGTTTGTAGCCTTCACCTTACTCTCCAGAAGATGACCAAGGGTCTGCACGACCCAGCGCAGCTGCCGATGCGCATGCGCAGCAACAAACAGGCAGAGCTGTGGCTCCAGATTCACCCCATCCCCACACGCTCCCCTCTCACAGACGCTCTCCGCGCCACCCTCTTGCCGACGGCTCGCGAGCAGGTCAAACTGATGGACCACCTACTGAGGATGGGCGGGGCGAGTCTGGTTCTTCTGGACAAGAGTCCTCACCTAATGGCGAGGTAAGCAGCCTTAACCATCTTATTGAGTCTTAACATTTAGTGCTTCCAGACACAAATTGCTGCAGATGAGGGCCAACAGCCGCCGCAGGTCCCATCGAGTGCCGCTAATGAAAGCCAAGAGCCACCGCCAGGCCCATCTAGTGCTGCCGATGAAAGCCAAGAGCCACCGCTAGCTTTGCCCGGCCCAACCAATGAGCCCCAGCAGTCGCCGCCAGCCTCGCCAAGTGCTGGCATGGAAATTCAAGGGGGTGGACGCCGCAGGCGCAGAGAAAATGGGGTTGCTGCTGCTAATTCCCCTTCAAGCAAGCGCCGGAAAGTCGACTGCCAAGTAGACAGCGAAGGTTTCAACAGGCGGCGGTCAAATCGGGATCGGCGCCCGACAACGAAGGTCGCTCAAGAGAGGTAAGCGATTGCTATGTCATTTGTTTCCGGGAGGTGAATGCTCCAGACAGTGCCACCCACCTGCCGACTAGAACGCGGTTGCGCCGCTAGAACTTATGCAAAGGCCGGGATGAAGCGCGGGGTTCAGCTTTCCTACTTTTGTGAGAGTGCTGCCGGTATATTAACGCTTAGCCTACGATGGTCCTTTTGTTCAACGCCGCCTTTTCATTCAAATTTTTAAATAGCACATCTCGCACGTAATGCGTTTCAACTTCTTCAACTCGCAAAGAATTGTGTGAAATAAAAACCAAAAACGTAGCACATTGCTAGCGACAAAAAACTACCCGCCCAACCTCGTCAGCCTGTCATCGAACGCCTCGAGCCGTCTTTCCAACTCGGCCTGCTTACTTTCCAGGGCGGCAATCCTAGTTGCATTGCCGCCATCATCGCTCGCCGGCGATGCGTCTCCAGGGGAACGAGTAGCCTGTTGATCGGCAGGCATGAGCCGGTTTGAAGCACCTGGCTCAGCTGTCAGAGATGTTGACAAGGGGATTGCAAGTGAACTTACGTGCTGGAGGCTTAGAGGCGTTGCGACGCTTGCGGGTTGGGGGAGGAACCAGGACTGAGGGAGGTCCCGAGGCAGGGTTCTCAGGAAATGGTGGCTGAGACAGAATAGCTGGGCTGCCGGCAGGGGTGTTGGCGGCAGATGAGCCGCCGCTACCCAACTTCAAGGTTTCAAGGGAGGCCAGCGATAATAAGGGCGATGGGTCCTGCTCTGCGCCTTCTGGTTCGCCTGCGCCAGGGGGATCATGGGCGCGTTCCTTTCCTTTATTGACTCCTGGCTCGTGATCCTCGACCTGGCTGATACGGAATTCGAGCAAAGAGGAAGCCGACTTTGCACGGCGATCAGCCTTTCCGGTCGTGGGATTCTTGGGCATGAGGCTGCACCCCAGCTTCTTGGACTTGCAGTGCTTGCAAGGGCCGCTCCGCATGACGGTGCAAACCAAGGCTAAACGGATGCACCGCTCGCACTGTCACCGCGTGTTAGCCCCACGTCAACTGAGAGAGCGATGACACACCTCAAATTTACGCTCCTTTTTGGGTTCCTGCTCGGCAGGATCGGGACTTCTTTCGTCTGAGCCTCTTTCGGCAGCATCTGGGCGCTGCTTCGACTTTGACCGGTAGGGGCGCTTCGAAGCCCCAGGCGCCGCCGCGGACGAGCCTTTCCGCTTTCTCGTAGCGGTAGCTCCCTTGGCGGCCCCTCGCTTTACACGGCTCTGAGAAGCCTTTTAAAAGTCAGAACTTGATCAGAACAGGATAAAGTAATTGCGCTTACTTGAGGCTCCTCATCTACCGCCATTGGTGAACCACCGGTCTCCTCCTCGGGTTCGAGTTCGGGTTCGGGTTCGTGCTCGCCCTCTGTGATTGGGACAACTAGCCTGACTTTACGCTGCACAGTAGGAGGGGCCTGAGGGGGGGAGGTTCGGACGGCGTGCTCGTAACGAGCGGCTTCAGCTTTTCATTTACAATAAAGAATGTAAGCAGGTTAGTTGGGGAATCTGAGAAATTACAGCTCACCTAGGGTCTCCCACCAGCGATCATCACTTTGTGGCAGCAGATCCGATAGGTTGGCGGGGAACTCGGCGCCGGGGTCATAGAATGCGTGCTCCCAAAGGTCTGGATGGGACCTGTCGATCCTGCCGAGATCCTGATTTCGCTCCAGCACTATGGACAGCGCTGTCAAAATGGGGTGCAGGGAGGTGTCATCACTGTTGTTCCGAATGCGCTGAAATTCGCGAGCGGTGGCTTTCTATTTGAACTGTAGAGTGATCTAAACGCCGTGTAAATGAATGCTTACCATCTCCCGCCTAAATTTTTCCCTCCAGTCCTCACTGTCCGCAGAGTCCCGAACAGCATTGTAGGCTTCCACAGCAGCCTCAACTCTGGCTGCGATTTCAAGTAAAGTCGGCATTCTTGCTGCGTTTTGGTGATAGAGTCCTTCGGCAAGGGAAGCGAGTTGAAGTCAAAGACACGCTTGCCGAATTTGAACCTGCCTGTTTTGAACTGTGACTCAGCGAAACAATTAGCGCCAGGGCACCACCTCGTGTCTTTTTACAACGTCGCGACACTGTATTTGTAAGATGACGTGACAAAAGATGTCCTCCCGAGTCCCGAATTATACAAAATCCCCTAATTGTTCTCCACACCTCATAGCGAATACCCTCGCCCCACATCCAAACCCTCCTCTGCTAGAAAGTGAGTGAACAGCGAGCGGGCACGATCATGGAGCCGCCGAGAGAGAAGTCCGATGCGGGCATAGACTCCCCGCCCCCTGCCGAAAGAAGATACACCTTCGGTGCACTTGCGCCGCGTTCCTCGGAGAAGGGTGACTTTGGATTGCTTGCACCGCCTTCCCCAGATCCTGAAGATGAATCCGGTAAGCATACATTATACTCCGCAGGGCCTGAGCAATATTTCTACATGCATGGCCATTATTCTAGAGCCTCGACACAGCTTCGGAATGCTGCCCCCACTCTCCCCGTCTTCAAAGGCGAAATGCACTTTCGGCATGGACGTCCCGCCCTCCTCGTCTCCAGAAGCGGCGAAACATACTTTCGGCATGGACACCCCGCCCTCCTCGTCTCCAGAAGCGGCGAAACATACTTTCGGCTTGGACGCCCCGCCCTCCCCATCTCCAGAGCCGGCTCAGCCGAAATCTACTTTCGGCATAGATGTCACGCCCTCCCCATCCCCAGAGGCAGACTATACTCTCAACATAGATATCTCGCCTTCCCCTTCGCCAGAGCCCAGGCAGGATTCAGAAATGGGTGTCACACCCTCCCCTTCTCAGGAGAAAGGGCATGATTTTGGCCCGCGTGCGACGCTATCCCCATCACCGGTGCCGGAGCATGAAAGCAATACCGGCACCTCTCCACCAACGGAGTCCAAAAGGCCTTCTGGCAGCTTATCCAAAGCGCGCGGTATGTCTCACATTCTAGCTCTTATGTGCATCTTACTCCCGTCTATGCAGTTTGGAAATGGGGAGAGCCAGCGCCACCTCCAGAAAACGGCGAACAGACGTTCGTACGTGAGCAGCGAAAGGTGTATCAACAAATCCATGGCCACATTTTCGACGTTCATCAGTTGCAGATGAGTTTGAGTGGGGAAATGGATAAGATGGCCGAAGACTTGGAGGAACCCTAGGCGTAGAATATAGCGTACCATCGTAGCCGAGTTGCCTATGTCAATGACTGGAATGAAACTGAAACTTCTGTGAACTTTTGTGTCAAAATAGGATTTGTGAGTCCACTCAGTTCAGCTGCAAGTGTTAATGAAACTAATGGCAGAATGGGATGCAACGTTGGGCGCATTGGGCACCTTCGGCAGCCTCTCCCGGGAAACGCGAGGCCAATTCGATTCCATCGGCAGCAATTCTTAAAAGAAATATGCATAAATTCGCAAGCGGCACAACGCTTGGCCAGTTCCAGGCCATCGCAAGCAACTTCCCAGAGCAATGCTTAGCCAATACGAGGCTATTGTCAGCATCTAGCGGTGGGTCAACCCCGTGCCGTGAACAGCACCTCGTTGAGAAGGGCGGGGCCAATTCTGAGCTATCGGCAGGTATCTGGCGTTAAGCCAGTTGCATACCATTAGTAGCACTATTTTTGGAGTGATTTTGGGCCACCGAAAGACAGGTGGCAGCGCCTCACACAAGAGGATCTAGGCCAATTTTATGCCAACGGCAGTGTAGTAGCTGGGCCAGTTCGAAGCTGCCGGTAGCACTGCTTTGGAGAGAGGAGGAGCCAACCCCATATTTTCGGCAGCATCTCATTCACAGGGCTGGGCCAATTCCATACAATCAGCATTGTCTCTTTAAAAAAGGGCTTGGCCGACTCGAGGTTATCGGCACCACCGCTTCGGAGAAACTTTGGGCGATCCTGAGATCATCGGTAGCATCTGGAAGCAGGCCAGCCCCATGCTGTCGGCAGCACTGCTTTGGAATGAATCATCAAATATTTGCTGCACATAATTGGGCTCATTCAGGGCTATCGTTTGGCAGCTCATTTGCTGGCATTGTTGGGCCATTACAAGCTCATCGGCATTGATTCGGCACGTATTTCATCGGCCCATGCCTGCGTATTGACATTTTGCTCAAGCTATAATTTGGGCCCGTGTCAGATCTTACGCGCAAACGTTAACAGGCTCTTAACGGGCCTATGCGACGCCATTGAATTGGCAGCTTCTGCAATGCAATAGGTCCATTCTAGAGCGATACATCTTCTCCTGTTCAGCTTCTACAATTGCCAGCGATGTTGGGTTTTCCTGATGAATAAAAGAGCATTTTATTATAATACACTGAAATCGTCTCTGATCAGACCAAGTATGGGTGAGTTGCGATTCTTCTTATCTAATCTACATTTCACATCCGATCTGTAGATTCTATGGTTTCAGCGCTCCGGATATTCGGACTTCCGAATTTTGGATCCGTTGATCCGGGCTCACGCATGTGGAGATGATTCTGAACTGTAGACATTCGTCATATAGTTTAGTTGGTCTGTTTTGGTTAGTTCGTGTTAGGCCCCTCAGTTCTCGTGGTCACAGTGCATGATGAAGTCGATTGCAACCCTCGAAACTCATTACTATGCTGGCGGTATTACTACGTGTTTTCCCACTCTCAATCCATCAACGTCTCTCGCTTAGCCGGTTTCCGGGATGGATTGGCCCATGGGGCGTCGATCACGCATCGTAGGATCTGTGAAGGAAGAGATTTAGAGGTGATATAAAAGAGCTTAATCATGGGATCACTTACCTGGGGTGGAGGACGGTCGTCCTCTGGGTAAAGGGCGGCGGCGACGACGGCTGCTTGGCTGGCCACTTCGCAGCCAAGTTCGCCTCGAAGGGTTTGCTCTGCAGCCTTGTTCTGTTCGGCAGCTTCCCAGGCAGCTTCGACGGCGGCGAGCTTGGCGTTCTGTTTGAGCTCAAGGGATTCGCGATCGACTTGAGCGAGCTGATCCGTGTCGGGTGAACGGACAGGCGTAGGCTCGGGTGTAGGTGAAAGGAGCGAGAAAAGGATGCCCATTGGGTAGAGTGGTAAGGGGGACGGTTGAGGGATTGGACGGTGAAGGTGCCGAAAGAGGATACTTATGTATGTTTAGCGTGGCCGTGTGGGTGATCCACAAGTCTAACAATTATGTCACCGCGTTTGTTGGACACAGGAGCCGTGGAGACGACGGAGACCGAAAACGGTTAGCTGTTTAAAAGCCGTCGTGGGAAGTGGTTGCCGAGCAAGGGCGGTGAGACCTTAAAAGCGCGAACGCACCCATCAGGGATAGAATCCCATTCTTTCTGATTGTTCGTTATCCCTCTCGTCCACTCATCCTCTCGTCCTCTCATTCTCTCATTCTCTCATCCTCTCATCCTCTCATCCCCTCATCCATTTTCCTTCATACATAATGGCAAGAGTCAAACAACTTCAGTCGAAGGCATGGAAACTCGCCCAATCGAAGCCAAGGCCCTTCCGCCCAGCCGGACCAGTGGCGAGGATGGTTGCGGCGCCTCACAACTGGAAGCCTGCTCATCGCCGCGTCTCATCCCCCGAGCCATCGGAAAACGACGTGGGTGGTTCAGAATCTGGGGAGGAAGACGGTGAAGACGACTTGAGGAGTTCTATCGCTATAGAATCTGGCGCAGAGGAGATTGAGGACTTGGGGAACGACTCGGACATCGCGTCCGACTGTGGCCATGGACCTCGGCTGGAGGAAATGGACCGAACCATCGACCGTCTTTGGAAAAACCTGGAGGACATGCGGGATGAGAAGGACATGGCTCGGGATCGTCTGGAACGCTGTCGCAGGAGGATGGCGGAAGCTCATCGGGAGTTTGTGAAGGCTGAGGGTGAGTTGCAGGGGGCTCACCTTAAGGTGGAGGCGGTTCACCGTGAGTTGGGGGAAGCTCGGCGTGCTCAGGTCCTTTTGAGAGCTACACATACCGCGTGCTAATCATCTTTTCATTCATACTTACATTCTGCATATACGTATTCCGAGCATATAGCACATGTATAATGTATATAAGTGAGAACCCTAAGGCATCGGCAACACATTCTGGAAAATGTAGGGGCCTACGCGGAGCCATCGGCAGCAGCTGCTGAAAAAGCATTGGCCCGTCTTAGGGTATCGGCAGCATGTCTCACATAAATATAAGGCCCAAACGAAGCCATCAGCCACAGTTACTGCCGCAATGCAATCGGTCCATTCTAGAGCATCGGAAGCACGTGCTGGAGAATGCATGGGCCCATGCAAAGCCATCGGCAGCAGCAGCTCCAAAAGCAATGAGCTCATCCTAGGATATCGGCAGCATGTCTTAGATAAATATTGGGCCGAAACGAAGCCATCAGCAGCAGCTGCTGTAACGCATTGGGCCACCCTAGGGTATCGGCAGCACATTCTGGAAATTGTGTGGGCCCATGCGAAGCCATTGTCGCGTCTGCCCTTGCAAATGCAATGGGCCCATCCTAGGGTATCGGCAGCACGTTCTGGCATAGCAATGGGCCCATGCGAAGCCATCGGCAGCAGAAGCTGAAAAGTCATTGGCCCATACCGGGGTATCGGCAGCACATTCTGGCAAGTAGCGGCGGGCCCATGCAAAGCCATGGGCAGCAGCAGCTGCAAAAGCATTGGCCCATCCAAGGGTATCGGTAGCACGTTCTGGAAAAGTAATGGGCCCATGCGAAGCCATCATCAGCAGCGTTGCAAAAGAAACGGACCCATCCTATGTTATCGGCATCATGGGGCTCATTCTAGAGCATCGAAAGCACGTTCCGGAGAATGCGTGGGCCAATGCGAAGCCATCAGCAGCAGCAGCTCTAAAAGCAATGAGCCCATCCTGGGTTATCAGCTGCATGACTTAGATAAATAGCATTGGGTCATTCTAGTGTATTGGAAGCACATTCTGACAAAGTAATAGGCTGATGCGAGGCCATTGGCAGTAGCAGCTGCAAAACAATGAGCCAATCCTATGCTATCGGCAGCCTGTATCAGATAAATATTGGGCCTAAACGAAGTTATCAGCAGCTGTTGATGCTGCTGTTGAAGCGTAGCGAAGCAAATGCGGTCTGTCGGCAGCTATGCACGCAGACCAGTCAGTAAGAACTGGGGTGCAAAGGCGTACAAGTTACACTACTTATACAACTAGCGATTGTGCCTGATATTCAGTGATCGCCGGTAGCGAAGACAATAAGAAAAGAGAGAGCAATAAAGCTACCGGTAAGTATGGAAGTTTAACAAAGATAAACTAGGAAGCAAAAGAGTTTATTACTTTATTATGGCATGCGGAAGAATAGAAGTTGACGATCAACATGTTGGCAATCAACACATGGTGAGCTGCCGAAGCGTATGACGCGTAGGCAGCTATAGGCAGCTGTAAGGCAGCTATAGGCAGCTGTAAGGCAGCTATAGGCAGCTGTAAGGCAGCTATAGGCAGCCGTTAGGCGAGCAGCTGCCGAAGAAGTTATAGGCCCATCCATAATCATCGACAGCTGCCACTGCCAGTGCAATGGGCCCATCCTAGGGCATCGGGAGCAGCTGCCAAAGACGTTATAGGCCCATCTGAAGTCATCGGCAGCTGCCACTGCCAGTGTAATTGGCCCATCCTAGGGCATCAGGAGCAGCTGTCGAAGAAGTTATAGGCCCATCCATAATCATCGGCAGCTGCCACTGCCAGTGCAATGGGCCCATCCTAGGGCATCGGGAGCAGCTGCCGAAGAGCTTATGGGCCCATCCAAATTCATCGGCTGCTGCCACTGCCAGTGCAATGGGCCCATCCTAGGGCATCGGGAGCAGCTGCCGAAGAACTTATGGGCCCATCCAAAGTCATCGGCAGCTGCCACTGCCAGTGCAATGGGCCCATCCTAGGGCATCGGGAGCAGCTGCCGAAGAAGTTATGGGCCCATCTGAAAT
>Ga0193699_10000241_pt1 | contig 24783 bp, 26 predicted proteins | sample L3c2metaG_FD_160095 | JGI IMG/M metagenome (GOLD analysis project Ga0193699, IMG submission 160095) | Soil microbial communities from a riparian zone of the East river system, Colorado, United States - L3c2 | ecosystem: Environmental > Terrestrial > Soil > Riparian zone | place: USA: East...
ACAAGGCGATCTACGGCGCGCATGTGCCGTTCAGCCGCGCAAGTCTTCCGCCGTACCGGGAACCGAAGCGCGGCGACGTCGTCGTATTCGTCTCGCCGTACCAGGCAGACGAAGCCCGGGACGGGCGGGATCCGACTCCGACGCTCGTCAAGCGACTCGTGGGAACTCCCGGCGACACTCTGTACATGCGCAACGGCGTGCTCCACCTGAATGGAATCGCTCAGCGTCAGGGATTCGGCGCGGCGCAGCCGGACGCGGCGATCGGCAACTCGGTGGACCCGCTGTTCGACTGGCAGAAGAGAGCTGGCCTGAAGTCGTCGAGATTCGGCGCGGCACCGGCGCAACCGACGCACGACGACTGGGGACCTCTCGTCGTTCCCCCGAAGAAGCTCTTCATGATGGGCGACGCCCGCTACAACTCGAAGGACAGCCGCTACTGGGGATTCGTGCCGAGAGAGAATGTGCGCGGGAAGCCGCTGTTCGTGTACTACTCGTACAACGCCGACGACAGCGACCGTCCCCTCCCGATGCTCACCGATATCAGGTGGAGCAGGATCGGGCACTGGATCAAATAGTTACGCACGCCGGGCTGTCGGCGTCGAATCGGAGAAAGGAGCGTCTTCTCCCTATGATTCAGAAGGAAATTCTATGGACGACATCCGCTCGGGAGTTACATTGGAGGCCGTGACGAAGCCTCATCCCGTCGAGAAACGTCGTCGGCTGTTCAAGACGAGCGAGTGGGACTTCGAAGAGCCGGCGGCCTTCACCAGGATCGCGCGTTCACCTGTCGAGCTCGCGTTGATCACGGGCGTCGTCATGCGCCTCTTCCGCGCTGTCGTCCTTACGCAGGGCAACGCTTCGAGCTCCTTCCTCGGCGCGGCGCTCGTACTCGGCACGCTGTTTCTGCTCGGCATGGCGACGCTCCACCTCGGAAGATTCCCCGTGCGCGAGTGGCCGTGGCGCGCCCCTCTGTTCGCGGTTTTCGAGACTGCCGGCGAAATGGCGGTGAGCCTCCTGCTGATTACGCTGCACCGGGAGCCGTGGGGTACAGCGCGCGCGGAATTCACCGATTGGCAACCGATGGTGACGGGCGTTCTGTTCTGGCGGGTGCTCGGCGTGAGCGTGTGGGCGCTGCTCCTCGGCACCACGGTGTCGTTCATTCGCGGGCGCGTGCTCAAGGACACGGGTAGAGAGGTCGATCCAGCGACACTCCCCGACGGCCAGCCCTTTATCGAGAGACGAAAGCGGGACGAATTCTAGAGGCGCGCACAAAGCATTAGCGCGCCGCTACCGCTTACGCGGCGGTTGTCTCTTCGCAGTACTTGTCGAACGCTTTCGTCAGATCCTGCGCGATGTCGTCAGAGCTGCGCCCCTCGATCTGATGACGCTCCAGCATGTACACGATCTTTCCGTCCTTGAGCAGTGCGATCTGGGGCGAGCTTGGCGCATAGCCGGTGAAATAGCTTCTCGCTCTCTGCACGGCGTCGATGTCCTGTCCGGCGAACACGGTGGTCAGAGTATCGGGTCGCGTATCGTGCTGGATCGCCTTAGCGACGGCGGGACGTGCATTGCGAGCCGCGCACCCGCACACCGAGTTGACGACCACCAGTGTCGTGCCCTGGGCATTCTTCAAGCGGCTGTCGACTTCCTGCGGAGTGCGCATTTCCTCGACGCCGAGCTGGGTGAGCTCCTGACGCATCGGGGTGACAAATCTTTCATCGTACATCGTCTATACCCTCGTTTCTCTAATGACGTTGGTTGATATCGAATAATAACAACCCGGAGAGTCCGGGTGGTGGATCGAGGGGTTTAACGAGAGTAGGAAACCCATCTCGCCATTTCCCTCATCGTCGGACGCTTGCCGTACATGAGCAGGCCGACGCGGTAGATCCTCGACGCGAGCCACAACGCGGCGACGCATCCGATCGCGAGGAATGCCAGACTCGCCGCGAGCTCCAGGGGTGGTACCCCGGTCACGGCCATCCGGATCGGCATGATGATCGGCGACGTGATCGGCAGCAGCGACAGCACCTGTGCCATTGTCCCGGTTGGACTGAGCAATACCGGCTGAATGAAGACGCCCGCGAATACGATCATGATCATCAGCGGAGACGCGGCCTGCCTGGCTTCCTGCTCGCTATTTACCGCTGACCCGACCGCGGCGTACAGCGATGAGTAGAAGATAAAGCCGAGCAGAAAGAAGAGCAGCAACAGGATCGCCGCGCTCATGGAAATCTCGGGGAGCGAGAAACTGGTCGGAGGCGCGCCGAGCCTCTCCATCAGAGGAGCCCGCAGTTTGAGGAGAACGTACGTCGTTGCCACCCAGAGTATTTGCTGAGTCAGGCCGACTGCTCCGACGCCCAGCACCTTGCCCGCCAGAAGCGTATCGGTGGGGACGCTCGACATCACGACTTCAGCGACGCGGCTGGTCTTCTCCTCGATGACGCTGCTCATGATCGTCTGACCATAGATGATGATCGTCGCGTAGAGCAGAAACCCGATAGCGAAGCCGAATATCACGCTCGCCATGCCGGAGCCGCCGCGTCCGCGCTCGGTGATGCGCTCCGTGCTGAAGTTGAGCGGGATGAAGGTGAGCTCCTTCGTGCGCGAATTGTCGATGCCGATGGCTTCCAGGCGCGACGCAAGAATCGTCTGGCGCAGAGCGGTCCGCAGCTGCGTCATGTCGGGGATGGAGCTCGCGTTCCTCCCCGCGTAGCGAGCAGTCTCGCCCGCGACGGTCTGCTTGTCCACGACTAGATATCCGACCTTGTCCTTTTGCATGACGTCGCGTGTCGCGGTGCTTTCCGCCTGAGTCAGAGCCTCCGGAGCAACCACACGGACGGTCGGAATTTTTTCCTTGTCGGTCGTGTCGCCCGCGATGGCGAGGGCGAGTCGCTGACCGAACCCGGTTCCCGTGACGTCGAGAATCGTGGTGTTGTAGACCTGGCTCGTCGCCGTGCTCTTCGAGGCAATCCACGCCGGGATGATGATGATGGCGGCGAAGAAGATCGGCCCGAGGAAGGTCGCGATCAGGAACCACTTCGATCGGACGCGCTCGAGGTACTCGCGCTTGATGATCGCCCAGAGCTTAGCCATGTCCAGTCATGCCCTCTTCGACGCCTTGGGCGCCGACTTTCTGTAAAAAGATCTGATGGAGGGAGGGCTGGATCATCTCGAACCGCTGCACCGACGCGCCCGATTCTACTATGCGGCGGAGCAGCGTCTGCGGATCCGCGCCGGGCGCCATCTCGATCTCGAAGAACCGGTTCGAGTCGTCGGCGCGCTTCACCAGAGATTGATCGCGTAGGATAGAAGCGACACCCTGCATTCCGTCGCCCTCGAGCGCGAGGGCGATGTTCCGCTGTCCGTGCTCCTCTTTCACATCGGTCACGGTGCCGTCGAGCACTTTCTCGCCACGCGCGATGATGCAGACCGCGTCGCACAGCCGCTCGGCGTTGTCCATGAGGTGGGTGCTGAAGATCACTGTCTTTCCACGCTTCTTGAGATCGACGACAGTGTCTTTGAGCGCCTGAGCGTTGATCGGATCGAGCCCGCTGAACGGCTCGTCGAGGATTACGAGATCCGGATCATGCAGCAGGGTGCCGATGAACTGGACCTTCTGCTGCATTCCGCGTGAAAGCTCGTCGATCTTCGCGAGTCCCCAGTCCTTCTCGGGAGTTTTGAGCGATAGGCGAACCAGCCATTCGTCAATGCGTTTGTCGGCCTCGCTACCGCGGACTCCTTTCAGCTCGGCGAGGAATTTCAGGACGCGGCGCACCTGCATTTTCCGGTAAAGCCCGCGCTCTTCGGGAAGGTAGCCGAGCCGCTCCGTGATGTTCCTGTCGCTCGAGGGGCGGCCGAAAATGTGAATCGCGCCCGAATCGGGCGCGATGATGTTCAGAATCATTCGGATCGTCGTCGTCTTCCCGGCGCCGTTGGGCCCGAGCAGTCCGTACACGCTCCCGGTAGGAACGCGCAGCGTCAAATCGTGCACCGCCGTGTGCTCGGCGTAGCGCTTGGTGACGTTCACGATGTCGATCGCGTACTCGGTCATGCAGACTCGGCTTCGAGGGTGAAACAGGAGTAGAATATACGCACAACGAAAATGCCTGTTTCCGAGACCGTGATCATCGCAATTCTGTTTTTTGCCGGCGCTGCGCTGTATGCGTCGGTAGGCCACGCGGGCGCGTCGGCGTACCTGGCGGTGATGGGACTGTACAGCTTTGCTCCGGGCGTGATGAAACCAACAGCGCTCGCTCTCAACATTCTCGTGGCCGCGGTCGCGACGCTAAAATTTTATAGAGCTGGTCTGTTCTCGTGGCGGCTCTTCTGGCCGTTCGCGATTGCATCGATTCCCGCGGCATTCATCGGCGGCGCGATGACGCTCCCGACGCGCTCTTACAAGATCGTAGTCGGCATCGTCCTCCTGTACGCGGCGGTGTGGATGTTTCGTTCCTCGTTTAGGCCGCTGCAGGCGGCGGGACATCCGCCTCCGCTCTGGGCTGCGATTGTCTCCGGATTCGCGATCGGATTTCTATCCGGACTCACCGGCGTGGGTGGAGGAATATTTCTGAGTCCGTTGATTCTCTACATGGCCTGGGCTGACACGCGTGCCACGTCGGGCGTGGCGGCGCCGTTCATCCTGGTGAACTCGATCGCCGGCTTGCTGGGTCACCTCTCGAGTGTCTCGCAGCTGCCCCCAAGCATTCCGGCGTGGGCAGCCGCCGCCGTCGTTGGTGGCTGGATCGGTGCAACTTACGGAAGCAAACACGCCCCTCCACCAGTGTTGAGGCAGCTGCTCTCACTGGTGCTGGTCGTCGCCGGAGTGAAGCTGATCTTGTACTGAGCGACGTCTTTCGATATCTCGGGAGCATGCCGGAATCCACGGTTGTCATCGTCGGCGGAGGAGCATCGGGTCTTTCCGCCGCGGGCGCCCTCGGCCGGCGTGGAATCAAGTCGGTCATTCTGGAAGCTGACAAGGAATTGGGAGGCACGTGGGCCCGGCGTTACGACCGCCTCCATCTCCACACGGTGCGAGGATTTTCAGGACTCGCTCACTACGCCATTCCTCGCAGTTATTCCAAGTACCTCTCGCGCGACGAGTTCGTCGCGTATCTCGCCGAATACGCGCATCACCTCGATCTGAGCGTCGTGACCAGTTGTCCGGTACAGAAGGTTCGAATCGAGTCGGATAGGCCGTCGTCGTGGACCGCTGTTACCGCTCGTGGTGATTGGCACTGTCGGGCAATCGTCATCGCGACCGGACAGTACCGCGTTCCGATACTGCCGGACTGGAGCGGAGGTGAAGGCTACAAAGGTGACCTCGTGCACTCGTCGCGCTACACGAGTGCGTTGCCGTATCGCGGCAAGCGCGTGCTCGTGGTCGGCGCGGGAAACAGCGGCACCGAGATCGCCACGGATCTCGCCGAACAAGGCGCGGCGCGCGTAGCTCTCAGCATCCGCACGCCGCCACCCATCGTTCCTCGTGATCCGTTCGGAATGCCGGTACAGCGAACCGGGATCATGTTGAGCTTCCTCCCCGCAGCGGTCGCGGACCGGTTCGCGTGGTTCACCGCGCGGGTCGTGCTCGGCGATCTCACTCATCACGGTCTGCGGAAGCCGCAGTGGATGCCCTACTCGGCGCGGCGCGTCCCTGTCATAGATGTCGGATTCGTCAAAGCGCTGAAGGAGCGCAAGGTGGAGATTCGACCGGCGCTTGCGCGTCTCACCGCCACAGGGGCCGTCTTCGCGGACGGCAACGCCGAATCCTTCGACGCCATCATCGCCGCGACAGGCTTCAGCACTGGCCTCAACGAGCTACTCGAGGCGAAGGAAGTGCTCAAAGACTCAGGCGAGCCGATCGAGGAGTCAGGAGAACCGACCGCTCGTCCCGGCATGTTCTTCATCGGCTATACTCACAGCCTTCGCGGGCACTTGTTCGAGGCGAATCTCGCCTCACGCCGGCTCGCCAGAAATGTCGAACGCTATCTGGCAAGCTCAAACCCAATCATGAGGTGACACAATGAAGGCGGAGCTTCTGACACTGCGTCTCATCCACATACTCGGTGGGATTTTCTGGGTGGGAAGCATGGTATTCACCACTTTTTTTCTGGCCCCGGTACTCCGTTCGTCACCGGCAATGGCGGGGCAGGTGATGGCTGGCCTTCAGAAGCGGCGCCTATTTCTCGCCTTGCCGATCGTGGCGCTTTTCACGATCGCATCCGGACTCCGCCTGTTGTCGATCGCGTCGATCGGTTTTTCCGGGGCGTATTTCTCGACGCCTACAGGGCGTACGTTTGCGACAAGCGCCATCGCGGCGCTTATCGCGTTTCTTCTGTCGCTGCTTGTCAGCCGACCCGGTTTTGTTCGCATTGGGAGACTTGGTGCGTCCCTCGCCACCGCACCTGACGACGGCGCGAGGCAGCAAATAGTAGCCGAGATACAGCGGCTCGGTCGGCGGGTGGCGATTTCAAACGCTCTCGTGGTAATCCTTCTGCTCGCAGCCGCGGCGGGGATGGCGATCGCGCGCTACGTGTGACTAATCAAGGATTCCCGGCCAAAAATCCTTTCGCGAAATACCAGCGTCGTTTATTGTCTGCGTCGATTCGCAGTGAGCCGTTCCGAGAATTCGCTAGTCAATTTGAGGAGGAGCGCCATGCTTACACTGGGCAATTCGTCTCGCTGTATCGCATCAGTCGTTGCCATCGTTATCACCGGTTGCACGCAAGCTGGGGGTTCGACAGCTGGCAGCTCCGATATGCGCGTGACGCAAGGATCGCAGGAGCAGATACTGCTCGGCCGACATCTCGTGATCAGCCACGCCTGCGGGGATTGTCACGGTGGCGGCTCAGATCCGGCGGCACCCGGCTGGCTCGATGGAGTTCGGAACCCCGAGCTTCAGGAGTTTAAGGTTGGTCCGTTCACGACCCGCGCCCGAAACATTACTCCCGACAATCTCACTGGAATCGGCCGGTTCACCGAGCGTCAGATATTCAACGCCTTGCGATATGGGTTGCGCCCGGGCGAGACGCCTGACGTGACCATCACTTCGACCACGCCCGGTGTGGGCAACTTCCCCGCAACGCCTAAATATCTTGCCCTACCGATGCCTTGGCCCTCATGGCGCCACATGTCCGACCAGGATCTGTGGGCCATCGCTGCGTATCTCAAGCGTGGTGTGAAGCCTTCCAGCCACAGAGTCGCGGATAGCGATGGACCGCCCGATTTCTGGGCGAGCGAATACACTGTCGCCAAGATCGGCCCGTACCCCGCGCACTCCTTCCCAGCAGCGAACGAGAGGATGCCGTAGCGTTAATGATGAAGAAGTTGTTCTATCTCGGCATCACTCTGCTGGTGCTGTTTGAAGTAGCGAATGTGTTTTTCATAATGCCGATGCCCGGCAGCCAGCGAATCAGCAGCATCGATCTGGCGTATTCGTTGTACTCGTGGAGATGGCTGTTCCGGGCGGTCTTCGGGGCGATGATAGTTGCCGGCGCAGCTTCGGCGTGGCGCGTCCCTGGTCGCCGAAGATTCGCAGCTCCGGCCGCGCTCGCACTCGCGGCGCTGATCATCTTCGCGACGAACTTCGTGATGGCCGCCGACCACATGTTCATCGCTCCGAAGGCCGTGGTCATGCTCCCCGCTGATCGAAACAAAGTCGATACCGCGCGCCTCGTCGTCGGAATCGAAATCGGCGGGGAGGCCCGCGCGTTCCCCCTTCAATTCATCGGCTATCACCACCAGGTGCGCGACACGGTCGATGGGAAGCCGGTGATGGTCAGCTATTGCACCGTCTGCCGGACAGGCCGGGTGTTCAGTCCGGTCGTCGATGGGCATTCCGAGACTTTCCGTCTCGTCGGGATGGATCACTTCAACGCGATGTTCGAAGACCAGAGCACGCACAGCTGGTGGCGGCAGGCCAACGGCGAGGCGATCGCCGGCCCCAGCAAGGGGAAGGTGTTGGCCGAGATCCCGAGCCGGCAGGTCACACTGGCCGAATGGTTGAGGCAGCACCCGAAGTCGCTCATCATGCAACCCGATCCCGCGCTCGCGACGAACTACTCGAAGAACTTCGACTACGAGACGGGAGCGAGCCGTAAACCGCTTACGGGAACGGACACTGTCTCGTGGCACGACAAAGCGTGGGTCGTGGGGATCACGGTGAATGGGCAGAGCAAGGCGTACGACTGGAATCGTCTCCGTCGCGAGGGCGCCGTCAACGACGTGCTCGGGGGCAAGCCGATCGTGGTAGCGCTCGCGGCAGATCGCGCCAGCTTTTGCGCGTTCGTGCGCCCCAGCCTGGCGACCAGATTCGTCGTGCGGCGGGATTCGCTAGTTGCCGGTATAAATGCCTATGCTTTCAGCGGGCAGGGCCCTGCCGGCGTGTTGGAGCCTGTGAGCGCATCGCAGGAGTTCTGGCACAGCTGGAAGACGTTTCAGCCGGCGACGACGACCTACTAGTTAGACTCTCCACTACGGTGGAGAATCCTCCGAAAAACAAGTTTCGCCTCGGATGTCGATTTGGCGACACCCGCAACGACTACTTGGCGAGGACTTCTTAAACCAGCTCGGAGGAACGATGAAATACCTTTGCATGATCTACGACAACGAGAGTGAGTGGCAGAAATTTCCGAAGGAAGTACAGGACAAGTACATGAGTGAGTACACGGCCTTCGGTGACAGCATCAAGAAGAGCGGGCAGTACGTCGGAGCCAACCAGCTCCAACCCAGTCATACCGCCACCGTCGTGCGCGCGCGCAACGGCAAGGTGTCGACCACCGACGGCCCATTCGTCGAGACGAAGGAGCAGCTCGGAGGCTATTACCTCATCGAGGCAAAGGATCTGAACGACGCGATCCAGGTGGCCTCACGCATCCCATCTGCGCGAAGCGGCGCGATCGAAGTCCGGCCAGTCGTGGAGCGCACCCAGGCGTAGCAGTCGGACGCGACAATTGAATGAGCGAAGAGATTGCGGCGCACGTGCGCGACACAGTGGAAGCGGTCTACCGCTCCGAATCGCGCCGTGTGCTCGCGACGCTCATCCGCCTGCTAGGCGATTTCGATCTGGCGGAGGAAGCGCTGCACGACGCGTTCGCGACGGCGGTAGAGCAGTGGGGTCAAAAGGGAATTCCGGCAAATCCCCGCACGTGGCTAATCTCGACGGGCCGGTTCAAGGCGATCGATCGGCTGCGAAAGACAGCGAGATTCGAATCGCAGGATTCATCGATTCTCGACCGGCTCGAGGCAACGGACACGTCTGATCAAGATGAGGACGCAGTGGAAGACGACCGCCTGCGTCTCATTTTCACGTGTTGTCACCCGGCGCTGAGTCCCGACGCGCAGATCGGGCTCACTCTACGCGAGGTATGCGGTCTCACCACCGAAGAAGTCGCGCACGCTTTTCTCACTCCGCCGCCGACCCTGGCGCAGAGAATCGTCCGGGCGAAGGCGAAGATCAGGGACGCACGAATCCCGTACGAGATCCCGTCGCGGTCAGATCTGCCGGGACGGCTCGACAGCGTGCTGCACGTGGTCTATCTCGTCTTCAACGAAGGCTACCTCGCGTCGAGCGGGACGTCGCTCACTCGCGCCGATCTTTCAGGCGAAGCGATTCGCCTCGGCAAGCTTCTGGTGGAGCTGCTCCCCGAGCCCGAAGCGATGGGGCTTCTGGCTCTGATGCTTCTGCATGAAGCGAGACGCTCTTCGCGGACCACTCCCTCGGGCGAGATGATTCTCCTCGAGGAACAGGACCGCTCGTTATGGAATCGGGAGAAAATCGAAGAAGGTGTCGCGCTCGTTGAACAGGCGCTCGGATCGCGTCGATTTGGCCCCTACACGCTTCAGGCGGCAATCGCGGCCGTGCACGCGGAAGCGTCCAGCTCGAGCGCGACGGATTGGCCACAGATCGTCGGACTGTACGACGTGCTCCTGAGGGCGGACCCGTCATCGGTGATCGAGCTCAATCGCGCAGCGGCCATTGCGATGCGTGACGGACCTGAAGCAGGACTCGCCTTGATCGACGCGATTCTCGTGCGTGGAGATCTGACCGATTATCACCTCGCCCACGCCGCGCGTGGAGACCTTTGCCGCCGGATCGGTCGCGTAGAGGAGGCGATCAGCGCCTACAAGCGCGCGCTCGAGCTGGCTACACAGGAGCCCGAGCGCAGGTTCATCGAGAAGCGGTTGGAACAGCTACGGCTTGCTTCGCCCCTGTGACTTGCGCGGTACCGCCGTTGTAGACGCGGCGCGTGTTCCGCCGTACCACTTCCGGTCGAGCCCGACGAGATCCAACGGATTGACCGTGATCGTGCCGTAGCGCGCGGCCCAATGCAGGTGCGGTCCGGTCACTCTCCCTGTCGCACCGACGAGTCCAATCCGTTGTCCTCGCGTGACCGTGTCGCCTACCGCCACGAGCGTCTTGCTGAGATGAAAATACGCGGTGACGACTCCACCGCCGTGGTCGATGTAAACCACATTGCCGGCGAGAAAGAAATTGTCGACGAGAGCAACGACTCCCCGGTTCGTTGCGAGCACGGGCTCTCCGAGTGCGCCACGGAAATCGACGCCGAGGTGACGACTGGTTACGCGGCCGTTGAAGACGCGGCCGGATCCGAATTCACTGGTGATCACCGATGTGCGCGGTCGAAGGAAGGATCCCGTCCACATCGGCGGTGAATCATGAGCGCGTGTTCCAATGTCTCTCGCGCGCGCGTTCTCCCTGGCGACCCGAGCCGCCGTCGCGGAATCGAGCGGACGAGAGAAGCTGCTGTCGACCGCCAGCGGTTGCGCCACCGGTGGTGGCAGCTTCGGCAGCACGAGACGCGCGCGAACCGTTTCCGTTTTACCAGACACTCTCTGCACGATGACGCTGGCGACCAGACTGCCGGTCGCATCGACAGGAACCGCTCCGATCGCGTGCCACTTTCCGGCGGTCGACGGCATGAAGTGGAGTGGCTCGCCCGCCATCGCGCCGCGAATCGAGACTACCGAGTCCGCGTGCGATACGGGAGCGCTGAGGGTCAGTCGAACGATGGCGCCCGGTTCAGGACGCGCAGGCGCGACCGAGACGCGGGATGTCTGGGCATCCAGCGATCCGGAAACGAGTGCGAAGACGGCAACTGCTGTAACGCAAGTTCTCACGGTTTGTTGCGTATGGAGGAAGTGTCGCGGAAGCTAACCTTATGGTACAGCCGCGCCTGCCTGAGGTTCATAGGCCCATTCCGCCAGAAAGCTGTGGCATCGGGCTGCGCGCCGTCCTATTATTGTCGGCCCACTCCGTAGAACCCCTCAAGTGAGACTCAACATGTTCCTGCCACGGCCGCTTCTGCTGCTGGTATTCGCCGCCGTGTCCCTTCGCGCCCAAGCCCCCGACGACGGCTTGATGATGCAAAGGAAGACGCTGAGCACCGGCGTGATGTACATGCACGACAGCTGGAACGAGTACTGGGAGGGCGGTCTCAAACGCAGCAACGGGAACATCGGAACCGTCACGACCCAGAGCGTTACCTGGGTCGGGCACTTCGGTCTGACCGACAGGGTGAGCCTGGTTGGCGAGCTGCCGTACGTCTGGACACATGCGAGTCAGGGACCTTTGCACGGGCTCAGTGGTGTCCAGGACATCGCCATCGCGCTCAAGTATCGCTTGCTAAACACGGCATTCACCGAAGGTGGGACTCTGAGCGCGATCGTCGTGGGTGCCGTCGGCATTCCTGCCAGCAACTACAATCCGGATTTTCTTCCCCTCTCGATTGGATCGGCCAGTCGACGCGCTTCGGGACGTTTTACGCTGCACTTCGAGTCCAAGGCGGATTGGTTCATCGATGGCTCCGCCGCCCACACGTGGCGCAACAACGTGAATCTCGATCGAGCCGCCTACTTCACCAACGGACAGCTCTATCTCACCAACCAGGTGGCGATGCCGGATGTCTTCGACTGGAAAGTCAGCACCGGCTTCCGGAAAAAGCGGGTGTTCATACCGGTTTCGATCTCGCAACAGCGCACGCTCGGCGGCGGCGACATTCGCCGGCAAGACATGCCATTCGTGTCGAATCGCATGAATTTCACGAAGGCCGAAGCTTCGTTGATGTACGGGCTCACCGTGCCGACTGATCTTGCAGTCCAGATCGGTGCAGGCAGGATACTGAGCGGCCGGAACGTGGGTCAATCCACGACTATCACTGCCGGCGTCTTCCACACTTTTCACTTCTAGAAGGGCTGAAGCCTTGAAACTGTCCCGTCTGCGTATCGTCCTTCCCGCTGCGATTTCCTGCGGCGCCGTGCTTTTTGCCGCCGGCTGCGACAACTCCGTTCACCTGACAGAAGTGCTGCCGCCTCTCGACGCGGTCAGCCTCGATGCGAACGCGGGCACATGGCGCATGATCCTGTTGACCGCGCCCACTCAGTTCGCGGTGGCGGCGCCCGCGGCGACCAACTCCGCGGCGTACGTCGCGGAGCTCAGCGCCATCAAGAGCGCCCAGGCAAATCTCACCGGCGCGCAGCGCCAGGCAATCGCGTACTGGAGCGGCGGTGGCGTGCTGCGGTGGAATCAGATAGTGCGCGGCCTCGTGGCGCGGTACAACCTTCCCCCGGCGCCTGCTGTCGATGGCACCTACCCGGTGCCGAGCCCGGAAAATCCATTCGGTGATCCCAGTTTTCCGTTCGCGAATCCTGCTTATGCCGCGCGCGCATATAGCTACGTGAGCACGGCGCAGGCGGACGCGCTCAAGTCCGCGTGGTACTGGAAGTACCAGTACAGCCGCCCCTCCCCGGCAAAAGTAGACAACGGCATATCCGCTCTGATGCCCGTTTCGGATCTGCCGTCGTATCCATCGGAGGATGCGGTGTTGTCGGGTGTCACCGTCGAGATGCTGAAAGTGCTGTTTCCGGCCGCCGTCGAAGAAATCACGCTCAAAGCAGCCGAGCAACGGAATGCCGCGCTATGGTCGGGTAAAGCATCAGCGAGCGACATCGCAGCCGGACTCGCACTCGGAAAATCCGTGGCGACGGTGTTTCTGGCGCGTGCGAGCACCGATGGAATGGGCACAGCCGGCGGAAGCACAGCGCTCTGGAAGAGTCTCGCAGATGCAGCAATCGCGCGCGGCGAGATTCCCTGGGTCAGCCAGGAATCGCCGGCGCGTCCGCCGATGCTCGCGGGTTTTGGTCAGGTGAAGGCGTGGATGCTGACCCCCGCCCAGATAATCACCGAACGTCCTGCTCCGCCTCCATCAACTTCGTCCGCACAGATGGCCCAGGAGCTAGCCGAGGTCAAGCAGACGGTCGATCACCTCACGCGCGATCAGCTCGCAATCGCCAACAAGTGGAATGACGGTGCGGGCACCTACGCGCCGCCCGGACATTGGAACGACATCACGGCCGAATACGTGCGCGATGCGAGAATGAGCGAAGTGCGGGCTGCTCGGGTCTTTGCCTTGTTGAACATGGCCATGCAGGACGCTGCGGTCGGCTGCTGGGAATCCAAGTTCTTTTACTTCAATCCGCGGCCAAGCCAGCTCGACCCGACGATCAAGACGCCGATCGGCCTTCCGAATTTCCCGTCATTCAGCTCCGGTCACTCGACCTTTTCCGCCGCAGCAACCGTGGTCTTGTCGTATCTCTTTCCAGCCGGCGCGGAGAATTTTGCCGCAATGCGGGACGAAGCCGCGATTTCCCGGTTGTACGGCGGCATTCACTATCGCAGCGACATCGAAGGTGGAAAGGCGCACGGCGCGCGTATCGGGGCATACACCGTTCAATTCGCCCAGCAGGATCTAGCGAACTGAGCCGCGGTAAAAGCGATCCTCGCCGCGGTTCAGACCGGCTATCTCACCTCGATGTTCCGCGACGCGATCGCCGTTGGTGAATTCCCAACCTCGATCTTGACCGCGTATTTCCCCGTCGGCACGAGCGACAGGTCGAGCAGTACCGACCTCGCTGACAATACGCCGGCCGCTCCGTTCTCCTGCCAGCGGATGTTGAGCGGAGTCGCCTTGGGTGCGATGCGCAGTGCGCGGAACGCGCGACGAAACAATCCTTCTTCGATCGGAGTGATGGTCATCGAGATCGGCACCGCACTGTCGGCGGGCGTTCTCCCGTAGAGCTCCCAGAACAATCCGATCTTGGCGTCGCGACGGAACTTCGTTCCACCGTGCGCGCGCGGAATCGCTTCGTCGAGATCGGCGGGAAGGGAAGGACCTCCGTCGACGAAGAGGATGTCCGAGATACTGATGCGCCCCGAGTCGAGCGGAATTTCGGCGAATCCTGACCTCCATCTCGCCGCTCCCGCACTGTCCGCGGCCAGCAGCTCTACTCCAATCAGCTGCGACTTCCACGGAGTCGACACCGACAACACGTTCTTTACCGGCGACTCACCGACATCGCTTCTGGACTGTGTCGTCGTCTCGTCGCCCATCGCTATCAACGCCGCCGCGAATTTGTGGCGACCAAATATCGTATCGGCTCTGACGTCGTACGCGGCGACGACGCGCGTCGAATCGCCCCGACGGAAGCGCGCCACCTGCGCGTCGAGCCGAACGAAGCCGCGGGTATAGACCGGCGCGTATTGCTCGCGCGGTGGGAACTGATAGATGTCGAAGAGCGAGTCAACGATCTGTGCCAGGCTGTCCGGTGGCCGCTGAGTGAGAAAGAAATGGAATCCGGGCTCGCGCTCGTGGCCGGTGACGATCGGCTCCACGTTCGCGTACATGCTGGGCCACGCTTGCGTCCACTTCTCAGCCCAGCCGAAGCGAAGTATCAGCTCGTTCAGGTCGCCGCCCCAGCTCGAGCCGTAAGTGTTCACTGCATCAGCCTGCAAAGCGGTGTGCATCTCCCGCGAGAAATGTTCGGTGCGCCGCTCATTGCCGGGCGTCATGTAGAGCGGGTCGGAAACCCACCACATCCGGGCGTTGATGGCGTCGCGTTGGGCGCAGGACATCTTCCTGTACGTTCCGCGTATGTCGTCATCCAGCAGGGGCGACAGATTCGTCCAATGGCAGCGATTGAGAGTCGGCATGTCGGCGAGCGCAATCGAGAACGCGCTGTCCGCGGCTGCATAATTTCCGTTCACGTGCAGCGCGAGGCCAAGCAGAGCCTCGCACCACCATTTGCTCGCGCGACAGGAGCGCGCGACAGCAATCGCCGCGGTGTCGCGCGATTCGACGAGGTAGCGAATACGTTGTCCGACGATCCAGTTGTCACCCGGAAGAGTGGCTGACGCCTTCTCGAGGTCTCGCAGGAGGTCCGCGCGCGCGCGACGGATGTCTTTTCCTTCTTCCGGAACGACATAGTCCTGAATGCGCGGATGCCACTCGCAGAAGCGACCAACGATCATGCAGTGTTCCGCGGGGCCGGTGTAAAACTTCGGCAAGGCCCGGCGACGCCAGCGCTCGAACCGGGCCTGAAGATCCCGCGCATGGTCCGAGACCTCGGCTGAATCCGGCTTGAGCTGAGCGCGTTGGATGGATGCCGCCGCTTGCAGCCGAACCTGAGCGGCGGATTCATTAGCCAGAATCATGAGGCCAAGCGCGACTATCAGCTGGCCAATCGGTTTCTTGACCACGATAAATACTTAGCGATGGAACCGGAGTCCGCCACTCCGGCCTGGATCAGCCCCTTTAGACCGGTACCGCTAAACCGCTATTACACGTCCCTCGGCGGCTACTGTCCGCCGGGCGAGATGAAGGCGCCAGATGAATAGCGCGTAGAGTATCAGGGCAACCGGAATGGTCGGCTGTCCTTCCTTGAATTCAAAGATCAGGCGCATCACATCAAACAGCAGGGAATAGATGGTCAGCCAGAACGCCCACGCCAGGAACGAGCGCTTGCGGAGGACGATCCCGATGCAGACAAGAGCGAGCACGAAACCCGTCACCTGCTCGACCCACCACAATTTGGTCTGGGCAGCGAGGGCGAACCGGTCTACGGGGATCATCATAACGTAGATCCAGCCGCCAATGGTAAGCGCGACGATCGCTAATGCGATCACGGTCCGGAAAATGTCCCGGGGCAGGACGGAGGTCGAATACTGCTCGGGGACGGAAGGCGAGATCGGAGTTGTCATGTCGGTACGATGGAAATGGAGCGACGCTATGAAGCGGATTCCATGCCAGAGCGATCTTCTGGCCGCCATGGCCGTAGTCGCGGAATCAGGCGCGGGACGTGGCGGCAGTACTCCACGTAAGAATCCCCGAACCGCAGTCTGAGGCCGGGTTCCTCGAGCAGTGGGATGTAGATGAAATTCACCCCAAGAAAGATGAGAGCCCACATGAAATGGGGCCGGGAAAGCAGCAAGAGTGCCTCCCCGAGGAGCGCCGACACCACCCCGGAAATCATCGGATTGCGGACATACCGGTAGGGTCCGCGAACCACCAGACGACGGGGCGGATCCCACGGGGCGAGCGTCCCTTCACCATCGGTCGCGAACTTTCGCAGGGACGCAGAGAAAAGGACCAGTCCGACCACGAGAAGGAGCACTCCGATGACCTGCCCAAGTATCTGGGGTACGGTGGCTCCGAGCGCCGGAGAAATGTCGTTGCTGCGGGCGAGCGAGAGCGGAATCAGAACTGCCACAGTGAAGGGGAGCAGCGCGATCGACAAAAGGTGCCGCGCGAATTTCATTTTCATTTCGCGAACGATCCGGCCGGTGCTACTCGCCTCGCTCCGCCAGCGCGCTCTCCAACGCATTCCACGCCAGCAGCGCGCATCTCACCCGTCCTGGAAACCTCGTCACACCAGACAGGGCGCGGAGAGATCCGAGCTTCTCATCGGTCACCGCGCTCTGGTCGCCGAGAATCATCTCGCGAAACCGATTCCGCAGGGCGTCTATCTCCTCAATGGGTTTGCCTTTCACCAGCTGTGTCATCATTGACGCCGACGCCTGGGAGATCGAGCAGCCGCTGCCGCAGAACCTGACATCGCCGATTCCGTTTCCGTCGAAAGCCACCTGAAGAGTTATCTCATCTCCGCAGTCGGGATTCTTTATCTCAACCGATGCATCGGCGTGCTCGAGCGTCCCCTTGTTGCGGGGCCGCCGGTAGTGATCGAGGATCAGCTCCTGGTAGAGGGCGGCGATCTCCGCCGAGCGCTCAGGCCTGGACATAACCGAAGATCTCTCTGGCCTTCATGATTCCCGCGACGAGGGCGTCGATGTCGCCCTCGTCGTTGTAGACGTAGAATGAGGCACGCGCGGTGGCGACTACGTTGAGACGCCGCATCAATGGCTGCGCGCAGTGTTGTCCCGCTCGAATGCAGACGCCTTCACCGTCCAGGATCGTCGCCAGGTCGTGCGGATGCACATCGGCCATCGTGAAGCTGATGACTCCGCTGCGCTCGCCAGGCGGTGGTCCGTAGATGCGGAGGCCGTCGATCGACGCGAGCCGCTCCTGGGCGGCGGCCATCATCGACCGCTCGTGCTTCAGCACGCGGTCCATGCCGATCCGATCGAGATAATCCACCGCCGCCGCGAGGCCGACTGCATCGGCGGTGTTCGGAGTTCCTGCCTCGAACTTGTGGGGCAGCACGTTCCAGGTTGTGTGATCGTCGCGCACGAACTCGATCATGTCTCCGCCCGTCTGGTAGGGGGGCATCGTCTCCAGCATCTCCCGCTTTCCGATGAGCCCGCCGATACCCATCGGTCCGAGCATCTTGTGTCCGCTGAAGGCATAGAAATCGACACCGAGCGTATCGAACGACACCGGAAGGTGGGGCGCGCTCTGGGCGCCATCGCAAACAGTAATAGCGTCTGTGCGCTCCCGAACGAGCTTCACGATCTCGTCAATCGGATTGATAGTGCCGAGAGCATTCGAGACGTGGTTGAACGTAACGACCTTCGTTTTGGGGGTGAGCAGATCGCGCAGGCAATCGAGATCGAGACGTCCGTCCGCGGTCAGCTCGCAGATTCTGAGCTTCGCGTGCTTCTCAAGAGCGAGCTGCTGCCACGGGACGAAATTCGCGTGATGATCCATCGCCGTGACAATGACCTCATCACCCCTCGCGATGTTTGCGCGTCCCCACGCGCCGACCACGAGATTCAGCGCTTCTGTCGTCCCCCGCGTGAAGATCAGACAATCGGAATCCTGTAAGCCAAGAAAGCGGGCGATGCGCACTCGCGACTCGTGATAGCGTTCCGTCGCCTCCACTGAAAGCGAGTACGCTCCACGGTGCGGATTGGCGTTGCTGTTCTCGTAGAAATCACGGAGCGCATCGAGCACCACCCGCGGCTTTTGTGAAGTCGCGGCCGAGTCGAGGTAGTGGAGACCGGGGTTGTTGGCGAGGAGAGGAAAGTCTGACCGGAGGTTCATTTAACCCGCACCGTGGAGGCCTCGTACTTTCCCTCGATCCTCTGGCAGCGTGGCCCAACCAGGATCGTTTCGCCGTCGAGCCGGACCTGAAAAACCGGCAGGGGGCTGGTAGCCGGCACCTGCTTCACTTCGCCGGTCCTGCAATCGTATTTGGCTCCATGCCACGCGCACTGCAGAGTCCCATCGCCCAGCAGGTCGCCCTGCGACATCGAAAAATGCTGGTGGGTACAGATATCGCTCAAAGCGGAGATTTCGCCGTTCTGCCGCACCAGGCAAATCGTGTCACCACTCGATCGCACGCGCTGCAAAACGGTCCCTTCGGCAAGCTCCCCGAGAGAGGCAACCGCCTCAAACGCTGATTCTTCGTCCGCTCTAATGAATGGAATACCGCTCGCTGCGCACATTTCTGAGCCGCGTAAGTGCTGACAACACAAGAACATAAGTCTGGTCGGGGTCAGCTTGACTATCCCGACAGAATTGCTTTAGATTCAATCTACGAAGGGATGTATGGAAACGCCAAGGAGTTGGAATGAGTTCGGGAATCGAGGCGCTGGTCAACCGCGAGTACGCATACGGGTTCGTCACGGATGTCGAGACGGATACCGTCCCGCCTGGCCTCAATGAAGACATAATCCGACTCATCTCGGCCAAGAAAAACGAGCCGGAGTTCATGCTCGAATGGCGGCTGAAGGCGTACCGCCGCTGGCTCACGATGAAGGAGCCCCACTGGGGCAACGTGAAATACCCCGCAATCGATTACAACTCTCTCGTCTACTATTCGGCGCCCAAGAGCGTCAAGCCGCTCCAGAGTCTCGACGAAGTCGATCCAGAGCTGCTCCGCACTTACCAGAAGCTCGGCATCTCGCTCAACGAGCAGAAGATGCTCGCCGGAGTCGCCGTCGACGCGATCTTCGACAGCGTGTCGGTCGGGACGACGATGCGCGAAGAGCTGGGAAAGCACGGAATCGTCTTCTGCTCATTTGGCGAAGCGGTCCAGACCCATCCTGAACTGATCGAGAAGTACCTCGGCACCGTCGTTCCTCACAGCGACAACTTTTTCGCGGCACTGAACGCCGCCGTGTTCAGCGACGGCTCATTCGCGTACGTGCCCAAAGGTGTCAAATGCCCGATGGAGCTCTCGACCTATTTCCGCATCAACAGCGCGAACACCGGCCAGTTCGAGCGCACCCTGATAATCGCCGACGAAGGCGCATCGGTCAGCTACCTCGAAGGATGCACGGCGCCCAAGCGCGATGAGAATCAGCTACACGCCGCGGTCGTCGAGCTGATAGCGCTCGACAATGCGACGGTCAAGTACTCGACGGTGCAGAACTGGTACGCCGGCGACGCCGAAGGGAAGGGCGGCATCTACAACTTCGTGACCAAGCGCGGCAAGTGCGCTGGCGTCAACTCGAAGATTTCGTGGACGCAGGTCGAGACGGGTTCAGCGATCACGTGGAAGTATCCGAGTGTGATTCTTCAGGGCGACAATTCTGTCGGCGAGTTTTATTCGGTTGCGGTGGTCAACAAGAAGCAGCAGGCCGATACCGGCACCAAGATGATTCACATCGGGAAGAACACGCGCTCGACGATCGTCTCCAAGGGAATCTCGGCCGGCGAAGGCAACAACAGCTATCGCGGACTTGTTCGAGTGTTGCCCAAGGCAGATGGCGCGCGCAACTACACGCAGTGCGATTCAATGCTCATCGGCAACAAGTGCGGGGCGCACACCTTCCCGTACATCGAGGTCCAGAACAACACCGCCACACTCGAGCACGAGGCATCGACGTCGAAGATCGGCGAGGATCAGATCTTCTATTGCAAACAGCGCGGGGTGAGCGCCGAGCACGCGGTGTCGATGATCGTAAGCGGGTTCTGCCGCGAGGTGTTCAAGGAATTGCCGATGGAATTCGCGGTCGAAGCGCAGCAGCTCCTCGGCATCACTCTCGAAGGAAGCGTAGGCTGAAGCACCGATAGCCAATGGCCTTCCGTAATCTCAACGACAGAATCCGTGCTGCCTGGGCCTGGCTCCGCTCCGGACCCAGAACACCGGGATATCCCTTCACGGCAAACTGGACGCTTTTCAGTCAGGCAGTGTACGCGCTGCAAACAACATTCAATCAATGGTTTCGTGCTAGAAATAAATGATCTGCACGCCGGAATAGGCGATCGGGAAATACTGAGGGGAATCACGCTCCGGGTGAACGCCGGAGAGGTTCACGCCGTCATGGGCCCCAACGGATCGGGGAAATCCACGCTGGCGCAGGTACTGGCGGGCAATCCGTCGTATCAGGTGACGAAGGGAAGCGTGAGCTACAACGGACAGAATCTCCTCGAGCTGGACGCCGAAGTGCGCGCGCAGAACGGAATCTTCCTCGCGTTCCAGTATCCGATCGAGATACCGGGCGTGTCGAACGCCTACTTCCTCCGCTCAGCCTACAACGAGATTCGCAAAGCGAACGGAATGGAGGAAATCGATCCTCTGGAGTTCCTCGATCTCGTCGAAGAGAAGCTCAAGCTCGTGGACATGGATCAGGCGATGCTGTCGCGCTCGGTGAATCAGGGGTTCTCGGGCGGTGAGAAAAAGCGAAACGAGATCTTCCAGATGGCGGTTCTCGCTCCTCGACTGGCAATCCTCGACGAAACGGATTCCGGACTCGATATCGATGCGCTTCGCATCGTTGCTCAGGGTGTCAACACGCTGCGATCACCCGAAAACGCGACGATCGTGGTCACTCACTATCAGCGCCTGCTCAATTACATCATCCCCGACTTCGTGCACGTGCTGGCGAATGGGCGCATCGTTAAATCCGGCGGCAAAGAGCTCGCGCTCGAGCTCGAGGAGAAAGGCTACGACTGGCTGCAGAACATCGAAGCCGGCGCTGGAGCCGCCGCTTGAGCGATGTCGCTACGAGAAAAGGCTCTCGTGACAACGTGGTTCTCGGCAAGGAAGGTGCGAACCAAGTGAACCCTCGCAGCCCGAATCCAATCAACACCTACCGGGCGGACTTCCAGCGCCAACCGGAGGCGCCGGAGTGGCTTCAGTCTCTGCGAGCGCGGGGGATGGCGCGGTTCGAGTCACTCGGATTTCCGACAACGAAGAACGAGGACTGGCACTTCACCAGCGTAGCGCGGATCGCCGAGCAGTCCTTTCACGCCGCGATGACGAGCAAAGCGGGTGTCTCTTCAGAGGGAAGCACCGCCGGAATGGTGGCCCGAGCCGATCTCGGGCGTTTCACGTTCGCGCAGCCCGCATGGCACACCCTCGTCTTCGTGAACGGCGAGTTCTCGGAAGACCTGTCCTCGTACGCTGGATTGGGCGAGAAGGTTCGGGTGAGTAGTCTCGCCAATGCGATTCGCTCGGGCACCGCGCGTCCTGAGCGCCATCTCGGCAAGATCGCGGCGTTCGAGAGCCACGCCTTCACCGCGCTGAACACGGCGTTCATTCGAGACGGCGCGTTCATAGAGCTTGAGGCTGATGCCGTCGTCGAACAGCCGATTCACATGCTGTTCGTTTCCGAGGGCGCGGGCGAAGCGGTCTCGCATCCGCGAAATCTGATAATTGCGGAGCGGAATTCGCGCGCCTCGATAATCGAGAGCTACATCTGCATCCGCGACAACTGCTACTTCACCAACGCGGTCACGGAAATCTCGCTCGGCGAAGGCGCGCGCGTCGATCACTACAAGATCCAGCGTGAGAGCGAGAAGTCATACCACGTCGGCACGACGCAGATCCGCCAGGCGCGCGACAGCCAGCTTCACTCGTTCTCGTTTGCCGTCGGTGGCTCGCTGGCGCGGACGAACATTTACACTTCCCTCGACGGAGATGCGGCGACCTGCACGCTCAACGGTCTCTATCTCACCGATGGAAAACAGCACATCGACAACCAGACCAGCATCGAGCACATCGCGCCCAACTGTCCGAGTCACGAGCTCTACAAAGGCGTGCTCGACGGTCATTCGCACGGCGTGTTCAATGGGAAAGTCTACGTGCATCCCGAAGCGCAGAAGACCGACGGCAAGCAGAGCAACAACAATCTTCTGCTCTCACCGACGGCACGCGTAGATACGAAGCCGCAGCTGGAGATCTTCGCCGATGACGTGAAGTGCACGCACGGCGCGACCGTGGGACGACTGGACGAGATGGCGATGTTCTACCTGAATAGCCGCGGGATAGGACGGGAGTCAGCGCGGACGCTGCTGACTTATGCGTTCGCAGCCGATGTTATCGAGACGATAGAGCTCGAGCCGATGAAAGCCGAATTGGAGAGAATGGTGCTCGCGAGGTTTGCGAGCACGGCTGCGGCCTGAGCTATCTGCCGAGCAGGTAGAGAATCAGAATGATCACCATCACGGCGCCGATGATCACATTGGTCGGCACTCGGCGTGGTGAATCGGGATCCAGATCCCCGGCGAGAATCGGGTGCTTGATGGTGTTGCGACGTGAGTTGATGTCCTTCTCGCGCTTGGATGCGCCAGCAGGCTCGATCACCGCGACGCCGAGTGGAAGCCGCTTGGTGGTGAAGGTGAGGATGGCCGATCCAACTTCGACTTTGTCGCCTTCGGCGAGGGAGCGCGGCTCGGCCAGCGTCGTTCCGTTGACGGTGGTCGGATTTACGCCACACGGATGCAGTACGAACTTGCCATCCTCCGATCTCAACTCGGCGTGATTGCGCGAGACGGCAGGCTCGCGAATGAGAATATGGCTCGCAGCGTCGCGGCCGATCGTCAGCAGGGAGTTCCTGACCGGATAGGCGCGCCGTTCGAATTCGTATATGAGGTGGGCGCTTTCATCGCCCGGGGCTTGTAAAGCCATAAAAGCCATAGGATCTCCGTGTTTTATAGACGAGCCAGCACCGGAGCAGGCTACATTAAGCCCCTCTGGAAGCGGGATAAAAAACGACCATTGGGAAGGGGGGCCTCGAAGGCGGCGGCCTCTACGCGTATTTTATCGCGAACCGACACTACAACTCCCTGGAGGGGGCATGGCGACAAAACTCGAGAAAACCCTGAAGCGCGAGATCGAGATCGACGGCAAGGCTTACATGGTGGCGATCTCGCCTGAAGGCGTTAAGGTGACACAGAAGGGCTTTCGCAGGGGTCCGGAGCTGACTTGGCGCTCGATAATCAGTGGCGAGGCCGAGATGGGCCAGCAGCTCAAATCATCTGTTGGCGGGGCGGGCGGGGACTCGGAGGAGTAGAACCCTCAGGGCTTGGGCTGTGGGTTCATGTTCATCTGCGGATTCATGTCCGTCTGGATGTTTGGATTGCTCTGAACGTCCGACAGATGCTCCTGGATGATCACCCACCGACCTCCCCGCTTCTGAAAAACAGCTGTCCACGCACCGCCGATGACGTGAGGCATACCCATCGGCGTCACGTGCGGGACGCGATATGTGCTCGTCATCACCGCGGCGTCGGGAGCGAGCACATCCACGTTCATCGAAGTCCACTCCCACCGGGGCTGTCTCATGTTCTGGCCGACGTATGTCCAGAACGCCTTGATCCCCTTCTCGAGCTCCGGACGGGAAGTGGTCATCACGCCCCCGCTGGCTGAGATGACACGTCCCTCGGTCGGGTAGAGACTCATCAGGTTCTTCACAGGATCAGGCTTCGAGAGATCGTAAGCCGAGGCCACGAGTCGCTTGAGGGAGTCGGCAATCGCCTTCTTCTCGGATGCCGACATGTCTGCCCCAGTCCGGGAGGAACAGGCAACCGTTCCGGCGATCGAGCCCACAGCGGCCAGACCACCTAAAACCGACAGAATTCGAAGCCAGGCCCGGGCAGAGCGGGCTAAAGGGTATCCCATGGCGGCCAAGCTATAGGGCGACCACCGCCCCAACAAGCGGCAGAAACTCAGTCTCAACTTCTGGACACTGCCTGTCTTTTTCGGATGACACACCCTCGGAAAAAGCCTAGTTAACCCCTTCTTTCAGCGGGGAACGATTGGCTTGGCCCGTGCCTCTATAGAGGCGCCGGCGCGAGTCATCTGTTCTTCGCCGGGAGCACCGATGTACAGCAGCCATTCCCGTAGATGGGAAGGAGTTTCTATGCGTAAGACCTATCTGTTGCTTGCAGGAGCGGGTGCCGTGCTTCTGGCCGCGTGCAGCGGCGACAAGAAAACGGCGATGAACGATGATCTCAAGAAGGACCTGGAGCTTGCCTCCTCGAACGACGGGATCACCCTCGCCAACGCCTCCGGCAACGCGGGCACTCAGGTAGTCTCTGCGATCGAACGGACGACTCCGCCCGCCCGCCAGCAGACCCCTTCCACCCGCGTGAGACGTCATCGCGTGGCTCCGAAGGCGCCGCCCCAGGTCGTCAAGACCGAAGCTCCCGCCACCGTAGCGGAGAGTGAGCCGCAGTCGGTTGCTCCAGAGCCGGTCGCCAACGATCCGACCCCTGTTTCGCCGCGTCCCCAGCCGGTCGCGGTATCCTATCCGAGCGGCTCGTCGTCTGGTGGTGACGATGGACGCGTCAGCACCGGGTC
>Ga0193699_10000242_pt1 | contig 24746 bp, 26 predicted proteins | sample L3c2metaG_FD_160095 | JGI IMG/M metagenome (GOLD analysis project Ga0193699, IMG submission 160095) | Soil microbial communities from a riparian zone of the East river system, Colorado, United States - L3c2 | ecosystem: Environmental > Terrestrial > Soil > Riparian zone | place: USA: East...
CCTTCAATCCGCTGATCGCCCATGTCGCCGACGTTGAAGCGGCACGGCGCATCGCCGTTTTCGACAAGGATGCCGAAAAGTTGGCCGAAGCCTTCTGGCCTGGTCCGCTGACCTTGGTACTGCCGAAGCGGCCGGACTGCGGCGTCGCCGATTTGGCGCTGGCCGGGCTCGACAGCGTCGCTGTGCGCGTCCCGGCGCACTCGGTGGCTTTGGCCCTGCTCAAGGCGTTCGGCGGCCCGGTGGTGGCGCCGTCGGCCAACCGCTCCGGCCATGTGTCACCGACCAGCGCCGCGCATGTGCTGGCCGATCTGCGCGGCCTTATCGATCTGGTGATCGACGGCGGCGCCTCCGAAGTCGGCGTCGAGTCCACCATCGTGTCCTGCCTCGGCGAGCCGACGCTGCTGCGGCCCGGCGGCTTGGCGCGCGAGGACATCGAACGCGTGCTCGGCCATGCGCTTGCCGCCGCCGTTACCGCCGACGAAGCGCCGCAAAAGCTTGAATTAATTGCGCCCGGCATGCTGGCCTCGCACTACGCGCCGAAGGCGCAACTGCGGCTCGAGGCGCAAGTACCGCGCGACGGCGAAGCGTTGCTGGCTTTCGGCCCGGCGCCCACGTTTAGCGGCACGACATTCAATCTGTCGCCGCGCGGCGATCTGATCGAGGCCGCCGCCAATCTGTTTTCGCATTTGCGCGCGCTGGATAGTTCCGGGGCCAAGACCATCGCCGTCATGAGCGTGCCGCATGACGGCCTTGGCGAAGCCATCAACGACCGGCTGGCGCGCGCCGCCGCGCCACGCTGAAGGAAGACGTCATGACGCAATTTCATCTGATCCGGGTCGCGCTAACCGCCGGACTTATTGCAGCCGCCGGCGCCGCGCAGGCAGACGTGCAAAAATTCATAACCCCGTGCGATGGAAAACTGTGTCCATCATTCCAACTTGTGCTGACGCCGCCCAACGGCTGGGTCATCGACAAGGCCGCATCCGCGAAACTACGCGTTCAGATCATGGTGCCGGAGGGGAAGAATTTTAATTCGGCCCCGGCACTCATGTACGTGCAGGTGTTTTCGCACGCCGACAAGCAGCAATCGCTTGCGACTTTTGCAAGTGTCAGCAACGAGCGCTGGAAAGCCCATGTGAAGGACGCCAAAGTAACCGAACTTCCCGCGATCGAGCGCGCAAACGGAAAGCCCGGCTACCTCCGCTTCGCATTCGAAAATCCGAGCAAGTCCCAACAGGGCTACGAGTTCGGCGCTTTCGGCATCGATTCCGACAAGGACGGCAATGAATTCGTCCTGGACGTCGTCATGACCGGAACGAGCAAAGCGGCGCTGGATAAAGCCGAGAAGGAATATATCGCCTTCCTGAAGGCCTATTGATCCCCGCGCCGCCGCGCCGAGACAATAAGAACGGAAAGGACACTTCGATGAACCTTCAGAGCAAGCCGCCGCTGTTGCCGCCGCTCGCGCCCGGCCTGCTGCAGCGCTTCATCGATATCGTCGGGCAGAAATATGCCGTGACCGATCGCGACGCGCAGGAGCCATACCTCGTCGAGATGCGCGACCTGTTTCACGGCACGACGCCGGTGGTGCTACGGCCGGGCTCGGTCGCCGAAGTGTCGGCGATCCTCAGGCTGGCCAATGAGACCAAGACCGCCATCGTGCCGCAGGGCGGCAATACCGGTCTGGTCGGCGGACAAATTCCGCACCGTGGCGAGATCATTCTGTCGCTGACGCGGCTCAACAAGATCCGCGAAATCGATCCGGTGTCGAACACCATGACCGTCGAGGCCGGCGTCACGTTGCAGAACGCCCGCGCCGCGGCGTCCGATGCCGACCGGCTTTATCCGCAACTGCTGCCGTCGGAAGGTACCTGCACCATCGGCGGCAATCTCTCGACCAATGCCGGCGGCATCGCCGCGCTGGTGCATGGCATCTCGCGCCAGCACGCCGTGGGGCTCGAAGTCGTGCTGGCCGACGGCCGCGTGCTGAACAATCTCAACAAACTGAAGAAAGACAACACCGGCTACGACCTCAAAAACCTGTTCATCGGCGCCGAAGGCACGCTCGGCATCATCACCGCGGCGGTACTCAAGCTCGTGCCGCGGCCGCGCTCGATCGAGACGGCCTATGCCGGCGTGCCGTCGCCGCAAGCCGCGGTCGACCTGCTTGGCATCGCGACCAGCCGGCTGTCGGGCGGCGTCACGTCGTTCGAGATGATGGCGCGCAACGGCATCGAAGCCGTGATCACGCACGATTCAGTGAGCCGCGATCCGCTGGCGAAGGTCTATCCTTGGTATGTGCTGATCGAAGTTTCATCGCAGCAGCCCACCGGCTTGCGCGAAGCGCTGGAAGAAATCCTCGCCGAAGGCGTCGAAAAGGGTCTGGTGCTCGACGCCACCTTTGCCGAAAGCCTCGAACAGACCAAAGCGTTCTGGCGCATCCGCGAACTGTTCGGCGAAGTACAGCGCCACATCGGCGCGTCGATCAAACACGACATCTCCGTGCCGATCGCGCAGATCCCGACGTTCATCCAGGAAGCGGACAAGGCGGTGGCCGATCTCATTCCAGGAACGACGACCATGCCCTTCGGTCACGTCGGCGACGGCAACATCCACTACAACGCGATGCAGCCGCCCGGCATGACGCGGCAGGAGTTCCTGAACCGCTGGGATGACGTCAATCAGGTCGTGTTCGGCGTCGTCAAGAAATACAACGGCTCGATCTCGGCCGAGCACGGCGTCGGCGTCATGAAGCGCGACATCCTGCACATCTACAAAGACCCGGTCGCGCTCGACCTGATGCGCGGCATCAAACAGTTGCTCGACCCGAACGGCATTCTCAATCCGGGCAAGGTGCTGTAGGGCGCCTTAAAACAGCACGCCCTGCCCGTTGTCCTTCTTGGCCGGCGCGGCGCGTTTCGGCTTAGGCGCCGGTTCGACGGCCATTTCGTCCACCCGCTCCAGCAGCTTCGGATTGTCGTTGGCGACGCGGTTGACGTCGGACGAGACCGGGATGGCCTCGAGCAAATCGTCAGGCGCCGGCCGGATCAGCGACGAAGCGGCCGCGGTGTCTTCGTCGCGGCCGCCGAGCCACAGATCGAATTGCTCGGGCGCGATCACCACCGGCATGCGGTCATAGATCGGCGCCAGAGTCTGGTTGGCATCTGTCGTGATGATGGCCGCGGTTTCCAGCTCTTCGCCGTTCGGGCCGGTCCAGGTTTCCCACAGGCCGGCAAAGGCCAGCGGCGTGCCGGATTTCGCGCGCACATAATAGGGCTGCTTGCGGCTGCCGCGCGCCTGCCATTCGTAAAAGCCGTCGGCCGGGATCAGGCAACGGCGACGCTTCATCGCGGCCTTGTAGGCCGGCTTCTCGTTGACGGTTTCGCCCCGCGCATTGATCAGCAGCGAAAACGCTTTCGGGTCTTTCACCCAAGACGGCAGCAGGCCCCAGCGCACCAGCGCGAACTGGCGCGTGCCATTCATCAGCCGGACGATAGCGATCGGCTGGGTCGGCGTCACATTATAGCGCGGCGGGAAGTTCGGCTGCTCGGCATAGCCGAACAGCGCCCGAAGTACTTCCGGCGTGGCGGTGACTGTGTAGCGGCCGCACATAATTCGAGCATCCAATTCGGCTAGTGTGGTGGATTTGAAGTTCGCCCGGTTGTCGCTGCGAGCTCGTAAGCGAACTTCAAATCCAAAACCACACTAGAATCATAAACTTGCTAGTGTCCTTTCGATTCCGAAGTTCGCATCAGAGGGTTCTGCAAACAGAAGGCGAACTTCGGAATCGGGACACTAGCGTTTAAGTGCGCCTTAACCCGGGGAAATCACACTGCCGCCCGGTGGATTCGGCGGGAGCCCATGGAATATCAGCATCGCGCCGAGGCAGCGCAAGCGGCGGACGACGAGACCGCAGCGCGGCTCGTCGAGGCCAATATCAATCCCGCCACCGGCTTCGCCACCGACTACCTCAACCATTTCAACGAAGCCATCATGCTGCTCGAGATGCTGCCGGATTGTCCGGACTGCATCGGCGACTTTCTGGCGTGGCGGCCGATGAGCTATCGCGAGCATTTTGTGGCCTCGCATTTCAAAGGCCGCGACCTGGCGATCGCCGCCTATGACGCCGCCAACCCGGCGCTACGCGATTGCCTCGACACGATGGCCACGACGATGACCGCCGTGCTAGAGGCCACCCGCGAGTCAATGCGGCCCGGCATGCCACCGATCGAGGCCGCTGCGCTCGCCGAGCAAGCCGCCGCCTGGCTCAAGCCGCTGTTGGCGCGAGCCGCCGCTTTGATCAACGGCGAAGGCGACGGGGAAATGACCGATGCACAAGCAACGGCCGACCGGTTGATGAAGACAACACTTTGAACGACGTCCGGACTTACCCGACACGCCCCTTCCTCGCGGTCAGCGCCGCGATCTTTCGCGACGGCAAGGTGCTGGTCGTGCGGCGCGCCCGCAAGCCGGCGCTCAATCTCTACACCATGCCCGGCGGCGTCGTAGAAGCCGGCGAGACGTTGACCGAAGCGGTCGCGCGCGAAGTGCGCGAGGAGACAGCGCTGCAGATCGAGGTGTTGACACTCGCCGGCCATCGCGAGGCGGTGATGCGCGACGCGCAAGGCCGTGTCGAACGGCACTTCGTCATCATGTGCTTTGCTGCGCGCTGGGTTTCCGGCGAGCCGATGCTCAACGAGGAACTTGACGACGCGCGCTGGGTCGATCCGGCAGAGATCGCAGGCCTGCGCACCACCGACGGGCTGGCCGAGATCGTCGCCGCTGCCGCCCTCTTGGTAAAAGCCTGATCGGTAAGCTTCCCTTGGGTCGCCTTGCGGACGCCGCGGAGCCGGCGCATATCATCCGCGGCGAAAACCGGACTTGAACGCGTGAAAAGACTTCTCACCATCGGCTCGATCCTGCTGTGCCTGACGCTGCCGGCGCGCGCGGTGGAAGGCGATGCCGCGCCATTCGACCCCGACCTGCAGCGGCTCGCCGAAATCCTCGGCTCGCTGCAATATCTGCGCGGGGTGTGCGGCGCCAATGAAGGCCAAAAATGGCGCAATGAGATGCAGACCTTGATCGACGCCGAGGCGCCGTCGGGCGAGCGGCGCAAACTGATCGTGGCGAGCTTCAATCGTGGTTACCGGGGTTTTCAACAGACTTATCGCACCTGCACCCCGGCCGCGAATGTCGCGATTCGCCGCTATCTTGACGAAGGCGCTAAAATTGCTCGCGAAATCACTGCGCGTTACGCCAACTAGACCCTGCGATATTAACCTTTCCTTTACGTGCCGGCTTGGACCGCGCGGTCCCCATGCTAACGTCCGTTTCGGGACGAAGAACTGGTGTTCGTTGAGTCGGACACCCGGGGACGAAGGTGCCAATGACGACAGCGGGTCGATCCACTCATACGCGCGAGCCGGTACCGGATCACGAGCAGAAGCGCGTGGCCTTGGGCTACCTGCATGAAGCGTGGGCCGAAGCCCGCCTCGACGGCATCGACGGCGACTGCCTGGCCCAGGCCTGCCTGTTCGCGGCGCTGGCCGAATTCGTCACCACCTATGGCGAGGAAGCCGCCGCGACCTTCACCGAGGGTCTGGCGCCGCGCATCCGCAACGGCGAATTTTCCATCGAGCAGCAGCGCCAATAGGCGCACCGTCTAGACATAGACGTGCGCGGCCGTCAGTCCGTAATAGCGCTCGAGCGTTGCATCGACGTCGGCCGGATAAAACGGCTTCTTGAGAAACGCGAGCGCGCCCGCGGCATAGGCCCGGTCGGCAATGGCGCTGTCGAGCGTCGACGTCATCATCACCACCCCCACCTCCGGATTGAGGCGCTTGATCTCCGACAAAGTCTCGAAGCCGTTCAGGCCGGGCATGTTGTAGTCGAGAAAGATAATTCCGAATTTCGTGGTGCGCAGACGTTCGAGCGCGGCATTACCTTCGGCGGCTTCGTGGATGTCGAAGGCGAAGTGGCTCGCCTGCAAGATCTTGCGCACGATGCTGCGCATGGTGCCGGAATCATCGACGATCAGCACGCGGGTTGGAATCTTTGCGCGGATGCAAAGTTGAAGCAGCGTGTGCGCCTCATCTTTATTGGTCGGCCTGGCAAAGACACCATCGGTGCCCTCGACCCGCGGCGCGCCTTTTGGCCCGGCAACAAACAGCAGCGGCTGCGACTTTGCCGTCCGCGCCGCTTTGATCAGGATGGCCCTGTGGGCTTCGCTCAGATCCGCGTCGAGCACGCAGATATCGGCGCCGTTTCTGGCTAGAAAGGTCGCGGCAGGACCGACCTCAAGCGGCTCCACGTCGATAGGCACGGAGACGTTCGCCGACGCGTGAAGCCATAGATCGCGATCCCTCAGCGAGGCCGATACTAATAGTATGCATAGCGAAACAGGGGCGCTGCCCATTCGTCGTACTCGACCCCATGCCCGACTAAGCTCGGCCGGACAGGGGTGCTTCAGTACCGTTGATAGCGGGTCGCGGGAGCTTTGCAATTCTACAGATGTAAGTTGCAGGTAAAGCTTGGGGACAACTTGTTAGGCGGATTATAGCTTAGCCGGCCGCCAGGCTTTCGAGGAATCGCACAGCCTCGCCCTGCCCCGTATCGACCAAACTACCGTCCCACATCGCCTTGCGGCCGCGCACCAGAGTGCCGACCGGCCAACCGGTTACACCGACGCCGTCATACGTCGTCCAGCCAGCCCGGGAAGCGATCCATTTGTTCGTGATGGTCTCGCGGCGCTTGAGATCGACCACGGTCAGGTCGGCGTCGTAACCGGCGACGATACGGCCCTTGGTCGCTATGCCAAACACCCGCGCCGGGCCGGCGCTGGAGAGATCGACAAAACGCTGCAAGCTCAGCCGCCCCGCATTGACGTGGTCGAGCATGATCGGAACATAAGTTTGCACGCCGGTGATGCCGGAATGGGCCTTCGGATAGGGCTGCGACTTCTCGTCGCGCGTATGCGGCGAGTGATCGGAACCTAACGTATCGACCACGCCCTGGGCGATGCCGCGCCACAGGCCCTCGCGATGCGAGGCGTCGCGGATCGGCGGATTGATCTGCGCATAGACGCCGTGCTTCTCGTAAGCCTCGGGCGCGGCCATCGTCAGATGATGCGGCGTACATTCGGCCGATGCGACGTCCTTGTGGCCGGCGAGGAATTCCATCTCGTCGCGGCTGGTGACGTGCAGCACATGCACGCGTTTCCCCGTCTCGTGGGCCAATGCGATCAGCCGCTGCGTGCACATCAGGGCCGCGGTGGCATCGCGCCAGACCGGGTGCGACCGCGGGTCGCCGTCGATACGTTCGCTCATGCGCTCGCGCAGCCGGTACTCGTCCTCGGAATGAAAGGCGGCGCGGCGGCGGATCGCCTTGAGGACATTGCGCACGCCCTCGTCGTCCTCGATCAGTAGCGAACCGGTCGACGAGCCCATGAACACTTTGACCCCGGCGACGCCCGGCAGCATTTCGAGCTCGCCCAGGTCCTTGGTGTTCTCGCGCGTGGCGCCGACATAGAACGCAAAATCGCAATGCATGCGGTGATGGCCGCGCTTGACCTTATCGGCGACGGCACCGGCATCGATGGTGGCCGGGTCGGTGTTCGGCATTTCGAACACCGCGGTGACGCCGCCGAGGACGGCGCCGCGCGAACCGCTTTCCAGGTCCTCTTTATGGGTGAGGCCTGGCTCGCGCATATGGGTGTGGCTGTCGATGACGCCGGGCAGCAGATGCAGGCCCTTGCAGTCGATGACTTCGCCCGCCGACGCCGACGACAGATCGCCAATGGCGACGAACCGCCCGCCGCGTATGCCAAGATCGCGCAAGCCCAGGCCATCATGGTTGACCACGGTGCCGCCTTTGAGGATCAGGTCGTAGGTTTCGGCCATGTTAAACCGGCTCTAAACAAGGTCTTGAGGCTGTCCCGACAGCGCTTACGTTTCAGCGCGACTTCTGGCAAGAGACTAGTCCATACCGTGCAGAGAATTCCCATGCAGGCAGCGCTGCTTCCCGAACGAGGCGTGGTCAAGGTCGCGGGTGACGACGCCCGCCACTTCCTCAATGGGCTGGCCACCAACGACATCGGCAAGGTCGCGCCGGGCGCGCCGCGGTTTGCCGCGCTGCTGACGCCACAGGGCAAGATCGTCGTCGATTTCGTCGTCACCGAGGCACCGGCCGCGGACGGTGGCGGCTTTTTCCTCGATTGCCCGCGGGCGCTGGCGCCAGCGCTGGTGGACAAGCTCAAGTTCTACAAATTACGCGCCAAGGTCACCGTGGAGGACCTGTCGGACGCGCTGGGCGTGATGGCGGTCTGGGGCGGCTCGCCCGCCGACAGCGAGTACGGCTTGAGCTACGCCGACCCGCGGCTGGCCGCGCTCGGCCACCGCGTCATCCTGGCGCCAGGCCAGGCGGCCGAAGCGGCCGCCGATCTCGGCGCCGAACTGACCGCGCCGGAGGTTTACGACGCGCACCGCATCGGCCTCGGCGTGCCGCGCGGCGGCAATGATTTCAGCTACGGCGACACCTTCCCGCACGAAGCCGACATGGATCAACTCGGCGGCGTCGATTTCGAGAAGGGCTGTTACGTCGGCCAGGAAGTGGTGTCGCGGGTCGAGCATCGCAACAGCGCACGCAATCGCGTGGTGCCGATCGCGTTCGAGGTCGCGCCGCTCGCCGGATTGCCGGTGATGGCCGGCGACAAGCCGGTCGGCATGATGGGTTCGGCGCAAGCCGGTCGCGGCCTGGCGCTGCTGCGGCTCGACCGCGTCGCCGATGCGATGGCGAGCACGACGCCGCTGATCGCGGGCGGCGTCGACATACGACTGGTGAAGCCGACTTGGGCGACCTTCGCTTGGCCCGGCGAGACCAAGGCGGCGTCATGAGCGGTCCGCTGCTGCACACCGACGGCCTCAAGCGTTGCACCTGGGCGACGACTGACCCGCTCTACGTCGCCTATCACGACGAGGAGTGGGGCGTGCCCGAATGGGACGACCGTGCGCTCTACGAGAAGCTGATGCTCGACGGCTTTCAGGCCGGACTGTCGTGGATCACGATTTTGCGAAAGCGCGACAATTTCCGCGCCGCCTTCGACGGCTTCGATCCGGAAAAAATCGCACGCTACACGCCGAAGAAGGTCGAGCGGCTGATGCAGGATGCCGGCATCGTGCGCAACCGCGCCAAGATCGAAGGCGCGGTCAATTCAGCCAAGGCCTTTCTCAAACTCATGGACAGCGGGCCGGGATTTTCCGCTATGCTGTGGGCACATCTCGGCGGCAAGCCGCACGATCATAAATTCCGCAGCAGCAAGCAGATCCCGACCAGCGACGACATCTCCTTGGCCATGTCGAAAGAGTTGATCGGCCACGGCTTCAAATTCGTCGGCCCGACCATCGTCTATGCCTTCATGCAGGCGGTCGGCATGGTCAACGATCATCTGGTGACGTGCCATCGCCATGACGCCTGCGTCAAACTCGGCAACAAAAAGCCCGCCAAACGCAAATGAGCAAGGCGCCCGTAGCGAGCAAGAGCAAACGCGCCTGGCAGCGTATGCTGTCGGGCCGTAGGCTCGATCTACTCGACCCCTCGCCGCTCGACGTTGAAGTGGAAGACATCGCGCATGGCCTGGCGCGCGTCGCGCGCTGGAACGGGCAGACCAAAGGTGCGCATATTTTTTCGGTGGCGCAGCACTCGCTGCTGGTCGAGGCGGTGGCGCGCTCCAAGGTGCCGCGTCTCGACCGCAACGCCCGGCTCGCGCTGCTGCTGCACGACGCACCGGAATACGTGGTCGGCGACATGATCTCGCCTTTCAAGGCGGTGATCGGCGACAGCTACAAGGCGGTGGAAAACCGGCTGCTCGCCGCCATTCACGTGCGCTTCGGCCTGCCGGCGAAAATCCCCGAGACGATGACCGCCATGATCAAGGCAGCGGACCGCGCCGCGGCCTATCTCGAGGCGACGCGGCTGGCCGGCTTTGCTGACGACGAGGCGCGCAAATTCTTCGGCCAGCCGCCGAAATTCTCCGCCGCCATCGAGCGCGATTATCTCACGCCCTGGCCGGCCGGCACCGCCGAATTGAAATACCGCGAGCGGTTCGAAAAACTTCTGCGGTCCTAGCTTTCCATTCGCGCGCGCACGTCATAGATAGTGACCATGATTCACGTCTGCTCGCTCGCACGCCTTCACGCCACGGTCGACGAGACCAAGGCCCGCCATATCGTCACGCTGCTGCGGCTCACCGACCGCGTGACGCGGCCAAGCCATATCGCCGCGGAAAACCACCTCATTCTCGCGGTCGACGATATCGCCGCGCCGATCGACGGCTACACGGTTCCATCCCAGGAGCACGTCGAGCGGCTGATCGCGTTTGTCGGCCAGTGGGATCGCTCGGCGCCGATGGTGGTGCACTGCTATGCCGGCATCAGCCGCTCGACGGCGGCCGCCTACACCGCAGCTTGCGCGCTCAATCCTGAGCGCTCCGAACTGGAGATCGCGCAGGCGATCCGCGCCGCCTCAGGCACCGCGCAACCGAACGCGGCCATCGTCTCGATCGCCGACAAATTGCTCAAGCGCGACGGGCGCATGATCCGCGCCGTGGAGGCGATGGGGGCCGCGACGTTCGCCGAAGAAGGCGTGCCGTTCCGGCTCGATCTCATTTAACGGCTCCGATAGGCTGTGCGCAGTCAACTGCGGGGGCTGGCGTGAGCGACATAAAATACGGCGTGGTGACGCCGGATATCCTCAAATCCTACGATGGGCTCGGCTTTCTCAAAGCCATCATCGACGGCACGCTGCCGCAACCGCCGATCGCCGAAATGGTCGGCTTTCAGCTGGGCGAAGCCGAGCACGGCCGCGTCGCTTTCGAGGGCGTGCCGGAGTTTCGCCACTACAATCCCATCGGCAGCGTGCATGGCGGCTTCGCCGCGACCCTGCTCGACAGCGCGCTCGGCTGCGCGATCTTCTCGACGCTGAAGAAGGGCGACACCTGGACCACGATCGAGCTCAAGATCAATTTTGTGCGCGGGCTCACCAAGGAAACCGGCCCAGTGCGCGCGGAAGGCCGCATCATTCATCGCGGCCGGACGATGGCGACGTCGGAAGGCGATCTGAAGGATCGCGCTGGCAAGCTCTATGCGCACGCCACCACGACCTGCATGATTTTTCCGGCGAAGTAAGTTTACGGCGATCAGAACCAGGCGCGGACGCCGACCGTGATATAAGTCGAGCCGCTCGTCGCGCCGCTGACCAAGCCGTAGGCGCCGGAACGATGATGCAGCCGGAGGACCAGTTGCCGTTCCTTGTATTCAGGCAAAGCGAAGGTCAGTTCGGGCGAGAAATAATGCTGGATATGCGTGCCGTTCGGCGGGTTCAGGGTGGAGTGCGCCCTTTCGAAATCCGAGATGCCGGTCGCGTAGCTCAAGCCGGTCGACAGACCGAGCGTCGTATAAATAAAATTGTTCCATGGAAACGCGGTGAAGCGCACATAGAACGCGCCCCAGAACTCACCTTCGGTCTGATCACCAAAGCGCTTGGCCGCTCCTAACTCGCTTTCGATGTCGAACATCTCGAAGACCGTGGCAATCCGACGCGACACCGCGCCGCCGACGACACTGCCCCCGCTGTAATTCCACGCCGTCGGTCCGATCGGTTTGAAAAATATATCCTGGACGTTGGTCGCGACCGACGAACCGGCAAAAACATAGATCGCGCAATCGCCCGCGCACGGCTGCAACGGGTTGCGCCATTTGATGGAGTCGGCTGCTTCGGCAGAACCCGATAGAATCGACGCGCCGCACGCAAACGCAAGCAAACTTCGCGTTAGCCGCATGTCTTAGCCCGTCAGTTCACGCTCCACCTTGCCGGCGCGGCGCATGACGCATACGTCGGCACGATCCAAAGGGGCCGTGACTCGGATTAAGAAAATGGAAATAAATTAAGTTCCGCGCACACGGGGTGCCGGCGGAGCTCTAGTTGGCGTTGGCGTTCGCGGTAATCGACGGCCGCAGACGCAACGGTTCGTTGTTCTGCGTGCTGCGGATCACGGCGCCGCGGCCGTTCTGGCGCGTGAACTCGCAGGCAGCGAAACCGAAGCCTGAGATCGCACCGCGGAAGCTCTTCTCGTCGAGGCGGGTCAAGTTGAAGCACGGCGAAAACGGCATGCCGCGCACCGACGCGCAAACCGACTCGCCTTTTACCTGCAGCGTGCCCGCCGGCAGCGCGGCATGGCGCACCTGGCCAGCGCCCTGGAATTGAATGGAGCCCACGACTGAACCGTCGGACAACACGCGGCCCTGGCCACGCGTGCCTTCGAAGCAGGTGTAATTGAACAGCTTGCCGATGACGAAACGGCGCGCTTCTTCAGCGCTCATCGTCTCGCCAGCGATTGCCGGAACGGCGGCCATTAGGCCGACCGTCAACACAACAGCACGCAACATTTACACAACTCCGACTGACGCCGTCATTTAACCGAAAACACGGCCCGGATTTCAAGCCTGGCGAGATTATGCCTAACGTTCGTCGCCAAATCCTGAACGTCTTTACCGGATTTTGACCACGATCCGGCCCCGCACCTGGCCCGCCAAAATGGCGGCAGCCGCCTCCGGAACGGCAGAAAGCCCAATTTCACGGGTCATCGCGGCAAGTTTGGGGCGGTCCAGGCCGGTTTCCAGCCTTTTCCACGCCTCTCTGCGCCGCTCGATGGGGCACATCACCGAGTCGATGCCGTAAAGACACACCCCGCGCAAAATAAAAGGCGCGACGGTGGTTGGCAGGTCCATGCCGCCCGCAAGGCCGCAGGCGGCCACCGCACCGCCATAGCGCGTCATCGACAGCAGGTTGGCCAGCATGGTCGAGCCGACCGCATCGATGCCGCCGGCCCAGCGTTCCTTGGCGAGCATCTTCACCGGGCCGGACAACTCCTTGCGCTCGACGATCTCGTTGGCGCCGAGGCTCTTGAGATAATCGCCCTCCTCCGGCCGTCCGGTGACCGCGCTGACGGAAAATCCAAGTTGCGCGAGGATGGCGATCGCCACCGAGCCGACGCCACCTGCGGCGCCCGTAACGGCAATCGGGCCGCGCTCGGGGGTGAGGCCGTGCCGCTCCAGCGCCATCACGGCCAGCATGGCGGCGTAACCGGCGGTGCCGATCGCCATCGCCTCGCGCGCGCTCATGGTGGCAGGTAGCGGCACAAGCCAATCGCCCTTCACCCGCGCTTTTTCCGCATAGGCGCCGAGATGAGTTTCGCCGGTTCCCCAGCCATTGAGGATGACCTTGTCGCCCGGTTTCCAGTTGGGATTGGTCGAGCTCTCGACCGTGCCGGCGAAGTCGACGCCGGCGATCATCGGGAAGCGGCGCACCACCGGCGCCTTGCCGGTGATAGCGAGGCCGTCTTTGTAGTTCACGGTGGAATAGTCGACCGCGACGGTGACGTCGCCGTCCATCAGATTGGCTTCGTCGAAATCGGTCAGCGTGGCCTTGGTGCCGCTCTCCGTTTTCTCAACGACAATCGCCTTGAATGTGCCCACGCGTTTGCTCCCTTAATTTTGGGAGCATTTGTGGCCCGCCTGCGCCATGGGCGCAAGTAATCAGGCCGGCCTGCGACGCGCCGAGTGCCGCCTCAGCAAAAATTCTAACGCGGTTGCGCAGCATCCTCTTCGTTGTGCAGATCGAAGACATTTCCCTCGCCGTACTCTGCCTCCAGTTTTTCCTTCGCCTCTTTCAGGCCCTCGGCAAGTACGGTGGCGTGCCGACCCGGACGATCCGAATCACGTATCCAAATCATGGCGTGATAGAGCCTCACGTTGCGATCCGGTCGATCCATCGTTTCACCTAAATGGCGCCAAGCAGGGTCGCCCCGCGAAATGCTCAAGCCGCAGCAGGCACCGCCGGCCGCACCACCGGCTTCTCGACGATCGGCAGATTGATCAGCGCCGACGCGACGCCGAAGAATACCGAGAGCCACCACACCGGATCGTAGGAACCCCAGCGCTCGAACACGAGGCCGCCGAGCAGCACGCCAAGGAAACCGCCGACCTGATGGCTGAAGAAGGCAAAGCCGAACAGCATGGTCATCCAGCGCGTACCGAACATCAGAGCCACCAGTCCCGATGTCGGCGGCACGGTCGAGAGCCACAGCAGCCCTGTCACCGCGCCGAAGATCAGCGTCGTCGTTGTCGACGCCGGCACCAGGATAAAGGCGATGATCGAGAGCGCGCGACCGAAATAGATGATCGACAAAATGTAGCGCTTCGGCATGCGGTTGCCGAGATAGCCGGACGTCATGGAGCCGACGATGTTGAACAGGCCGATGACCGCGAGCGTCCAGCCGCCGACCTCGGCCGAGATGCCGCGGTCGATGAGATAAGACGGCAGATGCACGGTGACGAAAGCGAGCTGGAAGCCGCAGGTGAAAAAGCCGAGCACGAGGAGCACGTAGGAGCGATGACCGAAGGCTTCGGTCAAAGCCTGCTTCACGGATTGACCTGCCAGCGGCGCCGGCGCGCCGGCGGGGCGTGGCGGCGTTGCCAGTGCCAACGACAACGGCAGGATCAGCAGCAGCACGCCGCTGAAGATCAGGAGCGCGGTCTGCCAGCCATAGACGTGCATCAGATGCACGCCGAGCGGCGAAAACAAGAATTGCCCGAACGAGCCGGCGCCGGTGCCGACGCCGAAAGCGAGCGAGCGCCACTCCTCCGGCAGCAGCTTGCCAAAACCGCCGATGACGATGGTGAAGGAGCTTGCCGAAAGGCCAAAGCCGATCAGAACGCCGGCGGTCAGGTCCAGCGTGCCCGGCGTCGTCGAATAGCCCATCAGGCCGATGCCGGCCGCATACAGGATCGCGCCGAAGGCCAGCACTTTGTTGGTGCCGTATTTGTCGGCGATGGCGCCGGCGAAAGGCTGGCCGACGCCCCACAGCAGATTCTGGATCGCCAGCGCCATCGCGAAGACGTCGCGGCCCCAGTGATTGGCCACCGACATCGGACTGAGGAAAAAGCCGAGCGATGAGCGCGGACCGAAACTGATCATCGCGATCAGACAACCGCAGACCACCACGACCAGCGGCGTCCGCCATCCCACAGCCGCCGCCGCCCTGCCCGTCGCGCCCTGCAATGTCATTTGGAATTCTCCAGCCGCGCCGATGCGGCCCAACCATTCGGAAAATATGCTACCGGCTCAAGGTGCGCCGCAACATATAGGCTTCGCCACGACGGCCAAAACGAATATTCGTGATCCCAAGCATTTGAGCGATGCATGGCTCGACGAAAGCCGTGCCGTTACAGCCGTTTGGCCTCGGCTTCGGTGGCTTTGGCGTCGCCCCAGGTCGGCTCATCGCGGCCGTCGCCCCAGTTGAGGGGGCGATAGAACTTGTGGACGCCGAGGCTGTACATCTTTTTCATCTCGCCGACCCAACTCGGGTGCACCCAATAGGCGTGATAGTGGGTCGATTTCGCGACCTCCGGCATCCACAGCTTGCCGTCGAGCATGTCGCGGGCGATGCGCTTGGCGCGCTCCCAGGGCTCCGGCTCGGTGACGATGTCGGGAATGCCGTCGCAGGCGAAGGTGAACTGGCAGGAGTTGTGGCGATGGGCGTTCTGATAGACCACGCCGCAGACGGTCTTCGGGTAGAACGGCGAGAACACGCGGTTGAGCACCACCTGCGCCACGGCAATTTGTCCGCGCACCGGCTCGCCACGCGATTCGAAATAGATCGCGTTGGCGAGACACTTCTCCGACTTGGCGCGGTCGGCCCCTGTGCCTAGGCCCAGCCGCTCGGCCGGCGATTTCGGCCGCTGCTCGGTGCCGGTCACCTCGCCTTTGCTGGCGATGGTTTCGCCCGCGATGTTGGTGTCCGCCGGCGGCGTGCCCAACGCAGACTGCTTGATGTCGGCATCGCCGGAGCCGCGCGAGGCCAGCACCACCGGCGCTTCACCCGGCGCCCACGGCGCGATGGCTTTGCGCTCGGCCGCCAACGGATCGGCGCCAAAGAAAATGTTGTCGTCATCCTTCTTGACGCCGCCGCGCGGCGCGACCGCGGTCAGGTCGGTCGGCGGAATATCGGCGTAAGGCAGATCGACATCGGCGGTGGCGCTGTTGCGATCCGGCACTTCGGGAAATTCGTATTCCGAATAGGGCTCGAAGCGACCGACGTCTTTTTCATTCTTCGCCAGTGAATCGACCGCGGCTTCCGGCATCGGATCGATGGCGAGCACCTGCGGCAAAGGCGGCAGCGGATCGCGCGCGCGCGACAGGCGGGAGTCGCCCTTGGTCTTGCGGTTGACCTTGGGGAATTGCAGCGGCGCTGTTGAATCGCCTAAAGGCTCGCGGCCGATCGAACCGGTGATGTCGGCTGGATCGAAGTTCGCCAGCGCATAGACCGGCGGCGGCGGGATCGCCGTGCCGACCGGATGCGGCATGCTGAACATGGCGGCGTGAATGGTGCCGAACGGCGACGCGATCAATCTTGCGCGCGCCCGTTCGGCGACCGCCGGCTGGCCCGCCAGAAGCGCGCCGAGATCCTGAAAGCCGATGGAACTGGGCAGCAGCGCTAAGGCGAGCGCACCGAAACCGATCCGGGCAATCGTCCGCCGCTGACTCTTATGTGGAACTTTCGTCCGCACGCTCAGGCTACACCACAACAAAACAATGCCCACGCCTGCCGCCCGATTGGCGACAATGCGACATGATTTTTTATGGGCTGATTAACCTTGCCAAGCTGTTAACTACGCCGCTTCGGCCGCTCATGGACTGAAACTGCGTAAACGCTTCGTGAATATGTGCCTGCTGTCGCGGCCTTTGCCGGCAAAAGATGCAGCGCGCGCTCATTTGCAGTTGCCGCCGAAGGCAGCGGCAACTCTTTAGAAAAAATTATTAACTATATCGCAATTGCTACAGTCGATTATCACGGCCACCCACTACCGACGGGCCGGCATGTTTTCATCTTTATTGCCATCGACCGCCGCAGGCCAAATGGTCCTGCTGGCAGCCGTCTCTCTGGGCGCGCTGGCGTTCGCCGGCCTCATATACAATCGCCAACTCGCGAGATTTAATCGGCTCTCGGCCGCGGTCGACAACATGTCGCAAGGCCTCAACGTCTTCGACGGCCAAGGCCGGATCACGCTGCTCAACCGCCGCTACATCGACATGTACAAGCTCTCGCCCGACATCGTGAAGCCGGGCTGCACGCTGCTGCAACTGCTGCAGCATCGCAAGGACACCGGCATCTTACAAGGCGACGTCGAACCCTATTGCCGCAAGATCATGGAAGAGATGACGCACGGCAAGGAAATGTCCCATTACGTGCAGGCCCGCGATGGCCGCACCGTGTTGGCCAAGAACCAGCCGATACCGGGCGGCGGTTGGGTTTCCACACACGAAGACGTCACCGAGCAGCGTAGCGCCGAGCAGGAACGCACCGCCATCCGCGGCCAGGAGCAGCGGCGTTTGGCGATCGATGCCGCGATCACGATGTTCCGGCCGCAGGTCGAAAAACTTCTGACCAGCGTCAGCGGCAGCGCGACCGCCATGCGTTCGACCGCCGGCGCTTTGTTCGGCTCTTCGGACCAGACGTCGCAGCGCGCGGACAGCGCCGTGCATGCGTTCCACGAGGCATCCGCCAACGTCGAGACCGCCGCGGTCGCGGCCAACGAACTATCGCATTCCATCGCCGAGATCAGCCGTCAACTGACGCACACCAGCAAAGTCGCGGAGCTCGCGACCAGCGAGGCGCGCGCCACCGATAGCGAGATCGCAGGCCTCGCCGAAGGGGCGCAGAAAATCGGCGATGTCATCAAGCTGATCCGCGATATTGCCGGGCAGACCAATCTGTTGGCGCTCAATGCCACGATCGAAGCGGCGCGCGCCGGCGAAGCCGGACGCGGCTTCGCCGTGGTGGCCTCCGAGGTCAAATCGCTGGCGGTGCAGACCGCCAAGGCGACCGAAGATATCGCAAGCCACATTCTAGGCGTGCAGGAATCGACCGCCGGCGCAGTCGACGCGATCCGCCAGATCGCCGCGCGCATGCGGGAAATCAATCAATACACAGCGGGAGTCGCGGCCGCGGTCGAGCAGCAGAACGCCGCCACCGGCGAGATCTCGCACAATGTCGCCAGCGCCGCGCAAGGCACCGGTCACGTCGTCGAAGTGCTGGGCGAAGTATCGAACGCCGCGACCGAGACTCGCGCCTCTGCGGAAGTCGTTCGCGATGCGTCGGAGATGGTGGAAGCCGCCGTCGCCAAGCTGCGGCTCGAGGTCGAGGACTTCCTCACCAAGGTCGCGGTTTAAGCGGCCTCAGAAGATCTTCAGCGGCATCCCGGCAGCTACCGGGACAAAAACCATCAGCGCCAAAGCAATGACGAAGCCGATGATGCGCGTCTGCGCGCTGATCGGCGGGCCGGCGGCGCTGCCGGCGCGGACAAAGGCCAGCAGCTCGAACAGGCCGAAAGCGATCAGCACCCAGAAATACGGCGCCACCGCAAAGTTCCGGCTTTGCGGGAACAGCACGATGGTGCCGCCGACGGCGAGGCCGACGACACCCGCGAACACGAGAAAGACACGGCTGATATCCATGAAGCCCCCCGGCTTGTTGTCTGGTGCAGTGTCAGGCCTGGCTTGAGGCCGTCTTCCCTAGCGCCGCCTGCGCTGCCGCCAATCGTGCAATCGGCACGCGGAACGGCGAGCATGACACATAATCGAGCCCGGCCTCGTGGCAGAAGGCGACCGACGCCGGATCGCCACCATGTTCGCCGCAAATGCCGACCTTGAGCTTGGGGCGAACCTTGCGCCCACGCTCGACGCCGATGCGGACCAGTTCGCCGACGCCCAGTTGATCGATCGACACGAACGGATCCGAACTGAGGATGCCGCGCGCCGTGTAGATGCCGAGGAAGCTGGCGGCGTCGTCGCGCGAAATGCCGAACGTGGTCTGAGTCAGATCGTTGGTGCCGAACGAGAAGAATTCGGCGGTTTCGGCGATCTCGCCGGCCATCAGGCAGGCGCGCGGCAATTCGATCATGGTGCCGACGTCGTAATCGAGCGTGGCGCCGGTTTCCTTGGACACCGCCTCCGCCATCGCATCGATGCGCGCCTTCACCAGATCGAACTCGGTCTTGGTGGCGATCAGCGGCACCATCACTTCCGGTTTCACAGGCTTGCCGGTGCGCTTGGCGGCTTCGACGGCCGCTTCGAAAATGGCGCGCGCCTGCATCTCGGCGATTTCCGGATAGGCGATGGCAATGCGGCAGCCGCGGAAGCCGAGCATCGGATTGAACTCATGCATCTCGCGCGCGCGATTGGCGAGCTTCTTCGGATCGGCGCCCATCGCGGCGGCGACCTCGGCGATTTCGGCTTCGCCGTGCGGCAGGAATTCGTGCAGCGGCGGATCGAGCAGACGGATGGTCACCGGGCGGCCCGCCATGATCTCGAACAGTGCGACGAAATCATTGCGCTGCATCGGCAGCAGCTTCGACAACGCCGCGCGGCGGGACTTCTCGTCATCCGACAGGATCATCTCGCGCACCGCCTGGATGCGCTCCTCATCGAAGAACATGTGCTCGGTGCGGCACAGGCCGATGCCTTCCGCGCCGAAGCGCATCGCGGCCTTGGCGTCTGCCGGCGTGTCGGCATTGGCGCGCACGCCGAGCTTGCGCACCTTGTCGGCCCAGCCGATCAGCGTGGAAAACTCGCCGGACAGCTGCGGCTCGATCATATCGACCTTGCCGGCCAGCACCTGGCCGGTAGAGCCGTCGACGGTGATGTGGTCGCCCTTTTTGAAGGTCTGACCGCCGGCCGTCATGGTGCCCGTGGCATAATCGACGCGCAGCGAGCCGGCGCCGGAGACGCAGGGCTTGCCCATACCGCGCGCGACCACTGCCGCATGCGAGGTCATGCCGCCGCGGGTGGTGAGAATGCCTTCGGCGGCGTGCATGCCGTGAATGTCTTCGGGCGAGGTTTCGACGCGCACCAAAATGACCTTGCGGCCGTCGGACTTCAGCGTCTCGGCCTCATCGGACGAAAACACGATCTCCCCTGACGCAGCGCCGGGCGATGCCGGCAGGCCAGTCGCGACCACCTTGCGATGGGCGCGCGGATCGATGGTCGGATGCAGCAACTGATCGAGCGTCAGCGGCTCGATGCGCATGATCGCTTCTTCTTGCGTGATCAGCTTTTCATTGGCCAGTTCGACGGCAATACGCAGCGCGGCCTTGGCCGTGCGCTTGCCGGAACGCGTCTGCAGCATCCACAGCTTGCCCTGCTCCACCGTGAATTCGAGATCCTGCATGTCGCGGTAGTGGCGTTCGAGCACGTTGTAGATACGCGACAGCTCGGCATAGGCTTTGGGCAGCGTCTGCTCCATCGACGGCTTGTCGGAGCCGGCTTCGGCGCGCGCCGCCTCGCTGATTTCCTGCGGCGTGCGGATGCCGGCGACCACGTCCTCGCCCTGTGCGTTGATGAGGAATTCGCCGTAGAGTTTTTTCTCGCCGGTCGAGGGATTGCGCGTGAAGGCGACGCCGGTCGCGGACGTCTCGCCCATGTTGCCGAACACCATGGCCTGTACATTGACCGCGGTGCCCCAGCTTTCCGGCACGTTGTGAATGCGGCGATAGGTGATGGCGCGGGCATTCATCCACGAGCCAAACACCGCACCGATCGCGCCCCAGAGCTGTTGCTCGGGATCTTGCGGGAAGTCGTGGCCGAGTTCGTCCTTGACGCGCTTCTTGTACAGTACGACCAGTTCGGCCCAGTCGTCGGCAGTGAGATCGGTATCTAGCGAATAGCTCTGCTGCTCTTTGTGACGGTCGAGCAATTCCTCGAAATGCTCGTGGCCGACGCCGAGCACGACGTCGGAATACATCGTGATGAAGCGCCGGTAGCTGTCGAAGGCGAAACGGCGGTCGCCGGATTTTTTCGCCAGCGCCTCGACGGTCTCGTCGTTGAGGCCGAGGTTGAGCACGGTGTCCATCATGCCCGGCATCGAGGCGCGGGCGCCGGACCGGACCGACACAAGCAGCGGATTGGCCTTGTCGCCGAACGTCTTGCCGGTGATGCGGCCGACTTCGGCCAGCGCCTTGACGACCTGGGCGCGCAGTTCCTTCGGATACTGCTGCTTGTTGGCGTAGTAGTAGGTGCAGACGTCGGTGGTGATGGTGAAGCCAGGCGGCACCGGCAGGCCGAGGCTGGCCATTTCGGCAAGCCCCGCGCCTTTGCCGCCCAAGAGGTTCCGCATGTTGGGCTTGCCGTCGGCCTTGCCGCCGCCAAACGCATAAACCCATTTGCCCTTGGACGGCGTCACCGCGCGCGGCGACGCCTTCGGCTTGGTTGCCAATTTGGCTTTGGCAGCCTTCCGGACGGGCTTCTTGGATTTCGCGCCGACGCGCGACTTTTTGCGTTTAGCCATGACTCAAAACCTGCTGGATGGATCGGTAGCGTTTAAAAAAGCACCGCCGCCCCTGGCGAAGCAAGCCCGCATTATGGATTAGCGAATGATGCCCAAACCGATGACGCCGACGATGATCAAATAGGCCGCAACAATGAAGTTCAGCAGGCGCGGCACCAGCAGAATGGCGATGCCGGCAACGAGCGCGACGATGGGGGCGAGATGCGTGACGCCGATGACCATGGGATGTCCTTTGGGGTTGGAAGCTGTGGTAAACGAAGAAGCGGGCGGAGAGTTCCGAGCATCCACACATGCATTATTATGAATCAACGGGGCCGCTCCAGCCCGGCAGATAATGGGCCTCCATACTTTTAGCCAATTTCTGCGCTTCTTTGATGGCGGCGCGAAAGTTGTTCACAACGCTCTTGCGCTGCATTCGCCGGCGAAAAAAGTCGGCCCACAGAAACTCGCTGAACGGCGTCGTATCCTTGGCGAAGCCGCCGACCCGGCGAAGCTCTCCGGCGAGGCTGCGGAACGGATCGTCTTTGAGCTTTTCGATCGATTTGGGAATTTTCGAGAAGTCGCGGCGGCGCCCGTTTTCGTCGTAAGGGTGCACCCAACTGTGATGATCGAGCACCAGCCAGAAGTCATCGGGGGTCAGTTGGCTAAGATCGTTGACGACCGTGACCAACACGTTCTTCACCCCCTCTTCGTGCAGCGACAATGCGAGGTGGTGATGGTCGATGACGTAATGACGTTTCTTCGGCCCGAGGATCACCGGAATAAGGTGATCGCCCAGGAAATTGCCGATTTGCTTCGGCCCGCGCTTGCGCAGCCGTTGGCGTTTCTCTTTCACTTCCTGCATCCCCACCGTGATTTGTGTCGGGCGCAGACTGGCAATCGGAATGGGCTGGAGAACGGGATCGCGCGCGAGACTGGCCATAAAAACTCCCGGGTTGCGTGGGCGACCGGGGAGCTTAACCCTCTATCTTCGAAAAATCCGCCACCGCGCGGGTGGCTTCACGGATTTCGTTGAGCAGCTTGAGGCGATTCTCGCGCAAGGCTTTGTCGTCGGCGTTCACCGTGACCTTGTCGAAAAAGGCATCGACGAACGGGCGCAGTTTAGCCATCGCGGTCATGGCGGCGGCGAAATCTTCCTTGGCGACGGCGGCGGACGCTTCCATCTTGGCGGTGGCGACGGCTTCGGCCAGCGCTTTTTCTTCCGGCTCGACGAGACGATTTGCCTCGGGCGCGCCTGAATAGCTCTTGCCGTCTTTCTTTTCTTCGATGCGCAGGATGTTCGACGCGCGCTTGACGCCGGCCAGCAGATTCTTGCCATCGTCGGTGTCGAGGAATTTTCCGAGCGCCTCGACGCGGCGCACGATCATCAAGAGATCGTCCTGACCTTCCAGCGCAAATACGGCGTCGACCAGATCGTGCCGCGCGCCCTGCTCGCGCAGTTGGACTTTGAGGCGGTCGGCGAAGAAGGAAAGCAAACCGTTCGAAAGATCGGAGGGCGAAGATAGCTCAAGATAAACGGTCTCACGTGGATCGCTGAGCGTACTCGGATCAGCAAGCAGGAGATGCCCCGCGTTTGCTTTTTCAATTACCGAATCCAGTCCAGCAAAAACATCATTCGGCATGAAATCGGTCAATGCCGTCACGATCGGATCACCCGGCTTTATGCGATACCGCGCCAACCATTTCCGGCCCCACTGATCCAGAAACGAGGAATAAGCTTCGCGAAAAATTTCCGACGCAGAAACTCTAAGCTGACTCTCAAGAACCAAACGGATCACGCCCAATGCCGCGCGCCTTAACGCATAGGGATCCTTGCTTCCAGTCGGCTTTTCGTCGATGGCCCAGAAGCCGACCAGCGTGTCGATCTTGTCGGCGAGTGCGACGGCGATGGAAACCGGATCGGCGGGCACGAGATCGTCCGGGCCCTTCGGCTTGTAGTGATCCTCGCTCGCATGCGCGATGGCTTCGTCCTCGCCCTGCGCCTCGGCGTAATATTTCCCCATCAAGCCTTGCAGCTCGGGGAATTCGCCAACGACTTCGGTGAGCAAGTCCGCTTTGCACAATTGCGCGGCGCGCTCGGCCTTCTTCGGATCGGCCTTGACCAGCGGCGCCAGTTCCTTCGCCAGCGCCGTGATGCGCGCGATGCGCTCGGCCTGCGTGCCGAGCTTCTCGTGAAACACGATCTGCTCGAACTTCGGCAGCCGGTCTTCCAGCTTGGTCTTCAAATCGGTCTCATAGAAGAACTTGGCGTCGCTCAGCCGCGCGCGGATGACGCGCTCATTGCCGGCGACGATGGCCTTGCCGCTATCGCTCGCTTCGATGTTCGAAACCAGAATGAACTTGTTGACGAGCTTCGCTGTCTGAGGATCGCGCAGCACGAAACATTTCTGGTTGGTGCGGATGGTCGCGCGGATCACCTCGCCGGGGATTTCAAGGAACGCCTTGTCGAACGAACCCATCAACGTCACCGGCCATTCCACCAGCCCGGCGACCTCGGCGAGCAGGCCCTCGTCCTCGACCAGTTCGTAGCCTTGCGCAAACGCCAGATTCTTGGCGTCGGCGCGGATCATGTCCATGCGCCGCGCCGGATCGAGCACGACCTTGGTGGCCTCGAGGTGCGTAACGTAATCGTCGAAGCGCTTCACCTTGAATGCGGTCGGCGCCAGGAAACGATGGCCGCGCGTTTCATTGCCGGCAACAACCCCGCCGACGTCGAACTTCACGATTTCCGGTTCTTCCGTTTCCGGTCCGAACGTCGCGATGATGGAATGAAGCGGGCGCACCCATGACAGCGAACCGGGCTTTGCCGACTGTTCGCCCCAGCGCATCGACTTCGGCCATGGGAAGCCACGCACGATATCGGGCATCATGTCAGCCAGCACGTCGATCGCCGGTTTGCCCGCCTTCTCGGTCACGGCGACATAGAAGTCGCCCTTCTTGTCGGCCTGCACCTTGGCCTGATCGATCGAGGTCAATCCGGCAGCACGCAAAAAGCCGGCGATGGCCTGCTCGGGGGCGCCGACCTTGGGGCCTTTGCGCTCTTCCTTCACGTCCGGCTGACGCGCCGGCACGCCATGCACCGACAGCGCCAGGCGGCGCGGCGTCGCAAAGGCCTTGGCGCCGTCATAGACGAGGCCGGCGGCCACCAGCCGGTCGGTGACCATTTTCTTCAAATCGTCGGCGGCGCGCGCCTGCATGCGCGCGGGGATTTCTTCCGACAAGAATTCGAGCAGCAGATCGGGCATCGGGTCCTCGGAGAATGGTTACCGCAGGTAGCAGGCTCGCCCGGCGCTGTCACGCCGCGTTTTTCAGGCCCGCCGGAGGATTGCCGCAGCCGATCTGGTAAAGG
>Ga0193699_10000244_pt1 | contig 24702 bp, 22 predicted proteins | sample L3c2metaG_FD_160095 | JGI IMG/M metagenome (GOLD analysis project Ga0193699, IMG submission 160095) | Soil microbial communities from a riparian zone of the East river system, Colorado, United States - L3c2 | ecosystem: Environmental > Terrestrial > Soil > Riparian zone | place: USA: East...
CCGACCAACTCCCGATTTCATGAGGGGCTGGTGCAGATATACACACTGACACAGCGACCGGATGAAGCACTTGTGGAAGCCCGTCGTGCTGTGCAGCTCGACCCGCTCTCGCCTACAGCCATTGCCGAAGTTGCGGATGCGCTTCTCGCGAACGACCGCTGCGACGAAGCGCTGTTACAACTCGAAACGCTCAGGTCTCTCCAGCCACCGCTGAACCGAGCGAACCTGATTGCCGCGGAGTGCTACGGGCAGAAGGAGATGTGGCCGGAGGCAATCGCGGAAATACAGGGGATCACGGTGAATGGGGGGCCGCGTGTCTACGCCCTCCTCGGCTATACGCTCGGCCGAGCGGGACGCACGGAGGAGGCGCGGCGGATACTGGCTGTCATGCTTGATCGCTCGCGACGAACCAAAGGCGCCGCGTTCGACGTCGCGCTCGTATACGCCGGCCTCGGCGAGAACGATCAGGCGTTCACCTGGCTGGACAAAGCCGTGGATGATCGGTCTCTTGGGTTCGAATGGATGCACGCAACGGTGAATGGTCTGCGACGCGATCCCCGCTTCGAGAAGCTTGGTCAGCGCGCCGGACTTCCGAAAACCCGCTGAACTAACTCTTCCAATACTTCACGAGCTTCTAATGCACCGCCTCCTCTGGTCGTCGGTTGTATCACTTCTGTTTGTATCAGCGCTTCCTGCACAGACCAAGACGATAGCCGAGCGACTCGGCCATCCGCGCGACTCGAAACTGCTCATCATCCACGCGGACGATCTTGCCGCCGCTCATTCCATCAATGTTGCCAGCTTCGACGCGCTCGACAAAGGGACGATCTCATCGGCGAGCGTCATGGTGCCGACACCATGGATCACGGAAGTCGCCGCCTATGCGAGAGCGCATCCAAACGCGGATCTCGGCCTGCATCTCACGCTCACCAGCGAATGGGAGACGTATCGCTGGGGCAGCGTCGCGCCGGCAGACGAGGTTTCGAGCTTGCTCGACCCGGACGGTACTTTCCCGAATGACGAGGCAAAAGTTGCAGCGAGAGCGAAGCCAGCCGAGGTCGAGCGCGAGATCCGGGCGCAGATAGAACGCGCGTTGGCGCTCGGGATTCGTCCGACGCATCTCGACAGCCACATGGGCGCACTTTTTACCACGCCCGATCTGCTTGCTACATACGTCAAGGTAGCGCGCGAATATCACCTTCCATTCCTCGCCCCAAGGGGCGATCCGCGCACGCCGCCTCAACCGCCGCTTTCAGCGCAGGACGTTCTGGTCGATGCGGCGATCATCGCCAACCGCGAAGTCCCGCGCGACAAGTGGAAGGAGTTTTATCTCAAATCGATCGCCGATCTCAAGCCCGGTCTCACCGAGATGATCGTCCACCTCGGCCACGACGACAGTGAGCTTCAGGCCGTGATGGTAGACCACGAGGGCTACGGGTCGGCGTGGCGCCAAAAGGACTACGAGGTCGTCAACAGTCCCGAGTTCAAGAAGGCGTTGCACGACAACCACGTGATTGTCGTCACCTGGAAAGAGCTGGGGAATCTCTTGCGCCCGACCGGTGCCGCGGGACCATCTCCGGCAGCAATGGCGGCAGCGGCGACGAAGTTTCTGGAGAGCCTCACTCCACAGCAGCGGCAGCAGGCAACCTTCGCCTTCGACGCCAACGAACGCACACACTGGAATTTCATCCCGACGGAGCTCTTTCCCCGCAACGGACTGACGATCAAGGAGATGAGCCAGCCGCAGCGCAAACTGGCTCACGAGCTGCTGCACGCCGGGCTGAGCCAACGCGGCTACATGACCGCGACGCAGATCATGGAGCTCGAGAACATCCTCGCGGCTCTCGAGGCGGCCGCGCGCGCCGCCGGTCCCCAGCCGCCACAAGGCAATTCGTTCGTGCGTGATCCTGAGCGCTACTTCTTCTCGATCTTCGGCACGCCATCGACGCGGAATACGTGGGCGTATCGCGTCGAGGGGCACCACCTGTCGCTCCACTTCACCGTGGTCAACGGCACGCTCGTGGCTGGAGCGCCGTCATTCTTCGGATCCAATCCGGCGGAAGTCCGATCCGGTCCCAAGAAGGGCACTCGCGTACTCGGCCCCCTGGAAGACGTCGCGCGGTCGCTCCTCGAATCGCTCGACGCCTCTCAGCGCGAGAAAGCGATCATCAACGGTGTCGCCCCGAACGACATCGTAACGCTGACGAAGGTGAAGGCCGATCCGCTTTCGCCCGTTGGCATTCCGGCGTCAGCACTCAACGCCACCCAGCGTGCGCTCCTGAAAAGGCTGATCGACGTCTACGCCGGCTACATGACGGACGACATTGCTGCTGATCGTCTCGCGCGCATCGAGAAGGCCGGATGGGACAGAGTCGCGTTCGCGTGGGCCGGTCCGCAGGAGCGGGGACAAAAGCACTACTATCGGGTGCAGGGACCTACATTCCTTATCGAGTACGACAACACCCAGAATGATGCGAACCACATTCATTCGGTGTGGCGCGATTTCAATGGCGACTTTGGAGAGGACCTGTTGCGCGAGCACGTCAAGGGAACGCCGCACGATCACTAAGTCACTGCCATGAGCGCGCGCGAGCGAAAGCTGACTATCGCAGAGCGCCGATTCGCCGAGCGGGCCAGTGAGCTGGCCAAGCTCGGGCTTCAGGAGCGCTTCGAGCGTATTTACTCGACGAATCTCTGGTCGGATCCTGAGTCGCGCTCCGGTGTCGGATCCACGCTCGACTCGACGGCAGTCGTGCGAGCCGAACTGCCGAAGGCGCTTCGCCAACTCGACGCGCGCGCGATGCTCGACGTCCCGTGCGGCGACTTCACCTGGATGAAGCGCGTCGACCTGAGCGGCATCGAGTACATCGGTGGTGACATAGTTCCGTCGATCGTTGAAGCGAACCAGCGCCTGCACGCAACTGAGTCGCGCAGCTTCGTGCAGCTTGACCTTACGCGAGACAAACTTCCGGACGCGGACGTGCTTCTCTGCCGGGACTGCCTCGTGCACTTGTCCTACGCCAACATTCGAGCTGTGTTTGCGAACATCGCGCGCTCGCCAATTCGCTACGTGTTGATGACGTCGTTCCCCGGACGAGCCGACAACTACGACGTAGCGGATGGAGACTGGCGTGCGCTGGATTTCCAGGCGCCGCCGTTTTCCTTTCCCGCCCCGCGACTGGCGATCGTCGAGCAATGCGAGGAGGAGGACGGATCGTACGCGGACAAATCGCTCCTCGCCTGGCGCGTGGACGACCTTCGGGTCGACCTCTGAACGATGATATTCGTCCGATGACTACGGCATCCCAGCGAAAGCCCGCAACAGAACGGCAAGAGATCTCACTCAACGAGGCGGCGACGCACGTGCTCGAGGAATGCCGCACCGTAGTGCCGGGTATGCAGGCCCTCTTCGGATTCCAGCTCATTGCCGTTTTCAGCGAAGCATTCAAGGTCCAACTGTCGCCGGCCGAACGAATGCTGCACCTCGTGGCAATCGTGCTCGTGACGATCGCCCTTGTTCTCGTGATGGCCCCTACGGCCGTTCACCGTCAGACAGAGCCCGAGTCGGTCTCCCGGCGGTTCATTACCATCTCTTCCCGTCTGCTCATGGCGAGCATGATTCCATTGGCCATCGGGATTTGCCTGGACGTGTATATAGTCGCGCGGGTCATAGTTGACTCGCGTGGCGTCGCGGCTATCGTGGCGGCATCGCTGCTCGCTGTCTTCATCGTGTTCTGGTTGCTGCTACCACGAGCGGTCCGTCGAGCGAGCATCGAGTAGATGCCAAATCGATGATCGATCCTCCACGCGATAACGAGGCTTATCGTTTCCCCGTGTCGGTGAAGGGAGTGATCATCCGCGACGGTAAGGTGATTCTCTGCCGTAACGAGCGCGACGAGTGGGAGTTGCCGGGCGGGAAGCTAGAGATATCGGAGTCCCCCGAGCAGTGTCTCACACGGGAGATCGCAGAAGAGCTGCGGCTCAACATCCAGCCGCGGACAATCCTTGATTCCTGGGTATACACCATCGCGTCCCGCGTACACGTCGTCGTGATTGCCTACGGCTGCGCGGAGTCTTCGCTTGGCGAGGCCGTTCTGAGCGATGAACACAATGAGATCCAATGGTTCCGGCTCGCCGAGATTGATAGGTTAAACATGCCCGAAGGCTACAAGACCTCCATTAAATCCTGGTCGGCGCGAATGCGAGTCGCCGGCGAAAAAGTGAGCTAACCGAGAACCCAATGCGCATAGCTAACATCTGCCGCATTTTCACGCTCGTGCCGAGCCTCGCGTTGTTCACCAATGTCGTTGTAGCCCAAACCCCGATCGGTATTTTCGAGGCGCAGACGGATGTCGGTCGCGCCAGAGGCTCGAGACCCGCGCTATACGAGCCGCAGCTCCAGACGTATCTGGTTGCAGGCTCGGGGCAGAACATGTGGGGCGACCGCGACGATTTTCATTTCGTGTGGAAGCGGTTGACGGGCAACTTCATCCTCTCCACTCGGGCGCGATTCATCGGCGCGGGAGTCGAGCGGCATCGAAAGATCGGCTGGACCATTCGTCCGTCCCTCGAAGCGAACAGCGCGCACGTAACCGCGGCGATGCATGGCGATGGACTCGCGTCGCTTCAGTTCCGTCGAACAACTGGCGCGGTCACCGAGGAAACGAGGGCACCGGACAGCTTGCCGAACACTGACGCGGTAATCCAGCTCGAGCGGCGCGACGGCGTCTACCTCATGTCGGTCGCGCGATTCGGTGACACGCTGGTGACGCGGCAGCTCGCCGACGTGTCGCTCCCGGATACGGTGTACGTCGGGCTGTTCGTCTGCGCCCACAACGACACCGTCGTGGAGCGCGGCACGTTCAGCAACGTGCGCATTACGACGCCGGCGAAACGGGATCTCGTTCCTTATCGCGAATACATCGGCAGCAACCTCGAGATTCTGGACGTCGCGACCGGGAACGCGACGATCGTGCACCAGTACCGCGGATCATTTCAGGCTCCGAATTGGACTCACGACGGCAAGGCGCTGATCTACGCGCAGGAAGGACTTCTCTATCGCTTCGATCTCGCCTCGCGCGCGCCCGCGGCGATCAACACTGGATTCGCGACGCGCAACAACAACGATCACGTCCTCTCGTTCGACGGGCGCATGCTCGGCATCAGCCACCACGCGGCGGAGGACAGCGGTGCATCGATCATCTATACGCTACCGGCGACCGGAGGCACCCCAAAGCGCGTGACCGCGAAGGGTCCTTCGTATTTCCATGGCTGGTCACCAGATGGCCGCTGGCTCGTGTACACCGGCATTCGGGGCCCTGAGCTGGACGTGTACAAGATTCCGGCGACCGGCGGCGACGAGACCCGCCTCACTTCCGCGGCGGGATTGGACGACGGAGCCGAGTTCACGCCCGACGGCGCGTACATCTACTTCAACTCGTCACGCAGCGGACGAATGCAGATCTGGCGGATGCGTCCCGACGGGAGCGAGCAGACACAAATCACGAACGACGGCTTCAACAACTGGTTCCCGCATATCTCGCCGAACGGGAAGTGGATCGTGTACATCGCCTTTCCGCCGGAAGTCCCCGCCAACGACCATCCGTTCTACAAGCACGTGACGCTGCGGTTGATGCCCATCGGCGGCGGCCCGGCGCGAGTGATCGCCTATCTGTACGGCGGTCAGGGGACGATGAACGTGCCGTCGTGGTCGCCCGACGGAACTCGACTGGCGTTCGTTAGCAACTCAACGATGCCATAGTCATGATTCTAAAACTGCCACTTATCATGATTACCGCATTCGCTATGGCGGCGTGCAACCCCTCGGAGCCAGCGACCGGTCCCGAAGAAACCTTCGCATCTCAAGGCGTCGTGGCTGGCTTCGTCCGGGACGAAGCGGGCCGAGGAGTGGCCAACGCAGTAGTCTGCGCGGTTGCTGTCTTCAATGTCTCCGGCACGCCCGTTCTTGTCTCGAACCAAGCGTCTACGATCACAACCGGCGCGTACCTCGTTCCCATCAACCTCAGGTTCAACGCAAACGCTCGAGCTGGGCTCGGTGTCTCCGCGAATCCGCCTCTAGGCAGCGGCCTCGAACCAAAGTCCCAATCTGGATTTTCACTCCTCATCACGACGACGCTTCCACCGGCAGAAACTACCCACGTCGATATGGTACTCGCGCCAGGAACGCCATCCAGCAGCGTTTTTTGCGCCTCGTGACGCTGCGGCCGAGTCAAACCGCCACTTCTTTGCGCAACACGGGTGCGACGCGGGTGCCGAGCATCTCGATAGCCCGCATCAATTTCGCGTGGGGCAGCGACGCCGCGTTCATTTGAAAAGTGAAACGCGAAACACCGCCCAGTGCCTCGCTATGTCTCAAAATCTTCTCGACGACTTCGTCGGGACTCCCAATCAACAACGCGCCGCGCGGCCCTCGCTGAGCATCGAAGCCGGCGCGAGTCGCAGCGGGCCATCCCCGTTCTTTTCCGATGTCGGTGAACGCGCGCGCGTAACCGGGAAAGAAATCATCGGCAGCCTCCTGGGTCGTCGCCGCGACGTAGCCGAGCGAGTGGACGCCGACCTTTAGTCGATCGGGCGGGTGACCCGCACGCTCGCCTGCTTCCCGGTAGAGATCGACCAGCGGACGGAAGCGGTGCGTTTCCCCGCCGATGATCGCCACCATCAACGGGAGCCCGAGCGCTCCGGCACGGACGAAGGACTTCGGAGTTCCACCAACGCCCAGCCAGATGGGCAACGGATTCTGCACGGGCCTCGGGTAGACACCCTGCCCTGTCAGCGCAGCCCGATGCTTGCCGGACCACGTAACGTGTTCGTTTTCGCGGATCTTCAGCAGCAGATCGAGATTCTCGGCGAACAGCGAGTCGTAGTCCTCGAGTCGTAGACCGAACAGCGGGAACGAGTCGATGAACGATCCGCGGCCAACGACAATTTCCGCCCGGCCCCGCGACAGAAGATCGAGTGTCGCGAAATTCTGAAACACCCGCACCGGGTCGGCCGAGCTGAGAACGGTTACCGCACTGGTGAGACGTATGCGGCTCGTTCGTGATGCCGCGGCTGCGAGAATCACCGCAGGCGCGGAGTCGAGGAAATCCTTGCGATGATGTTCTCCGATTCCGAAGACATCCAATCCAACCTGATCGGCGTGTTCGATCTCTTCGACCAGGTTGTTCAGACGCTCCGTTGCACTGAGCCCCCGACTGCTGTCGGTGTGCGCCGCCGCGAAGCTGTCAACTCCGATTTCCACTCATCGCCTCCGCAAGCTCGCTGATACGCGGCATCTTCTCTTCCACATATGATCTGGAAAGACGCCTGATGTCATCGCGGCTTTCGCCCACGAACGGACCGTGCATCACGATGGGAACGCCTTGGCGCTCGCCGGCGTAGAGCATCACCCTGGCGCCACTATCGCCGGCGGTGATGCGCGCTGAAGTAACGCCCGATGCGTTGGGTAGCGGCAGGGCGAACCAGCCCACCTGGCCCGCTGTCAATCGCGTACGCTCCTCCCCGACGGAGACAGCGCCATCGAGTACGTACAAGAACCCGTTGTACGAATCGGGCAGCTCCTGCACGAATCGAGCGCCTGGTTGCAGTCGAAGGTCGATCAGTGTCACGGGGACGTAGTTGTGTGTCGTCGCACGCGCGGATCCCGAGCTTCCGCTGTAGACGCGCGCTTCCACGCCCGGCTCACGCCGGACTGGCGCGGCGTCACGCGTAACGTGCTCGAATCGCGGTGCTGCCCAGCGATCCTGTTGTGGAAGCGTCAGCCACAACTGCAGTATGCGACTCTTCCCCAGCGGCACCACGTTCTCGTTGTGGATCACGCCACTCCCGGCCGTCATCCACAGAACGTCTCCCGTTCTGAGCGTTCCTTCATCCCGATCACGCAGCTCCCCCTCCACAACGAACGTCACCGTCTCGAAGCCGCCGTGCGGATGCGCGCCGCCTGCTTCGCGCCCCGGCTCGAGATCGATGCGGTCGTCCATGAGCACGATGAACGGATCGTTGCGCGTGAATTCCTTCGGGTCGATGACGCTGACCGCCGTGTGTCCCTCACCGATGAAACCCGGCGAGGGAGGTGCTGTCGTCACTAGTCGTCCGATACCACGGTCTTTCACGGTCAACTCCGAGCGGCGCCAGCTGGCCGCCGGCGCAAAGCGAGGTTGGCGAACCCGCCCACTACGCCGGCGGTCAGAGCGATCCACGTGTACACGATGGGCAGGCGTCCGGCTATGCCCAGCCAGTTGTCGAGCGAGTATTGGCCGAAGCCGGTGAGTGCGAGCCCCAGCGCCGAGATTCCGTACAACAGTGGCAGCTCGATGCCATTGTTCGCGGCGAACAATCCGTGTTCCCAGTGCACCGTCATGGCCGCGACGATCATGACGGAGATCATGAGCGCGGGCCCAACGGGGCCGAGGAATCCGAGCGCGACGAGGAGGCCACTGATGATCTCGCTGATCGAGGCAGCTGCGGCAAAAGCAGGGCCGGGTTGAAAGCCAAGCTGCACGAAGAACTCGCCCGTTCCGCGAAGCCCATAGCCTCCGAACCATCCCAATAACTTCTGCGCTCCGTGCGCGGCCATGATCAGGCCGACGACAACTCGCAGGACCAGAAGTCCGATGCTCAATGTCTGTAGCTCCATCGGGTAGGTACCCATAGTGCCTTTCCCCCTTTATCTATATTAGATTACTGTTGGTAACTATCAGCAACCTAAACCGGTCGTTCGTGGCGAAAAAGAAGGCACCCGAACGTGCCCGAGTCACCTTGGAGTAACCAATGAAAAAGAAGGGCATAGCGCGGCCCCCCGAGCTCCAGCACACGCCGGCGAACTGCCATGCGCGCGAGATGTTGGCGCGTGTGGGAGACAAATGGTCGGTGTACGTGATTCACGTCCTTGGTCATGCCGGCACACTGCGGTTCAACGAGCTGCGCAGCCAGGTTGCTGGGATCAGTCAGCGGATGTTGACCGTGACGCTCCGCGGCATGGAGCGCGACGGCCTGGTGACGCGCAAGGTTTATCCCGAGGTGCCGCCACGCGTGGAATACGCGCTCACTCCCCTCGGTGCGACACTTCGGCAGCTCGTGCGAGGACTCGTCGATTGGTCAGGCGCGCATCTCGCTGAAGTGGACGCGGCACGGGCCGCGTACGATGCGCGGATGAACACCCACCGGAGGATCGATGGCTCGAAAGATCATATACTGGGGCAGCACAGGACTCGTTTCGCTAGCGCTGTTGGGTTCCCTGACCTACCTCACCGGGAGTGAGCAGGTAGTCTCCGGATTCGCCAGGGCCGGCTATCCGCAGTACCTCCGGATAATTCTGGGAATCGCCAAGCCGGTGGCGGCCATCGTCCTGCTCATCCCGGGATTTGCTCTACTGAAGGAATGGGCGTACGCGGGCGTGACGTTCGCTTTGTGTATGGCGACCATCTCCTCCTACGTATCGGAACCTCACCCGAAATGGATCATGCCGCTGGTGCTCCTGGTGCTCGTCGCCGTGTCCTACCTGATCAGGCCTCCGAACAGGCGAGTCGCACCAGGACCACACATTTAGACAGCGTACTCGTTCAACTCGGCGGTCGTCGGATCGATGATCGTCGCGACCTCGAGCACGCGATCCGCGGGAAATCCGCCCAGCCTGGCGTGCTCACGAATGATGTCGGCGTTTGGGGCGATGTACACGCAGGTGATTTTGTCCTCGGTCACGAAGCTCTGCACCCACTGAATGCTGGGACCCAGCTGTTTGAGCACGGCGCAGGATTTCTGCGAGATTCCCTTCAGGTCCGCGGCAGACAAGGCCGCCGCGTTCGGGATCTCCCGCTCGATGAGGTATTTCGGCATTGGGTTCTCCGTTCGGTTGATGGTTTGATCAGTGGACCATCGCGGCAACTTCGGTGGTGTTCTCGCAAGTGACTCTCGGATTCCAGCTCTTGAACATTCCGCTCGGGTTCTCGCTCCAGACCCAGGCGTGAAGTCCCCACAGCTGAAAAACGTCGTTCTGTATGAAAGGCTGATCGAACAATCTCGGCGGCGCGGCATCGCGGCTGTGGAACGTGTACGGGATGATGTATTCCACTGCGACGAGCCGTAGCCGGCCGTTCTTCTCGGGCTCGTAGAGCAGGAGCTCTGGCTTGTCCACGCTTACCGATCCGTCGAAGAGATCGGTGTTTCCGTAGTGGAATCCCATACCGCCAGCTCCGAGGGGATCCGTCATGCAGTTCGTGATCTTCGCTCCCCACCCCGCGTCCCGCGCAACTTCGAACCGCTGAAACGCCGCCGTCGCCTGGCGAAGCGTTGCGAGATCCTGTTCGACAGCTGACCCAAACCCCCGGCTCGCCAGTGCCTGCGGCTGAAGATGGGCGGTGCTTTCTGTGGGAATCTTCTCGCTGCATCCGCCCAGCAGCGCAATCCCGGCAATCAGCTGTACTGTTCGTCTCATCGTGCCCTCGTCCGATAGAAGTGAGCTCTTACCCGCGCGGAACATGACGCGGGCCGATTAACTGCTCCTTGCCCTCGGAGTTAGCCAGGAATTAACCGGCTAACAAAAGCGGCCGGGAATAAAATCCCCGCCAACGTGGTCTTGATAAGACAACCCTTTATCCGGACCTGGCCGCATGCGACACACTCACAAGACAACTCTCATCGAGAGCATTGATACAACCAGCGATTCTCACTCGAATCGAGACGATTCCGAGCTCGACCAGGACGGCGTCGATCGGCGCAATTTCCTGAGCTGCATGGCTTGGGTAGGAACGGGTCTCTTGTGGACGATCAGTGGTGGCGTCCCGAGCTCGTCCCGGCTCGGCGCACAGGTGCCAAAGAAGGGCGAGCTCTTCTTCATGCAGATCAGCGACAGTCACATCGGGTTCGACAAGCCCGCCAACACGGACGTCAGCGCAACTCTTCGCGCGGCGATCGGCAAGATCAACGCGCTTCCGGTTCAACCCGCGTTTCTCCTCCATACGGGTGATATCACCCAGCTCTCGAAGACCTCCGAGTTCGACACGGCAGATCAAATCCTCCGGGAAGCTCGCGCCGGCAAAACCTTCTACGTTCCCGGCGAACACGACGTGAGCGTGGATGGCGGCGCGAGCTACCTCGAGAGGTACGGCAAGGGAACACAGCGAGGGCGTGAAGGCGGAGGATGGTACAGCTTCGACCACAGTGGCGTTCACTTCCTCGGGCTTGTGAACGTTCTCAATCTGAAACCTGGTGGCCTCGGCTCACTTGGCCCCGAGCAGCTCGAGTGGATCCAGCGCGACGTCCAACACCTTTCCAGCAGCACGCCGATAGTCGTGTTTGCGCACGTGCCGCTCTGGAGTGTGTACCCGGCGTGGGGTTGGGGTACCGACGACGGAGCACGCGCGCTCGGCTACCTCAAGCGCTTTGGCTCGGTGACAGTGCTGAACGGTCACATCCATCAGACAATGCAAAAGGTTGAAGGGAACGTGGCGTTTCATACGGCGCTCTCGACCGCATTTCCTCAACCGCGCCCGGGAACGGCGCCTTCACCGGGCCCGATGGTTGTGCCGGCCGGTCAACTGCGAGACGTTCTTGGTGTGCGCGAAGTACACTATGTGCCTTCGAACCGTCACCTCGCGGTCGTGGATCATACGCTTTCGGGCAATGCCCCCGACGCCGCATTTGCGGCTGGCGAGGCCGCGGCGAGAGCACATGCACCAGCCCAACCGCAGGCCGCCACGAACGAGGTAACCATCGACAACTTCGCCTTCAATCCGAAGATTGTATCTGTTGCCGCCGGCTCGAAATTGACGTGGCGCAATCGGGATGACGTGCCGCACAAGATCCAGAGCGCGGACAATCGGTTCGCCGCTTCACCTTTGTTGGATACGAAAGCAGCGTACTCGGTGGGATTTCCGGAGAGCGGAGAATTCCCGTATTTCTGCTCGCTGCACCCTGTCATGCAGGGAAAGGTTGTAGTGACTCGATGATGCTGAGCTCGACGTGGGGTTAGCAGGCCGTGCTGGCAAGACCGTAGAGGTGCCTCGTTCCGCAGGTCCTCATGAGGGCGGATTTGAGCGTGCCATCCTTCCACATCTTTCCGGAGCGTTCACTCTCGCGATGTACCTCACCGGAAACAAAGCCGATGCGGAGGACGCCGTGCAGGAAGCAATTCTCCGCGCAGTGAGATACTTCCCGACACTGCGCGAGGACGATGCCCGCGCCTGGTTCCTCACCATTGTTCGTCGCGTGTGCTTCACTGCTTATCGCACCAACCGGCCGGAAGGAGCCGACATGGTCTCCATCGAGGCAATCCCGTTCCAGCTGGTCGATCAGCGCGATCAACCTGACACGACTGCGGAACGATCGCAGGTTCAGCAGCGAGTGCGCGACGCGATTGACCAGCTTCCGGCGCTGTTACGGGAGGCAATCGTGCTTAGAGAACTTCAGTCGTGTTCGTACGCGGAGATCGCTGCGATTACTGAGGTGCCCGTCGGGACGGTCATGTCGCGCTTGTCGAGAGCCCGAGTGCGGCTTGCCGATCTTCTGCAGGATGTCGTGGATTTCGGAGATGTAGCATGAGAGAGCGCTTGGATCTGGGAACAGCGGTGCGCGATGCGCTGCCGGTTTATGAGGCGTCGCCGGAGCTTCGCGCCTGGGCGAGGGAACAAGCCCGAAAGCTCGATCAGGAGTCGGTGCCCGAAGGTGCATTCATGAATCCAGCACGTGCCCGGTTTTGGAATTCTTTCCCGTTACGGATCGCGGCAGGACTTGTGATCGCTGCCTTCGCCGGCTGGGGAATCGGATCGGTCCGGCCAATCGGCCAACCCTCCTCCACCACCAGGACGACGAATGAGCTGGTTGACGCCCACGTCCGATCACTCTTGCCGGGACACTTGCTGGATGTCGTCTCCAGCGATAGGCATACTGTGAAGCCGTGGTTTGCCGGCAAGACCGATATTGCCCCTGCGGTCGTGGATCTCTCCGAAAGCGGATTTCCGCTGCTCGGGGGGAGACTCGATTATGTCGACGGTCATTCTGCCGCTACGCTCATCTATGGCCGGCGGCTGCACACCATCAATCTTTTCGTGTGGCGGAGTGGAGACGGTGAGCCCGCCGACGGACCTTACACAGTGCGCGGGCACAGCCTGCTCCATTGGACAAGCGGAGGGTTGAGTTATTGGGCGATTTCCGACGCCGCTCCTTCTGAGCTCCAGACCTTCCGCGAAGCGTACACCAGATAGGAACGTCGCTGCACGGCCGTCTCATTGTGGCCTCGTGGGACGGAAGTGATCTTGTACGACACGATGATCACGGTCCAACTCCTCGGGGGCGCGTCCCTGCGTTCCGGAGACGCTCCCCTCAGCGGTCCACCTGCCCAGCGGCACCGCATCGCACTGTTGACGCTCATCGTTGCTGCCTGGCCGCAGCCTCTCTCACGCGACCGGGCGATGGCGCTGCTCTGGCCCGAGCGAGACACCGCCAACGCGCGCCGACTCCTCAACCTCGCGGTGCACGTGCTGCGCTCGACACTTGGTGAGGAAGCGATCGGATCGACAGGCGACGGACTCCTGCTCAACCCGTCGCGGCTGAAGTGCGACCTGCACGAGCTGCGCACTGCGATCGCCGCGGATGCATCCGAAGGTGTCGTGCGCCTCTACGGCGGTCCGCTCCTGGATGGATTTCATCTGGACGAATCCACCGAGTTCGGCTACTGGCTCGATGAACGTCGGAGCGAGCTCGCCCACGCCTACATCGGCGCGCTGCTCGCGCTTGCGGAGCGGCAGGAGCAGTCGGGCGACGCGCATGGCAGGGTACGCACCTGCCTTCGATTGGTAGCCGCGGATCCACACTCGGGCGTGTACGCGCAGGCGTTGATGCACGCTCTTGACGATGCCGGCGACCGGGCCGGCGCGATTCACCACGCGAGCGAACATGCGCGCCGCCGGCGCGCGGAATTCGATCTGGAGCCGGACCCGGAAGTTGCCGGGCTGGCGAGCCAGCTGCGCAGCGCACCACCTAAGCGTAAGCCCACGTTGAATGAACCCGCGCGCGCCCGATCTCCGTCTGTCGCGGTGCTGCCGTTCCTCAACCTGAGCGCGGACGCGGAGAACGAGTACTTCGCCGACGGGATCACCGAGGATGTCATTGCGCACCTGTCGAAGATCCGCGCGCTCAAGGTCATCTCTCGTACTTCAGTAATGCAGTTCAAGCAGCGACAACACAGCTTGAAGGAAATCGGGGCGACACTCGGAGCCACGACGGTGCTCGACGGCAGCATTCGACACGTCGGAGACCGGGTACGCATCGTCGCCAAGCTGATCGATGTCGAGACCGACAAGCACGTGTGGGCCGAGACGTATGACAGGCAGCTGACTGACATCTTCTCGATCCAAACCGATGTGGCGCTTCAAATTGCTGCCGCACTCAAGGCGGAGCTCTCGCCCGATGAGCACACTCGCGTGCGAAAGGAGCCGACGAAGGACCTGAAGGCCTACCAGCTCTTTCTTCAGGGCCGGCAGTGGTTCATCAAGTACACGCCTGACGCATACGCGCGCGCCATCGAGTATTTCGATCGCGCTATCGCACGCGACCCCTCGTTCGCTCTCGCCTGGGCGAACCTGGCAATCGTGTACACCGAGCTGATCGAGGTCGGCGCGATGGAACCCGGCGTTGCGTATAGTCGCGCGTCGAAAGCCGCGGCGAACGCGCTCACGCTCGACCCCGAGCTGGGCGAGGCGCATTGCACCTCGGGATACCTGAAGGGCGTGCATGAGTTCGATTGGGCTGGTGCGGAGCGGGAGTTCAAGCGCGCGTTGGAGCTGAGCCCGAGCGGCGCTGACACCTATGACTATTACGGGCGCCTGTGCGCGGGACTCGAGCGCTACGACGACGCGATCGCGCTGCAACATCGCGCCAATGAGCTGGACCCGCTCGCGCATCGACTGGATGGCGTGACGACGCTATTGCGCGCCGGGCGGTACGATCAGGCCATCGCTGACGCCGAGTCTGCGGTGGAGTTCGACCCGGACTATGATCGGGCTCGGGCCACGCTCGGCTGGGCGTACTTCCTCAGCGGAAGGCAGGATGAGGGTTTGGCCGAATTGGAACGAGCGGCTTCGGTCTCCAGGAAAAACACACTGTGGCTGGCCCAGCTGGGAGAGGCCTATGCGTTGGCCGGCAAGACGGAGAAGGCGCGAGACCTACTGCGACAGCTCGAAGACCTGGCGAAGACCGGTTTCGTATCGCCCTACCATTTCGCATACGTCTACACCGGTCTCGGCGACTTCGATCGGGCCATGGATTTCTTGGAGCGCGCGGTAGCAGACCGCACCGGGCCAGCCTACACCATCAAGGGCTCGTTCTTGTTGGCGCGCCTGCGCCCACATCCAAGATTTCGCGCCTTGCTCCGGCAGATGAAGCTGGAGTAGCGCCCGGTGCTTCACTCCGTTGGCCAAGTGTCCGTTGGAGGAATGCGCTCCCGTCCCGTTATCGGCGACACGGACGCCACGATCGCGTCCGCGATCTCATCCTCGACCGCAAAAATATCTTCGACATCGCGATCGTAGACATCGGCCCACTGCATCACATCATCAGCGGTGCTGCTAAGACGCGCGGTCACGCGCAGCCTGTCACCAATGCGCTCGACAGTGCCCTCGAGCACTAGACGCGCTGACAGGTTCGCCGTTCCAGCGGTGTCGCTTCGACGTTTCACAGAGCGAGGCCTGCCCGGCGCGAGCACTCGAAGTCCCGCGGTCTTCATCAGCTTTCCCGCAACGGCGTTGGTGACACCCGTCGCGAGATACGCATTGCCGGAATCCGCTCCCAGAGTCACGAACGGCAGCACGGCGATGACGCCGAGATTCGGTTTGGCTGCAACGACACCGGTCTCGGCTGATGCGGTGTTCGGATGCATCCGCGTGTAAATCCCCGCGCTCATCGCAACCGCACCAACCAGTGCCAACGCGCCGACCACTACGCGACGCGCGGCGTTGCTGCGCCGTCGCACCGCGATCGATCCGGATCTTACAAACGATCCGCTGATCGCCTCTGGATCTTCCAGCGTTTCCACGAGCTCGGCCGCGGTCTGCGGACGATCGGCCGGATCGATCGCCAGGCAACGCGCGATAATTCGCTCGAGCCCGGCGGGGACATCGTCCCGTGCCAGAGAGAGGGGCAACGGCGGAAGCGTGAGTCTCGCCGTCAGCATTTCGCGCGGATTCAGGTCGGCGAAGGGCGCCGAGCCCGAGAGCATTTCATACGCGGTCGCGCCGAGCGCGTAGATATCGGCACGGCCATCGATCTCGGGATCACCAGCCGCCTGCTCGGGCGCCATGTAAAGAATGGTCCCGAGCGACATGCCGGTGTTGGTGAGTCCGTTGCCCTTCTCGCCCGACCGGCGCGCGGACGACAGCGCCTTCGACACGCCGAAGTCCGTGACAGTCGCGGATCCTGCCGAGAGAAGGATGTTGCCCGGCTTGATATCCCGATGGACGACGTTCCGCTCGTGCGCAAACGCGAGGGCGCGCGCAACATCTTTCATGATTCCGAGCGTTTCGCGAACCCCGAGCGTTTGGCGGCGCCGCAAGGTTATGTCGAGCGATTCACCGTCGACGTAGGGCATCACGAAATACGGGATGCCGTCGATCTCACCGGCTTTGAGTATCGGAACTATGTGCGGGTGCTGGAGCCGGGCAACGGTGAGAATCTCGCGGCGAAATCTTTCCGCGGAGACGCTCGCCGCCAGCTCGGGCGGCAGGATCTTGATGACCACCTTTCGGGCCAGATCATGATCCTCGGCCACGAATACTTGCGCCATGCCGCCACCAGGGAGCTCGCGCTCGATGGTGTAGGATCCGCCAAGAGCGGAAAGCAGGCGTTCGGAGATCGAGGCCATTGGGACGGAAAAAAGGAAGACAACCGGGGTAAGCACCTATTAGATAGCATGTGGGGGCGAAAAGGTTGGCATCCCCACGAAGCTCTCCCATAAAGGCGTACGTGGAGGAGCGAAGTTTTGCTCTCCGGGGTTAACGCACGGCTGTGTTGGTGCGTCTACCCTGAAGAACGCGGGCTAAGGGTCAGGTGGTCATGAGAATCACAAAACTGGGTGCGGTCGTAGCGGCGCTCGTCAGCGTCGTACCGGTATATGTGCCCGCCCAGAACGCGGGCGCGAAGAGTCCTGCCAGAACGGTTGCGCGGTCCGATGTTCGCGAGCTGCCAGCCGATCAACAGATAATCCAGGCGCTCAACCGTCTGACGTTTGGTCCCAGGCCCGGTGACGTGCAGAAGGTGCGCGCGATCGGGCTCGACAGCTGGATCGACCAGCAGCTTCGTCCGGACAAGATCAATGATTCTGGGATAGAGAAGTTTCTCGCGGGATATCCGGCGATCAACCAGGATCAGAACGATCTGCTCCGGCAATACTCAGAGCAGCAACGCGCGCGGCGGCAGGTAAGGCAGGAGAGAGCCGACACGACTCGCGCGATGAATGGCGCGGACAGCGTGGCGATGCGCCAGCAGCTGCAGCAGCAGTTCAATCTCACCAGACAGGTGGTCACTCAACTTCAGTCGTCGCGCGTCGCGCGTGCAGTCGCGAGCGAGAGACAGCTCCAGGAAGTGATGACCGATTTCTGGGAGAATCACTTCAACATCTACGCGCAGAAGGGCGGACCGGAGCCGTACTATCTGACGGACTTCGATCAGAACGTCATCCGTCCACGCGCGCTGGGCAAATTCCGCGATCTGCTCGAAGCAGTCGCCCAGAGCCCGGCGATGCTGTTTTATCTCGACAACGCGCGCAGCATGGCTGATAGCACGCGCCCCACCCTCAACGCGCAGGGAGGTCTCGGTGCAATCCGCGTGAGGCCAATGCGGAGAGGCGGCCTTGGCGGAATAATGGGTGGGATGCGTGGTGCGGAGCAGATGCAACGGCAACAACAACAGCAGCGGCAGCGCCAGGGTCTCAACGAGAATTACGGTCGCGAGCTGCTCGAGCTGCATACGCTGGGAGTAGATGGCGGGTACACGCAGCAGGATGTGATCAACGTCGCGCGGGCGTTCACCGGCTGGACGATCAAGCCGCCGCCGCAAGGTGGAGGATTCATTTTCCGACCGCAGGTCCACGACGCCGGCGAGAAAATCGTCCTCGGGCACAAGCTCGCGGCTGGACGTGGAATGGAAGACGCGGAAGATGTGCTCGACATCCTGGCGAAGAGTCCGGCGACGGCGCGCTTCATCTCGTTCAAGCTGGCGCGGCGATTCGTGAGCGATTCACCGTCGAAGGCGCTGGTCGATCACGCCGCACAGGTTTATCTCAAGACCGACGGCGACATTCGCGAAGTCCTGAGATCGATCATCACTTCGCCCGAGTTCTTCTCGCAGCAGGCGTTTCGCAGCAAGGTGAAGTCGCCGTTCGAGGTCGTCGTGAGCGCGATGCGCGCTCTCAACGCGGCACCGGACAGCACTCCGCGCAGCGCCCAGGTCATCGCATTTCTCGGCCAGCCGATCTTTGGACACCAGGCGCCCAACGGATGGCCGGAGACAGGCGACGCCTGGATGAACACGGGTGCGATCCTCAACCGGATCAACTTCGGAATGGCCGTGGCGGCTGGACGGCTGCCCGGCGCTGACATTCGGGCGCTTCCAGTCCTCGACACGATTCGCTCGGCCTCGCGTGACAAGCAGGTCGACGCCGTCGTCGCGACGATTCTCAACGGAATGGTTTCGCCCGATACGCGCGCCGTACTGGTGTCGGGTGAGCACCCAATGCTCGCCAACGGCGCGGGCGGCAACGCAATTCAGGATATGTCTCCGCGCGATACGCCTGCGCCTGACGCCGGCATGGCGGGTCAGGAGATGGCAGATGGCGGCAATGCAGCGCGCGTGCGCCCCAATCAGAACGGCGGTGCACGGCGCGCCGCACTACAAGGACGGGGATTCGCGAACCTGCCGCAGCTTACCGGGCTTCCGCAGATCGTTGGTCTCGCGCTCGGCTCGCCCGAGTTTCAGCGCCACTAGAAGGGAGAGAAGATGGAACGCAGAGCATTCATGAAATCGGGCGCCCTGGCGCTCGTGACGATGGGATTGAGCCCGAGCTTCTTGCGCCGGACGGCGTTCGGCATGGAGCTGTTCAACGCGCCAAAGGGCAAGGTGTTGATCTGCCTGTTTCAGCGCGGCGCGGCCGACGCCCTCAACATCGTCGTCCCGCACGGCGAGAAAGCGTATTACGCGATGCGTCCCTCGATCAACATTCCCCAGCCATCTCGGAGCAATCCCGCCGGAGCGATCGATCTCGATGGATTCTTCGGATTGCACCCCGCGCTCGCGCCACTGAAGCCGCTCTACGACCGCGGCCTGCTGGCGCCCGTGCAGGCAGTTGGAAGTCCGAGCACGACGCGCTCACACTTCGACGCGCAGGATTACATGGAGACCGGCACGCCCGACGTGAAGGGCACGACGGACGGCTGGCTCAATCGCTATCTCGCCGTGAAGGGAACGTGCGACGAGTGCAACCTCGCCAAGACTCCATTTCGCGCGGTTGCACTGACTCCACAAACGCCGCGCATTCTCGAGGGTCCTTCGCCGACGGTCGCGATGAACAGTCTCGACGAGTTCAGCGTGCGCGCCACCGGAAATTCGGCAGAACGTCTGGAAGCCCTCTATCGCACCGGCTCGGCCGACCTCGTGCACGGCACCGGTGCGGAGATGTTCGACGCGGTGAAGATGCTGCGCTCGGCGAATCCACAGAAATACTTGCCGCAGAACGGCGCCGAGTATCCGCGCTCGCAGTTCGGATCGCGTCTTCTCCAGATCGCGCAGCTCGTCAAAGCCAACGTCGGACTCGAGATCGCGTTCGCTGATGTCGGCGGGTGGGACACGCACGTGAATCAGGGATCATCGACCGGCCAGCTCGCGCAGCGCCTCGATGACTTCTCGCGCTCGATTGCCGCGCTCGTCACCGACCTGGGTGACAGGATGGACGATGTCGTCATCATGACGATGTCCGAGTTCGGTCGCATGGCACGCGAAAACGGAAATCGCGGCACCGATCACGGTCACGCCGGCGCGCTCTTCGTGATCGGCGGGCATGTGAAGGGCGGCAAGGTGCACGGGAAGTGGCCGGGCCTCGAGCAGGAGCAGCTTTACGAAGGCCGTGACCTCGCTCTTACGACGGACTTTCGGTCCGTATTCGCGGAGGTCGTGTCGGATCATCTTGGAGCTCGTGCACTTGACCGGATTTTCCCGGGCTTTGTAGCATCGCCGCGAGATTTTCTCGGAATCGTCTAGAAGTCAACTTCGAAATTCACAGATGCGTCGTTCTATGTTGCCTTTTTTTCTCGACCAGACCAACCCTAGAACTTAAAGATCTTGCCGAGCGCCTTCCCGATGCGTTTTCCGAAGTCGTTCTGCCAATCGCGTTGGTTCGGCCAGTCAGGATTTTGCTCATCGCCCATGTCGGGCCCGTGCACTGGACAGGGGATCGTTGGCTCAGTGCCCGGTTTGTAGTACTCGTTCCTCGACGCGGGACACCATTCGGTCGCCAGATATCCGGTTGTCGGGTCGATGATCCGCATCGTCATTCCCGGAGGCGGATTCCACGCCGTCGGGTTCTTCGCCTCGCGCCAGCCATTCAGGTAGAACTCGGCCCACGCCGGTGCGGCGAGTCTGCCGCCGGATGCGTCGCCGCCAATCGGGGCAGGATTGTCGAAGCCGAACCAGAAGCCGGCGACAAGCGTCGGCGTGTATCCGACGAACCAGACGTCCGTACCGCTGTTCGTCGTCCCCGTTTTTCCGGCGACCAGCCCCGTCACTCCGTAGTCGCGCACGGCTTTGCCCGTGCCGTAATCGACTACCGACTGGAGCATCGACGTCACCTGATACGCGTCGCGCGGATCCATCACAGGCGTTCCGCGCCCCTCCTCTTGCTGCCAGATCTGCGTCTTGTCGGCAGTCTCAATGCTTCTCACAAGTCGTGGCTTGACTCGGAAACCGCCATTGGCGAACGGTGCGTACGCGGTGACGAGCTCGATCGGTGTCACCTCGAGCGAGCCGAGTGCCATGGACGGAACGTTGGGGAGCTGGCTGACTATTCCGTTCCTGTGCGCGACGTCGATGATGCGCGGGATTCCTACTGCCTGACTCACACGCACCGTTGCCGCGTTCGCTGATTTGATCAACGCTCGCCGAAAAGTGATGCGACCAGAATAATCATCGTTGTAGTTGGCCGGCGACCAGACATCTCTTCCCTGGATCACGTCTATCGGATCGTCGTCGACTTCGGATGATGGCGTGTAGCCTGCGGCCATCGCCGCCGCATACACGAACGGCTTGAACGCCGATCCCGGCTGTCGATGAGCGAGGAGCGCGCGATTGAAGTTTCCGCGCTCGTACACTCTTCCTCCGGTCAACGCGCGGATGTCGCCGTTTCGTGGATCGATCGCTACCATCGCGCCCTGGATTTGTGCGCGTCGCCCCGTCTCCGATTGTATCGCCGCCGCCTGGCGTCGGACCGCGCGATCGGCCGCGATCTGAGCGTTTCGGTCGAGGGTCGTGCGAACGGTGAGATCGACGATGTCGGACGTTCCGCCCTGAATGATGGAATCGACGATCGCGCGAACTGCGTCGAGCGCATAGGAATCGTTCGCATCCTTGGGACGCCATTCATCGCGCGCGATTCGCAGAGGCTGCGCCTGGAGGCCGGGAAGTCGGTTCGCCGAGACGTAGCCTTCTTTCACCATCAGGCTCATCACGAGATTGCGCCGGGTGAGGGCTCGATCCGGGTGACGTCGCGGAGTGTAGAGCGACGGCGCCTTGGGTAGTGCGGCGAGCATGGCAGCCTGCGGCAGGTTCAGCTGATTCACGCTTCGCCCAAACAGATCCCTGCTGGCTGCCTCGACTCCGTACACGCCATTACCCATGTAGATGACGTTGAAGTAGAGCTCGAGGATCTGCTGCTTCGTGAGCGATCGCTCGATGAGGCGCGACAGCCGCAGCTCGGTGAGCTTCTGTCGAAGCGATCGCGCCGGATATTTCCGAACCGCGAAAGTATTGCGCGCCACCTGCATCGTGATGGTGCTGAATCCTTCGCGAGTACGTCCCGCTTTCAGGTTGGTCGCGAGGGCGCGAAAGAATCCACGCCAATCGAGACCGCCGTGCTGGTAGAAGCGCCTGTCTTCGGTAGCGATGAACGCCTGTTGAACGAATTCCGGGACCTGCTTTAGCGGAACATTGACCCGCCGCACGGTTTCCAATCGTCCCATGGGACGGTTGTAACGGTCCAGGATTACGCCGCCCTGATCAGGTTGAAAACTCTGGATGTCGCGCGGCGTCGGGCAACTGTCGAAGCCGCACGTCGCCAGCCAGACGTCAGTGACGTAAACCGCTAGAATACATATTGCGAATGCGCCGAGCAGTATCTCGCGGCGTCTCGTTTTTATCTTTAACAGAATTCGGGAAAAATGTATCGTTCAGTCCTCGTCGTAGTCGTCGTCTTCGCAGCCGCCTGCAAGGGTGGAGCAAACGCAGCGTCTGCCGCGAACAGTAACAGCAGCGCCCCGGACGCGCGCGCGGCTGCTCACATATCAGACACCGGATCAGCCGTCGCGGGTCCAATCTCCACTACGCAAGCGTCCGCGCCAGGTTCCGCCCCGGCAAATCGGGTTCCCAACGAGATGGGGCGAATCATGGTGCTGGAGTATCACCTGATAACGGACCACAACGGCGACTACGCGCGCGAGCGCGGCCAGTTCCGGAAGGATCTCGAGCTGCTGTACAACCGCGGATATCGTCCCGTCAACATGAGCGACGTGCTGGACAAGAAGCTCAATCTGCCGCGCGGGCTTTCTCCCGTCGTCTTCGTGTTCGACGACGCATCACCGGAACAGTTTCGCTACATCGACAAGAACGGTCAGCTCGAAATCGATCCGACGAGCGGGATCGGCATCTGGCTCGATTTCAGGAAGACGCATCCCGACTGGGACAACAAAGCCGTGTATTGCCTGCTATCGGGTGCGTCGGCCGGCCACAACTTCTTCGGCGACCGTGGAGTGCAGGGTCAGAAATCGAATTGGCGATTCCGCAAAGTGAAGTGGCTGGCCGACAACGGATTCGAGCTGTGCGATCACACGCTCTGGCACGCGCAGCTGAACAAGTATCCCGACGCGTTCGTGCAGGAGCAGATCGCGCGCAACGCGCTGGCGATCGATTCAGCGGTACCGGGATACAAGATCAGATCGATGGCGTTGCCGCAGGGATTGTGGCCGAAGAACCGCGCGCTGGCGAGCAAGGGATCGTGGACGAATCCCAAGACCGGCAAGACCGTGAGCTACGACTGGCCGGTGGTGTTCGAGGTCGCGGGTGGGCCGATGCGCAGTCCGTACGATCCGGCGTTCAACCCGGGCAAGACCCCGCGCATCCAGGTAATTGGCGATGCGATTCAGCGCATGATCGACAAGCTCGAACAGTCGGGCAACATGTACATCTCCGACGGCGATCCCGCCGTCATCGCGCGACCAGCTTCTGGTACAACAGCGACTACCACTGGCGCGAAGCATTGATCGGTTAGTTTCTGACTCCTTCGCCGGTCAGTCGGGCGAGGGGTCCTCTTCGCCGCTACGCTCGCTTGGTCGGGGCCCCTAACTGCGGGTCTCGCTCGCAGGCTTACTGCAGTACCGCGCTTATGGGCGAGAGGATTCGGTTACGCTGAGCGACAATGCCGCGCGAGATTTCGTGGTGCGCGCAGTTATAGATCTCGACGAGAGAGGCGACGGGTGTCCCCGTAGGCGACGACCCACGAGCGACAATCGGACGGCGAAACTCGCTAGATACAGCGATCGGTAAGGGACCAACATGTTCTATAGCCGCGGTTACGAGCGAGAGCCCGGAGCCGAAGGGGACACCCGGCGCCGACCAAGCGCGATGGACTATCAGCAAACGCGCACCTCAAAACTTCCACCCCTTGAGCGTCTTGATCGCCTTCTCGAGCGCGCTCCGCTGGTCGGGATGCTGCGCCGTTGCGAGCAGATCCTCGTACGTATCGATCGCGAGATCCACCGCCTGATAGTCGTGCGCGGCGCCCGCCAGACTCGCGGCGTTGTCGGCAAGATTCGCCTTCGCCAGCTCGTCGAGCGGAAAGCGGGCGGACACCTGCTGCCACCGCGATACACGCTCGCGCGGGTTCGACTCGGCCAGCGCCCACAAATGCCACGCGGCCCTGTTGTCGGCGTCAGACGCGATTGCGCGCGAAGCGAGATCGCCTACCGCCTCCGGACCGGCGCCGATCAACCAATAGTGATTGGCGAGTGCGACAAGCGCTTTCGCATCGTCAGGACGCTCAGCAACAGCGCGTTCCAGCTCGGGAAGCGGATCGGTTAGGCCTTCGCCAGTATCGGAGATTTGCGGCTCGGTCATCTCTTGTGTGGAGATTGATGCGCAGAATTGGCCGTGATTGTAGGAATATAGGCAACGCCCAGATTTCGACGCCGTGAAACAACTGCTGGACAATCAGTGTACCAGACCCTACCATTTACCTTGTTGCTGGACATTTACACCGGCAGATAGTACCATTCGTGTACGAGCGCAGCCCTGTTGGCGCGCCACTTCCAAACAGAATCGGGTTCCGGAATTCGCGTGAGTTTGCCCCGCGGTCCCCGTGAGCCATTCGAGTAGCACTTTTCTTCTCAGCCACACCGCCACACCACAACTGCATGAGCGAACGCCGACGTCCTT
>Ga0193699_10000245_pt1 | contig 24501 bp, 25 predicted proteins | sample L3c2metaG_FD_160095 | JGI IMG/M metagenome (GOLD analysis project Ga0193699, IMG submission 160095) | Soil microbial communities from a riparian zone of the East river system, Colorado, United States - L3c2 | ecosystem: Environmental > Terrestrial > Soil > Riparian zone | place: USA: East...
CAAAAGCGGGTCAGAAGCTGCGTTGGAGGCCAAGCCGTACCTGATCGTACGCAGGCAGGCTGCCATGGTCGCTGTGTCCGGCCTGGTAGGTGAATGCCCAGTCCTTTTTGAACCAGTGTTGTCCGCGGATGCCGAGGCTGCGCACTTCCGTGTTCAATGTGCCGAGCGCTCCGAAGTCGGCGAACTCGCGGCCGGCGGAATAGGAAACGCCGATCGAGTCGCGGGCACTGTAAAGGTAATCGAACAGCAAAACCTGGCTCGGCGCCAGGTTCAGGCTATTGGCGCGCTCGAGCTGGAACGCATAGGATGCCCGAAAGCTCTCCCAGAAGCGTTCGACCTTGAGAAACCCGACTCTCGTCTGGAGCGTTTGGCTGTATTCCCTGCTCAGGCCCCCCGCCTGCAGCTTCCACCCGTCTTTCAAATCGATATCCCATCTCCTTTTCCGCACTATCGCGAATACGCTGAGCGTTGGTGATGCGGGGACGGCGGTCCCTGCGCCCGCGAGCCGCTGGGGCGAAGCCAGCGTTTCGCTGCGCTGACAACAGGATGGGGACAGCGCGTTCCTGTCGCTGAGCCCGAGGGTTTCGCGCGAAAGTCCATAAACGGTATTGCGCTCTGCAACGCGGTCGAAGGCCGGGAGATAGACGCCGTCCCAGCTTGTGAAGCCGTTGGCGAAAGCGTCGTTGCTGAATCCCAATCCGATCCCGATACGCCTGACCGTCTGCGTGGCACGCGAGGCTGGTGCCGCGCCGCTCCAGTTGATCCCTATGGCCCCATTCTCCTGGGTCACGCCCAAGCCTGCCGGCTCCGAATTCCAGCCGGCCGCGCGAACCCCCTGGAGCGGCTCGGCGGCCGCCCCGATTGGGTGCACGGCGGCCGACAAGGCCGCAGCGATCAACAAATGCCGGAGATGCTTCATGGTTCGATGATCCCCCCTTTCCCCGGGATGCACCGTGTGATGGGGTGCATAGGGCGGTATATCTCTGTGTGCTGGCGCACATATGGGGCGACAAACCGGGGGCCGAGCCCCCCGTTTCAGCCTTCCGGGACGATCAGCCGCGAGCTGCGGGCGGCGATTTTCGCTCTAGGCGGCCTTTGCGCGATTCGGGAAGATCTGCGGGCGCATCTTCGGATGGCATGCCATGTATTTCGGCGCGTACGGAGTTTCCGCGCCCAGCTCTTCGGCGGCGTGCCAGGCGAAGCGCGGGTTCCACATCATGCCGCGCGCGAGAACGACGAAATCGACTTTACCCGAAGCGATGAAGTCCTCGCATTCGCGCGCGCTGGTGATCAGGCCCACGCACATGGTGGGGAGGCCGGCTTCCTTCCTGACCTTTGCGGCGAACGCAACGTTGTACCCGGGCGCGAACGGGACCTGCTGGCGCGGATCGAGCGCGCCGCTGGAGATATCGATGTAGTCGCAGCCGAGCTTCTTGAGCTCCTTGGCGAACACCGCGGACTGGTCGACATCCCACCCGCCTTCGACCCAGTCGGTGACGGAAATCCGCACGCCCATCGGCTTGTCGGCCGGCCACGCCGCGCGCATCGCGGCAAAGGTCTCCAGCGGAAAGCGCATGCGGTTCGCAAGGCTCCCGCCGTACTCGTCGGTGCGCCGGTTGGAGAGCGGCGACAGGAACTCGTGCCCGAGATAGCCGTGCCCGGCGTGCAGCTCGACCAGGTCGTAGCCGATGCGCACGGCGCGGCGGGTCGCCTGCACGAACTCTTCGCGGACGCGCGCGATGTCGGCCTTCGTCATTTCGCGCGGAACGTGCCAGTCGGGCGCGTACGGCAGCGCGGAAGGGGCGATCGTCTGCCACGCGCCTTCTTCGGGCTTGAGCGGCTTGCCGCCGAGCGAAGGCGGCAGGGTCGAGCCCTTGCGCCCCGCGTGCCCGAGCTGCAGGCCGTGCGCCGTCACCCCGTATTTCCGGCAAAAATCGATGACGCGTTTCATCGCGGCTTCGTTCTCGTCGGAGTACATGCCGGCGCACTTCAGCGAAATGCGGCCTTCTGCACTCACGTGCGTCGACTCGGTCATCACCAGCGCGCCCGCGCCTAGCGAAAACTGGCCGAGCTGCATCAGATGCCAGTCGTTGGCCGTGCCGTCGTCCGAGTTGTACTGGCACATCGGCGAGACGACGATGCGGTTTTTCAGGGCGAGGCCCCGAAGCGATATCGGAGTGAAGAGCGCGCTTGCCATGTTGTTCGAGTCTCCGTGGAGGTTTGGGATCGAGGTGTAGCGGGAAACGCAGTATGCGCTGAACGCGCGCCGCCTGCGGATCGAGCCGGTTCCCGAAAAAAAAACAGGGGCGGCCGGAGCCGCCCCTGGTCTACCGTTGGAACATTCGCATCAGTTAGCGGTACAGGTTTTGCGGGATCTTCGCCGCGGCGAAGATATCGTCGCGCGAATTCTCGAGCTGCCGGCGCAGATTGTTCAAATCCACGTCGAGCAGCTTCCCCTTCCACTTGCGCACCTTGCCCGCGACGATCACGGTCTCGACGTTGGTGCGGTCCATCAGCGATACGACCGCCCCAGGCACGTTGTTGAGCGGCGCAACGTTGATCGCGGTCGCGTCGAGGATGATGATGTCGGCCTCCTTGCCCGGGGTGAGCGAGCCCGTCTTCTTGTCGAGCCGCAGGTGCTTCGCGCCGTTGATGGTGGCGTAGCGCAGCACGTCGCGCGTCGTGAGCAGGGACGGCGTGCCAGGGGCAGGTGTCGGGTACTGGTTGGGCGGATAGAAATCTCCCTGCTCCAGCACCATCTGGTTCACGACCTCGCGCTGCATGTTCATGCAGACGCGCATCTGGGTGAAGAAGTCCGCCGTCATCGTGACCTCGACGTCCGTGCTCAGCGACGGTTCCATGCCCAGGCTTTGCATCTTGATGATGGGCGGCTTGCCGTGGCGCATGTTCATTTCGATCGGGAAGGCGACCGAGACCTGTACGCCGTGATCCTTGACTCCCTGCCAGCCCAGGTCGGACATCCCGGTCATGTGGATGAAAAGATTGTCAGGTCCGAGCCCGAGCGTGCCGCTGTCGCCACCCTTGCCTTGGGCGAGCAAGTCCAGAGTGGGGCGAATGCTGAACGGAGAGAGGATATGCGCCGCGATCTGCAGATCGAGCGCTCGCCCGATATTCCAGGCCTTCTCGTAGCCCGGAAGGTAGACCTCGCCGCCCATGATCATGGTGACGAGTTGGTCGCTCGAGGAGAACCACTGTTTCTTGATGCGGGGAGCGTCGCCCGGATATTGGTTGTCGGGATTGCTGCCGGTAAAGACGTTACCCGCGCTCTCGAAGAAGCCGAAGGCGGCGCGGCGCCCGGTATCGAACAGCGCCTGGATGGCGGCGTCCGAGTGCTTGGGCGAGTGATGGATCTGCGAGACGTCGTGCACCGTCGTGACGCCGTCGTCGAGCTGCGCCAGTCCGCCGAACAGCTCGCTGATGTAGACGTCCTCCGGCCGATACACGGGCGCGAACGTGAGCAGAATGTATACGAAATAGTTGGGATCCGCGCTCGGCCCGCCCGAGCCGTCGTTGATCAGGAGGCCGTTGGCGAGAAAGCTGCGCAGCGCCGTCTCGAACTGGTGATGGTGCGTGTCGATGAAGCCCGGCATGACGATCTTGCCGCGGGCGTCGATCTCCCCGGCGCCGCTTGCGTGCAGATTCGGCCCGACGGCGACGATCTTCTTCCCCTCGACCAGCACGTCGGCCCGGACGAAATCACCCACCTGCGGATCCATCGACATGACGTGGCCGCCGCGGATGACATAGCGCCGGCCACGCCGGCCGCTGTCCTCCGGCGCATCGTCGTCGTGCGCCGAGGCAGGGCGCGCCGCGAACAAGCTCATCCCCGCCGCGGCAGCCGCGGTCGCCGTCGACGCCTTCAGGAAATCGCGACGCCCGAGTTGTGAACCGGAATGGTCCTGCGGCTTTCCTTGAACGCAAAGTATGCACATCTTGGTTTCCCCCTCCGAAGTGAGAGTTGCGATACCGCGGCGCGCGCCGCGGAGCTTCATGGCGTATCCCCCAGCGGGCGCCATGATCTGATTTGATTTTAGTGCAGCCAGATGTTCCCGGGAAGTCGTCCACACGTTCCTGAAGACACGTGGCCTTGCCCACTCGCGCCAGTGGGCATTGCCCACTCTTCGCCCGAGGAGGAGGCTTGGCCCTGAACCCCTATAATCCTTCGGGCATGCGCGTCGTCAGGATATTCACCAGGGACTCGGGGGAATCGGCGATCGAGATCCGCCGCGTCCCGATGAGCGGGGCGGGGAGGCCCATCTCCGAGACCTTCAGGTGCGACTCCATCTTTTTTCGCGAGACGCCCGAAGGCCACGTCCAGGATTTTCACAACGCTCCCCGGCGCCAGCTGATTTTCCTCACCTCGGGCATCCTCGAGCTCGAGGCGAGCGACGGCCGCCGCCTCATCTGCCGGCCGGGAGACCTCATCTTCGCCGAGGACGTGCAGGGCAAAGGCCACATCACGCGGTCGCTTCGCGACGTGCGCGGCTTCGTGCACGTGACCATGCCCGAGGATTTCGACGTCAGCCGCTGGCCGCTGGCCGATGCATGAAATGAAACCCTTGCGCCGATTCCTTTTCGCCCTGGCTTTGGGATTGCTGAGCTTTGCAGCGTCGGCGCAGACCTCGTCCCGCCCGATGCGCATCCTCGTGCCTTTCTCGGCGGGCGGCGCGAGCGACACCTACACCCGCATCGCGGCGCAGAAGATCACCGAGCAGACCGGTAAATCCATCGTCGTCGAGAACCGCACCGGCGCAGGAGGCAGGATCGCCTGGGAGGCGGCGGCGAAGTCCGCGCCCGACGGCGCCACCGCGGCGCTTATCGACGCCACGTATCCGATGTTGCCCGGGCTGTTCGAGAAACTGCCCTGGGACGTGGCGAGCGATCTGGTTCCTGCCGCGATGATCGTGCAGACGCCTTTCGTCATCGTCGTCAACTCCGGATCGAAACTGGAGAGCCTCGCCGCGCTTATCGCCGAGGCGCGCGCTCGGCCGGGAAAACTCAACTTCGGCTCGGCCGGGATCGGCAGCGTCAACCACGTGGTCAGCGAGCTCTTCAAGGCGAATGCGCGCGTCGATCTCACGCATATTCCCTACAAGGGCATGAGCGATGCGAGCGTCGCGCTGCAGGCGGGGCAGATCGATCTCATCATCGCCGCTTCGCCGACGGCCCTCGGACCGATCAAGGGCGGCAAGGCGAAGGGATTGGCGGTGAGCACGGCTCGACGCTCGGCGGCTTTTCCCGGAGTGCCGACCGCGCTCGAGCAAGGCGTCGATTACGTCGCCACCAACTGGTTCGGGTTCGCTTTTCCCAGGGGCACGCCCAAGGAAGCCATCGACGCGCTGCGCGAGGACGTCGTCAGGGCGCTCGCCGCTCCCGACGTCAGGGAAAAGCTCGCCGCGCAAGGGGCCGAGCCGTCGAACTTCACGCCCGAGGAATTCGCCCGGTTCCTCAAGGAAGACACGCGCAGGTGGACGGAGCTCATCAGGGCGAGCGGCATCAAGGTGGAGCAGTGAGCCTTGGATTTCACGGATGCAACTGAAAAAATTAGGCGGGGATTTTGCTCTGGAAGCGAGCGGCGTCGATCTCGCTCAGCCGCTTTCCGACAGCGCCTTTGACGAAATCGAAAGAGCGTTTTTCGCCGCTCAGGTGCTCGTATTCCGGGGGCAGAAGCTGACCGCGCGCGAGTTTCTCGGATTCGCGCGCCGCTTCGGGCCGCCCGAGCCGCACGTTGTCGACCAGTTCCACCATCCCGAATACGCCGATATCCTGATCCTGTCGAACGTGGTGCGCGACGGCAGGCCGACCGGGCTCGCCGATGCCGGGACCTATTTCCACACCGACTATTCGTATCTGGAGATGCCGGCGCGGGCGACGATGCTGTACTCGATCCAGGTGCCGCGCTCCGGCGGCGATACGCTGTTTGCGAACCAGTACGCCGCCTACGACGATCTGTCCGACACGATGAAAAAACGCCTGAAAGGACTCGTCGCGCTGCATCACTACGGCAATCGCGACGATCTCGGGGACACCTCGCGCACGGCGGCCTCGTTGCTGACCGAGGAGCAAAAGCGCAGGCTGAACTGGGTCAGGCATCCGGTTGCGCGCCGCCATCCCGTAACGGACCGCACGGCGCTCTACGCGGTCTCAGGCAGCTCGTTCGGCATCGAGGGCATGCTCGAAGCCGAGGCGCGCGCGCTGCTCGAGGAGCTCAAGCGCCACGCCACGCTCGAGAAGTACTGGTACCCACTGAGGTACGGCGTCGGCGACGTGGTAATCTGGGACAATGCCTCGCTGTTGCACTCGGCGACGCTGACCGACCCGGATGATGCGCGCACGCTGTGGCGCATCACCATCAAGGAGACGAGGAGGCAACCATGATACGCAGACAGGTTCTGGCTTGGGCGGCCGCGGCCATGACGGCGGGTTTCGCGGCGAGCGCGATCGCGCAGACCATCACCTTGCACGGCGCGGTGCAGTTCAACGACGATCATGCCTTCAACAAGTCGCTGCTCAGATTCGAGGAGCTGGTGAAGAAGTATTACGGCAAGCCTGTCAACTTCGTGCTCCACCGCAACAGCGAGCTCGGCCTGGAGAAGGACTACTTCGCCTACATGAACCAGGGCAAGGGCGTGGACTACGGGATCGTCTCGCCGGCGCACATGTCCACTTTCTCGAAAGCCGCGCCGTTCATCGATGCGCCGTTCCTTTTCCGCGACCTCGACCACTGGAACAAGGTATTGGACGCGGACCTCCTGAAGCCGATCGCCGACGAGATCGCGCAGAAGGCCGACGTGATGCTGATCGGCTACGCGGGTGGCGGAACCCGCAACATCTTCGTCAACAAGCCGGTGCGCAACCTGGCCGAGATGAAGAACCTCAAGGTCCGCGTCCAGGGCGCGCCGATCTGGAGCCGCACCTTCGCCGCGGTCGGCATGTCTCCCACGGTGATCGCGTACAACGAGGTGTACAACGCCATACAGAACGGCGTCATCTCGGCGGGCGAGAACGAAGCCGCCGGTGTGGAGTCGATGAAGTTCTACGAGGTCGGTCCCAACCTGTCCATGACCGAGCACGCGATCACGATCCGGCCGATCTGCTTTTCCGGAAAGACTTTCCGCGGCCTGCCCGCCGACCTGCGGGCGGCGATCATCCGCGCGGGAAAAGAGGCGGGCGCCTATGGCCGCCAGGTCGAGTCCTCCGAAGACACGGCCAAGCTCGAAGCGCTGGAAAAGGCCGGCAAGCTGAAGCGCATCACTTTCACCGACCGCGCGCAGATGAAGAAGCTGGTGGATCCGGTGATGGAGGCGTACGCGAAGGAGATCGGCGCCGAAAGCATCTTCACGGCGATCAACAACACGAAGTAGCTTGAACAGATAGCTTGAAGAAGCTGCTCGACGGCACCCATCGGCTGCTCACGTGGCTGATGGCGGCCACCGTGGCGATCCTGATCGTCCCGGTCACGCTGCAGATCATCTCGCGCTACACGGCGCTGATACCCTCGTGGATATGGACCGAGGAGCTGTCGCGGTTCCTGTTCATCTGGATGATCATGCTGGGCGCGATGATCGGCGTGCGCGAGGGGTCGCATTTCGTGGTCGACGTGTTGCCGGATCTCCCGCCGCGGGCCGACGCGCTCCTGCAGATCGTCACCAACCTCTTCATCCTCGCGTTCGCGCTGGTGTTCATCTGGTGGGGCGTCCAGTTCGTCCGTTTCGGCTGGGACCAGACTTCCGAGCTCGCCGAGCTGCCGATGACGTTCATCTTCATGGCGTGGCCGGTGGCGGGCGTGACCTGGGTGCTCTTCCTCGGTGAAGCGTTCATCGCGAGCTTCCGCGCCCTTGCGGGGAAAGCCGGCCGATGATGTCCGCGGCTCTCGCCCCCGGCGCGGCGGCGATCGTCCTCTTCGGGACGTTCCTGGCGCTCTTCGTATTGCGCGTGCCGGTGGCCTTCGCGCTGGGCCTGGCGTGCCTGCCGAGCCTGGTCCTCGAGCCGCGCCTGTCGCCGATGATGCTTTTCAACGAGACCTTCAAGGCCTACAACTCGTTCATCCTGCTCGCGGTGCCGTTCTACCTGCTCACCGCGAACCTGATGAACGTGGGCGGGGTCACCGACCGGCTGGTGCGCCTGTCGCGCTCGATGGTGGGCCACTTCCCGGGCGCGCTCGCGCAGATCAACGTGCTGCTCTCGGTATTCTTCGCCGGAATCTCGGGCTCGTCTACGGCGGATGCGGCGAGCCAGAGCAAGATCTTCATCGACGCGCAGGTCAAAGAGGGTTACGGCTTGTCTTTTTCGATCGCGATCACCGCGGTCTCGGCGGTGCTGGCGGTCATCATTCCACCCTCGATCCTGATGATCGTATGGGGCGGGGTGATCTCGACCTCGATCGGCGCCATGTACCTCGCGGGCTTCCTTCCCGGACTGCTGATCGCCGCGGCCCAGATGGCGACGGTGCACGTCTACGCGAAGATCTACCACTACCCGGTCTATCCGCGCGCGACACTGAAGGAATTCTTCTACTCCACCTGGATCTCGATCCCGGCGTTGCTGACAGCCTTTATCATCGTCGGCGGCGTGCTCCTCGGCTGGTTCACGCCGACTGAATCCGCGTGCGTCGCCGTGCTGTACACGGTCGCGCTGTCGGTCTTCGTGTACCGCGAGATGAAGCTGAAGAACCTCTACGATTCGTTCGTCGAGACGGGACGGCTCTCCTCCGTGGCGCTCTTCTGCGTGGGCACGGCGTCCGCCTTCGGCTGGCTCCTCGCCTACTACCAGATTCCCAGGGCGCTGCTCGAGAACGTTTCCACGTGGGGGATGGGCATCACCGCGGCGGGCTTCTTCATCGCCTTCGTATTCCTCGTGGTCGGCTGCTTCCTCGACGCGATCCCCGCGATCATCATCTTCGGCACCATCCTGCAGCCGCTCGCGCAATCGGTCGGCATGCATCCGATCCACTTCGCGATCATCGGCATCGTCTCGCTCGCCTTCGGCCTGGTGACGCCGCCCTACGGGCTGTGCCTGATGATCTCCTGCGCGGTCGCCAAGGTGCCCGTCAGGTTCGCTCTCAAGGACACGATGATCATGCTGGTGCCGATGCTCCTCATGCTGGCGGCGATCATCATATGGCCCGACATCCCGCTGATCCTTCCCAGGCTGATCGCGCCCGAACTCCTGAAGTGAGCTAGGGCCGCACGGCGGGTGTTTCGATCTTCATCCCGTTCGCGCGCCACATCAGGTAAAGCTCAAGATCCACGAATTCGGGCGCTCCATACGAGTAGGATTCCGCGCGTATGCCGATGAGGCAGTTGCGCAGCCGGCGCTGCAGCGACCCCAGGCTTTCCCACTCCAGGCGGTACAGCGGGTATCCGGTCGGGTGCGCCTGCGGAATGACGCTGCCTGCGAGCCGCTTTCCCCAGTTGCCGTCGTGGCACTGGGCGCAGGCGAGGTTGAGCTGGCCCTGGCGTCGATGGAAGGCTTCCCTGCCGGAATCGAGAAACGGCCGGGTTCGCTCGTCGATCGCGATCTTGATCGGCAGGCCGCGCGATTGCCGCGCTACGTACGCGGCGAGCGCCAGCAAGTCCCTGCTCTCGAAAGCGAGCGGCGCCGCCTTCTGCCGCTCGGTGCGGCAGATGTTGATGCGCTGCTCCAGGTTGACCGGCCGGCCGCGCGAGTTGTCGAAGGCCGGATAACGCGCCGCGACGCCTTTCATGCTCGCGCGTGCATCGCCGTGGCAACCGGCGCACGCGCGATCCGCGGCGCCCGCTTTCCTGTTCCACAGCGCCTCGCCGTCGAGCACCCACAGCATGCCTGGATTCGTAGCATCCTCGTCCTGCATTGCGCGTGTTTCACGGCCCATGAGGTCGTACCCCGAGCGGCGCTCGGTGAGGGGAATTTCTGCGGCAGCGCAGATGGCTGCGAAATCGAGAAGCAGGCAGGCGGCCGCCGCCAGTGCGAGACACGGACGCACGCCGGACCGGACGCTCACTCGACTCGGATCGAGGCGGTCTCGGTCACGGTATAGCCGTTGTCGCCCGACCATCTGAACGTGATCGTGCCGCTCTCGGTGGCGACGGTGGTGAAGGCGAGCAGCGGGTTTGCCGCGATTGCGGAATGCAGCTCGGCGCGGAAAATCTCCTCCCCGTTGTAGGCGCACGCGAAGGAGCGGATGATGTCCCGCGGGATCAGCTCGCCGAGCTGAGTGCGGCGAAATCCCGTCTCCATCGGGTGCCCGGCCAGCGTCTTGATCTCGATGATCTCGCCGCGTTTCGCCCGCGCGGGCAAGGTGACGACCGCGCGCGCCATCAGATCAACCCTTCCTCGAGACAGGCCGAGAGCGTGACCACGACTTCGGCGCTGTCGGACCAGAACGAGCCGTCGCTCATCTGGGCGATCGCGAGCACGGTCTGCGTGTCGGCGAGGCGGACCCGGGTCGATAGCGTCGCGCGCCCGGCGCGCGGGCCGAGATGGGCGCTCACCACGTCCGGAAGCGGGTTTTTCTCGGTGAAGACGTGGATCGCCTTCACGTGGTCGGAGGCCGTCATCGGGCTCTCGACCGCGACCGAGAGCGGCACCGAGTTGCCGTTGTCGATCAGGGGCGGCAGCACGAGCTTGACCCTGCCGCGGCGGACCTGCGCGCCGCCAGTGGCCTTGCGGACAGCTTCCTCCAGGGCCGCCCTGCGCAACGCCGCCTGGTTGGGATCGAGCTGGGAATTGGCCCTCGTCGCCGCAGCGATGGAAGCGGCGCCACAGGCAAGAACCAGAAATTCGCGGCGGCTCGTCATTCGAGCGCTCATTTCAGACTAGATAGATAGGCAACAACATCTTCAATCTGTTCCGCGGTGAGGATCGTCTTGCCGCGAAACGCGGGTGCCACGCGCGCGAGGCCTTCGCTCTTGTAGTACGCGGGCATGATGCTTTGCGGGTTGACCTTCGTCGGATCGACGATCCGCTGCCGGATCTGGCCCTCGGTCAGCCGCGCTGCGCTCCTCAGGTCCGGGGCAAGATCGCCCTGGAACCGTTCCTCGGGGAACGGCCCGCTGTGGCACAAGAGGCACAAACCGACCTGCCGGTTGGCCACGATCGCCCGGCCCCGCGCCGCGTCGCCTTTGGCGCCGGTCAGCGAGGCCGGAATCGAGTCGCCCGCAAAAGCATTTCCGGCAAGAAACGAAAATGCGATCGCGCAAGCCTCACACCAATTCAATGCCGTGGTTCTTCAGCGGCACCGAGCGGATGCGTTTGCCGGTCGCCCGGTAGAACGCGTTCAGCACCGCCGGCGCCGCGACGCAGATCGTCGGCTCGCCGATTCCACCCCAGATCGGGCCGCCCGTCGGCATCAGAATGGTTTCCACTTTCGGCATCTGCGCGATGCGCATCGAGTTGTACTGGTGGAAGTTCGTCTGCTCGATGCGGCCGTCCTTCACCGTGCACTCCTGGAAAAAGAGCGCCGACAGGCCGTAGACGAAGGACCCCGCGACCTGGCGCTCGATCTGCGCCGGGTTGACCGCGTAGCCCGGATCGGTTGCGGCGACGATGCGGTGCACCTTGACCTTGTTGCCGTCCTTGACCGAGATCTCGCAGGCCGCGGCGACGAAGCTGTCGAAGGCTTTCATCTGCGCCACTCCGCGATAGACGCCCTTGGACGCGGGCTTGCTCCAGCCGATCTTGTCGGCCACCGCGTTCAGGACGCCCAGGTTCCTCGGGTGCTTCGCCATCAGCTTGCGGCGGAATTCGACGGGATCCTGGCCCGCCGCTTCCGCGAGCTCGTCCATGAAGCACTCGATGAAGACCGCGTTCTGGTTGATGTTGACGCCGCGCCAGAACCCCGGCGGGACGTGGGTGTTGCGCATCGCATGGTCGATCATGAGGTTCGGCACGGTATAGCCGAAGGAATGCTCGCCCGATTCGAACACACCCTGGAAGGTCAGGGGATCGCGGCCTTTCTGCGCCTGCACGACCTCGGGGCGGACCGCGGCGAGGATCGACTGGCCCGAAAGCCGCATATGCAGCCCCGTGAGATTTCCACCCGCGTCAAGACCCCCCACCAGTTTGCACTGCATGACCGGGTGATACTTGCCGTGCGCCATGTCCTCCTCGCGCGACCAGATCAGCTTCACCGGCGTGCCCGGCATCTGCTTGGCGATGAGGACGGCTTGTCCCACGTAGTCGTCCGGATAGGTGCCGCGCCGGCCGAATCCGCCGCCCAGCATGACGTTGTGCACGTCGACCTTGTCGGACGTGAGGCCCGAGGCCGCGAGCACCTGCGCGAAAGCGCCTTCGCCGTTCTGCGTCGGGCCCCACATCTCGCAACGCTCCGGCGTCCAGCGCACGGTCGCGTTCATCGGCTCCATGCAGGCGTGGTTCTGGAACGGGTAGGCGTACACCGCCTCGATCTTTTTCGCCGCGCCGGCGAGCGCCGCCTTGGCGTCGCCCGCCTGGTTGCCGACGAAGGCCTGCTCCGCGTCCAGTCCCGCCTTGAGCACCTCCGCGATGTCGGCGCTGGACACCTTGGCGTTCGCGCCCTCGTCCCAGACGATGGGCAGCGCATCGAGCGCGGTCTTCGCCTGCCACCAGGTGTCCGCGACCACCGCGACGCCGGAATCGCCGACCTGCACCACTTTCTTCACGCCGCGCATGCCGCTGACACGGGCGGCGTCGAAGCTCTTCACCTTGCCGCCGAACACCGGACAATCCCTGATCGCCGCGTTCAGCATCCCGGGCATCTTCAGGTCGGAGCCGTAGATCATCGTTCCATTCACCTTCTTCGCGGTGTCCAGGCGCTTCAGCGGCTTGCCGGCGATCTTCCAGGTCTTCGGATCCTTGAGGGGCACGTCCTTCGGCTGCTCCAGGCGCGCGGCAGCTTCCGCCACCTTGCCGTAGGTCGTCTTGCGCCCCGAGGCCTTGTGCGTGATGACGCTGTTCGACGCCGTGCACTCGGATGCGGGAACCTTCCATTCGTTGGCGGCTGCCTGCACCAGCATCATTCGCGCCGCCGCTCCGCCCTTGCGCACGTATTCGTGCGACTGGCGGATTCCGCGGCTGCCGCCGGTGGAGAACTCTCCCCAGGCGCGCTTGCGCGCGACGCTCTCCCCCGGGGTCGGATACTCGATCGACACCCGGTTCCAGTCGCACTCGAGTTCCTCGGCGACCAGCTGGGCGAGGCCGGTGATCGTGCCCTGGCCCATCTCGGCTCGCACGACGCGGACGGCGGTGCTGTTGTCCGGGCGGATCACCACCCAGACGGTGATCTCGGGCGAGCCGTCGGCCGCGCGCACCACTGCGGGACCGAAGGGCGGAAGGCGCAATCCCAGCGCGAGGCCGCCGCCGACGGCGGCGCTGCTGATGAGGAAGGAACGGCGGGTAAATTTCGGAATGGTTGTCATGGTTGTCTCCCTCACGCGACCTTGGCGGCGGCGTGGATCGCTGCGCGCACCTGCTGGAACGTGCCGCAGCGGCAGATATTGGTGATGCTGGCGTCGATGTCGGCGTCGGTCGGCTTCGGCTTCGCCTTGAGGAGCGCAGCCACCGCCATGATCATTCCGGACTGGCAGTAACCGCATTGCGGCACCTCGTGATCGATCCACGCTTTCTGCACCTTGTGCAGGACCTTGCCCGAGGCAAGGCCTTCGATGGTGGTGATCTTCGCGTCGCCCACGGCGCTCACGGGCACCTGGCACGAGCGCATCGGGAGGCCGTTCACGTGCACGGTACAGGCGCCGCACTGCGCGACGCCGCAGCCGTACTTGGTGCCGGTGAGGCCGACCTGTTCCCGGATCACCCAGAGCAGGGGCGTGGTCGGGTCGACGTCGACCTCGTGAGATTTACCATTGACTGTCAGGCGTGCCATTGTGTTCTCCTGTGTTGAAAGCGAGGCGGCTATTTGAATACCTGCTGCATATACATGATGAGGTCGGCTCGGTCGCGCGCTTCGGGCATGCCCGCGTACGGCATGCGGTTCGCCGGCACGGCCTTCTGCGGATCCGCGATATAGGCGTCCAGAGTCTTCGGCGTCCAGGTGATGCCGCTCTTCTTGAGTGCGGGGGAATAGCGAAAGTCATCCAGCTCCGCCGCCCGTCGCCCGAAGATTCCGTAAAGACTCGGTCCCACTCCGTTGACGCCGCGCTCGACCGCGTGGCAAGCGTGGCATTCCTCGAACAGCTTCTGGCCGTGTTTCGTATCGCCCTGCGCGTGCGCAAGGCCGGCGACGAGGAGCAATGTCGTCGCGGCGGCCGCGGTGGTTCCGAGGCGCGTCCTCATGCGGACACCAGCGGGCCGGGATTTTTCATATAGCGGTTCTTGATCGCGTCCGCCGTCCAGTAGGCGAGCGCCCCGACCGGCCCGGTCGGGTTGTATACGGAGTTGTGCGGAAACACGTTCGCGCCCACCACGAACAGGTTGTGGCAATCCCAGCTCTGCAGGTACTTGTTCAAGGCGCTGGTCTTCGGACTGATCCCCATGATGGTACCACCGGTGTTGTGCGTGCTCTGGTAAGGCACCACCGTCCAGGGCTCGGTGCGCGCCACGGCCGGGTTGAGCCGGGTAGGGTTCATGGACTTGGCGATGTCGTTGATCACTTGCGCCGCGTGCCGCCCGATCTTGTGCTCGTTCTCCTTGTAATCGAAGGTCATGCGCATCATCGGCAGGCCGAATGCGTTGCGGTAGGTCGGGTCGAGATCGTAATAGTTGTAGCGGTTCGCCATCACGCTGCCGCTCGAGCCGATCTGCATCGCGGTGTCGTACCACTTCGCGGTGGCGGCCTTCCATTCCTTGCCCCAGGCGGGCGTGCCGCTTGGCACAGGGCGGTAGCCGATCGGCAGGGCAGTATTGAACGCACCGGCGACGATAAAGCCGCCGACGTAACCCTGCTTGCCGCGGTCGAAATCCCAGTTCGCGTTGAAGTCGTCCATGGTCGTGCTCGACCCGCCGGCGTTCATGAACGGGTTGAAGTGCCTGCCCTCGAAGAACAGGGTCGCGCCCGCGCCGGTCTGATAGCAGTAGTTCTTGCCGATCACGCCTTTCTGGCTCACAGGGTCGTAAGGCTGGCCTATCCCTGAGAGCAACATCAGGTGCACGTTGTTGATGGCGTACGCGCACAGCATTACCATCCCCGCGGGCTGCTCGAATTCTTCGCCGTTCAGCACGTTCGTATAGGTCACGCCGGTCACGCGCTTTCCGCTCGAGTCCTTCAGCACCTTGGTCACCCACGTGTGCGTGCGCAGCTCGAAATTCGGATTGCGCATGGCAACGGGAATGACGGTCATGTGCGGGCTGCCCTTGGCGTTCGCCTCGCAGCCGAAACGCTGGCAATGGCCGCAATACTGGCAGGCGCCGAAGCGCGAGCCGTCCGGATTCGTATACGCGCGCGAGGCATTGGCGCTGGGGCGCGGGAACGGGTGGTAGCCGTTGTTCGCCGCTGCCGTCTTGAACATTTCCTGCGCGAGCACCGGCGTCAAGGGCGGCAGCGGATAGTCGCGCGCGCGCGGTGCCTCGAACGGATTGCCGCCGGGCACGATCTTGCCCTTGAGATTGCCCGCCTTGCCCGACACCGCAGCGATGTACTCGAACTTGTCGTAGTAAGGCTCGAGCTCGTCGTAGGTGATGCCCCAGTCCTGGATAGTCATGTCCTCGGGGATGTGCTTCTTGCCGTAGCGCTCCTCGTAAAGGCTGCGCACCTTGAACTCCATGTCGGTCCAGCGCCAGGTGTGGCCGCTCCAGTGCACCCCCGAGCCGCCGACCACGTCGCCGGGCAGGAAGGAACCGAGCCGGCGCATCGGCAAGGCCTCCTGCGAAACATTGTTGCGCACGGTGATGGTGTCTTTCTGCGTGTTCATCATCAGGTCGTGGCGCACCACGTAGCGCAGCTCGTCGCGCACCTGCGGCACCTGGAAGTCCGCCTCGGTGCTGCGTTGCCCGCCGCGCTCGAGAGCGACGACTTTCAGTCCCGTCGCGCTCAATTCCTTGGCGAGGATGCCGCCCGTCCAGCCCAGGCCCACGATGACGACGTCGACTTCCTTCAGTTTGGTGGCCATGCCGTTCTCCTCGTCAAGCGGACACCAGCGGTCCCGGATTTTTCAGATAGCGGTTTTTCAGCGCGTCCGCCGCCCAGTACGCGAGGGCGCCGACCGGCCCTGTCGGGTTGTAGGCCGAATTGTGCGGGAACACGCTCGCGCCCATGATGAAAAGATTGTGGCAGTCCCAGCTCTGCAGATACTTGTTGACCGCGCTGTTGCCCGGGTTGCTGCCCATGATGGTACCGCCGGTGTTGTGCGTGCTCTGGTAGGGCACTACTGTCCAGGGATCGGTGCGCGCCACCGCCGGGTTCATACTCGTCGGGTTCATCGACTTTGCGAGATCGTTCATCACGCCCGCGATGTGCCGCCCCATCTTGTGCTCGTTTTCCTTGTAGTCGAAGGTCATGCGCATCAACGGCTGGCCGAAGGCATTGCGGTAGGTCGGGTCGAGGTCGTAATAGTTGTAGCGGTTCGCCATCACGCTGCCGCTGGAGCCGAGGGTCATCGCGCTGTCGTACCACTTCGCGGTCGCCGCTTTCCACGCCTTGCCCCACAGCGGCGTGCCCCCGGGCACCGGCCGGTAACCGATCGGGCGGCCGCCCGTCATGCCGCCGCTGATGTTCGAGCCGCCGACGTAGCCGTATTTCGCGCGGTCGAACTCCAGGTTCGTGTTGTAGTCGTCGATCGTGACGTTCAGGCCCCCGGCCGACATGAAGGGATTGAAATGCCGGCCCTCGAAGAACAGCGTCGCGCCCGCGCCGGTCTGGTAGCAGTAGTTTTTGCCGATCACGCCAGTCTGCGCGACCGGATCGTAGGGGCGGCCGATGCCCGAGAGCAGCATCAGGTGCACGTTATGGATGGCGTACGCGCACAGCATCACCATCCCGGCCGGCTGCTCGAATTCTTCGCCGTTGAGCACGTTCGTGTAGCTCACGCCGGTGACGCGTTTGCCGCTCGAATCCTTCAGCACCCTGTTCACCCAGGCATGCGTGCGCATTTCGAAATTCGGGCTGCGCATCGCAATCGGAATCACCGTCATGTGCGGGCTGCCCTTGGCATTCGCCTCGCAGCCGAAGCGCTCGCAGTAGCCGCAGTACTGGCACGCGCCGAACTTCGCGCCGTCCGGATTGGTATAGGGGCGCGACGCGTTCGCGGTCGGCCGCGGGAACGGGTGGTAGCCGCCGTTGCGCGAAGCCTTGTCGAACAGCTCGCAGGCGAGGCTAGGCGTGAGCGGCGGCAGCGGATATTCGCGCGCGCGCGGCCCCTCGAAAGGGTTGCCGCCGGGCACGACCTTGCCCTTGAGGTTGCCCGCCTTGCCGGAGATGCCGGCGACGTATTCGAACTTGTCGTAATACGGCTCGAGTTCCGCGTAGCTGATCCCCCAGTCCTGGATCGTCATGTCGGCGGGGATGTAGCCCTTGCCGTAGCGCTCCTCGTACAAGCTGCGCACCTTGAATTCCATGTCGGTCCAGCGCCAGGTGTGGCCGTTCCAGTGCACGCCTGCGCCGCCGACGCCTTCGCCCGGCAGGAACGATCCGAGCCTGCGCATCGGCAGCGCCTCCTGAGAAGGATTGTTGCGGATCGTGAGCGTATCTTTCTGGGTGTTCATCATGAGGTCGTGGCGGAACTGGTAGCGCAGCTCGTCGCGCACCGAAGGCAGGCCGAAATCCGCCTCGGTGCTGCGCGGGCCGCCGCGCTCCAGCGCCACGACCTTCAGCCCGGCCGCGCTCAATTCCTGGGCGAGTATGCCGCCCGTCCAGCCCAGGCCCACGATGACGACATCGACTTCCTTCAGCCTGGCCGCCACGCCGTTCTCCCGCTCAGCTCATATCCGAGATGCCGACGGGGTCGACCGTGTATTTCTTGTCGCGGTACTTCTCGACGTTCTGGTAGTGCACGGCGATCACCCCGGGGAAGCCGATCATCTTCCAGCCCGCCTTGTTGCGGTTGCCGCCGTAGATCGGGTCCGAGAACATGCCCTCCATGACGTTCTGGTAGATCGTTGCGAAGAAAACGCGCGCGGGCGGGCCGTTTTCGAAGGCCACCTTGCCGGCCTGCAGGCCGACCAGGAATTCCTGGCGCTGGCTTTCGCTGATCTTGTCGAAGCTCTTGCCGTAGGTCTTCACGCAGAACGCGTTGGCGGCGGCAATGCCCGCGCGGTACAGCTCGGCGGGGGTGAGCGGGAGCTGGTAGCCCTGGCTCGGCACGCCCTGCTTCCACGGGCCCTGCATGTAGAGGCGGTCGCCCTTGCCCCAGCCGCCGGCGAGGGCGCGGTCGATGTAGGTGTTGAGGCCGAGCTCGGTACCCTTGGGCGTGAGCTGGTCCGCCGGCACCATGTGGTCGACCAGCGCCTCGACGAAAGCCGCCTCGTCTGGATTCAGATACGCGTAAGTGTTCGGTGCCGGTGAGCCCTGACTCGCTGGCGCAGCCGCGGCCGGCTGGGCCTCCGCGGGGCGCGGTAGTGAGACAGTCGCGGCAGCTGCGCTCCCTGCCACAGCGCTTTTCAGAAACGCGCGGCGATCGAATCCGTCGTTTTTCATCGCTCCTCCTTTGGTGGACCCTGCGAATCCCACGATGACCTGCAGAAGTATAAGCCCCCGCATGGCACTTGCAAGCATCGCGGCGGCTCGCGCGCTAAACTGGGATGGCTGTCCGGCCTGGGCACTTCAAGGGGGAGACTGATCATGCGGCTTCACGCGTCGAAGTTCATCAGAGTCGAATTCGCAGCGCTCGCGGGCGTCATTGCCGTCGCGCTTGCAGCGGCCGCATTCGCCGCCGAATACCAGATGACTGTCAACAGAGACCGCCTGGTCAATGCGCAGAACGAGCCGCAGAACTGGCTGCTGATGAACGGCGACTACGGCGCCACCCGCTATTCGAAGCTCACCCAGATCAACCGCGACAACGTCAGGAACCTCCGGCTCGTCTGGGCGATGGCGCTGGGCGGCATGCAGGACGTCGGGCAGAACGGCCCGGAAAACGAGGTCAATCCGCTGATCGACAACGGTTTCATGTATACGACCGACGGCTGGGGCACGGTGTACAAGATCGACGCGCGCAATCCCAACAAAGGCGAGTTCGTCTGGATTGCAGACCCCGGCGTCAAGCACCAGGGCAACGCCCCGCGCACGCGCGGCATTGCGCTGTGGGAAGACCTCGTGATCGCCAACCTTCCGGACGGGCGGGTCATCGCGATCAACCGCGACAACGGCGAGATCGTGTGGGACAGGATGGTCGCCGGCAAGACCGAGTTCGGCAGAGTGGAAAAATTCCTGACCGCGCCGCTGGTCGCCGACGGAAAGGTGATCGTGCAGAACGGCGCGGGCGACGGCGGAACGCGCGGCTGGGTGGCGGCGCTCGAAGTCAGGACGGGCAAGGAATTGTGGCGCTGGTACGTCGTGCCCAAGCCCGGCGACCCGGGCAGCGAAACCTGGAAAGACGACCACAATGCGTGGAAAACCGGCGGCGGCGGAATCTGGCAGACCGGCTCCTACGACCCGGCGACCAGGCTCTATATCGTCGGCACGGGCAACCCGTTCCCGATCTACGATCCGCAGGCGCGGCCGGGGGACAACCTGTACACAGATTCCGCGGTGGCGCTCAACGTCGATACCGGCAAGCCCGCATGGCATTTCCAGTACACGCCGAACGACTCGTGGGACTACGACGAAGTCGGCGTCCACATGCTCTATGACGCGACGATCAACGGCGAGCCGCGCAAGATCGTCGGGCATTTCGGGCGCAACGGCTTCTACTACACGCTCGACCGCACGAACGGCAAATTCATCAAGGCCGACCAGTACGTGAACGATCTCAACTGGACCAAGGGGATCAATCCCAAGACCGGCAGGCCGCTCGATTACGATCCGAAGCTCGACGTGCAGATTTACAATCCAGTCGCGCGGGCGCTGCGCGGCGACGGAAAGAAACGCGCCTGCCCGACCTGGCACGGCGGCGTCGCGCACCAGCCGACGGCCTACCACCCCGTGAAGAAGATCGCCTACGGCGTCGGCATCGAAGGCTGCTTCACGCAGAACGGGGCGGCCGTCGTGTTCAAATCCAAGGACGGCGACGTCGACGTGAAAGCGAGCGAGAAGCGGGACTATTCGAGCGACCTCTATTACGGCTCGGTCACCGCCTTCGACACCGTCAGCCACAAAGTGATAGCGAAAGCGATCACCGATATCGAAATCCGCTCGGGCGCGATCGTCACCGCCGGGGGCCTGGTGTTCACCGCGCTGCAGGACGGCTGGGTTATCGCGTATCACGACGAGACGCTCGAGGAGCTCTGGCGCTTCAACCTCGGCACGCCGCTCAAAGGCGCGCCGGTGACCTACGCGATCGGGCCGAAGCAGTTTCTCGCCGTGCAGTCGGGCGGGCGCCACCTGCACCCGGTGAAGTTCGACAAGCTGGAGAACTCCAGCTACCTGTTCGTGTTCGCGTTGAACTGAGCTTACTTCGGGAACTCGCCGCAGGCCTCGACCTCCGCGCCCCAGTACTCGATGCACCTCGCGCGGTTCATCGGGCCTTTGCCGACGATCTTCGCGAACAGGAAGTCGGACAGCAATTCGACCTCGCGCGGCTGAAGAGTGGCCGGGGGGTCGGGCAGGCTCAAACCACTCGATTTCAGGTCGGCCTGCTTCATGCCGTAGCAGCGAGCGTCGCTGTAGGCGAGCTTGTCGAACGCGGGCATGCTCCTTCCGGGGCGCCCGCACTTGATCGCCACGATCAGATCGCCGCGTTCGAGCTTGGTCTCGCGGAGGTTCGCGCCGTCGGGCATCTGGCTGTCCATCTTGCGGCCGTCGCCCGCCCAGCCGTGACACGCCTGGCAATTTCCCTTCTGCAGGAAAAGTCTCATGCCTTCGGCGATGTCGCCCGCTTCGGGAGCCTGCGCCTGCAAGGTGGAGGCGACCAGCAGCCCGGCAACGAACGCAAGAAGTTTCACCGCAAATCGCCGCCCGCTCAAAACGCGTAAAGCTTCGCCGGATTGTCGACCAGGATCTTCCTGCGGATCGCCGCATCGGGCGCCCACACCGGCAGCAGGTTCAGCACGAGGCCGTCGTCGACCTGGAAGAGCGGTGTGAGTTCGGTCGCCTTTCGTCCGGACGCAGCGTTCGGATGCGGCCAGTTCGTTCCCCAGACGATGCGATCGGGGTTCGCCGCGATCAGCGCTCGGGCGAGCGGCACGAAACCGGCGTAGTCCGGTCGCGGGCCGGCCGTGACCGAGATCTTGACGTAGGCCTTGCCCGAGCGGACCAGCTCCACCAGCTCGGCGAAGCCGGGCTGCTGCACACCGAGCTCTGCGCGCGCGCCGCCGAAATGGTCGAACACGACCGGCACCGGTGAGGCGGCGACGAGGTCCTTGATCGCGGAGATCATCGCCAGGTCCGTGAACATCTGGACGTGCCAGTTGCGGCTCTTCATGCGCTCGGCCGCCGCCTGGAACCGCCGGCGGCCGACCGCCGGGTCGTTGGTGCCGCCGGTCGCGAGATTGAGCCGGATGCCGCGCACGCCGGCGCGGCCCATGGCGTCCAATTCGTTCTCCGGCGTCTTGTCGTCGATGACGGCGACTCCGCGCGCGTCGGCGCCGCGCGCCTTCATGCCCCAGAGCGTGGCCGAATTGTCGGTGCCGTAGACGCTCGGCGTGACGATCACCACGCGCTGCACGCGCAGCGCCTTGTGCAGCGCCGCCATCTCCTCGGGCAGCGCCGTCTCCGGCGTATAGACGCGGCCCGCGAAGAACGGAAATTTCTCCGGATCGCCGTGGATGTGAGTATGGCAATCGCAGGCGCCTGCCGGCACGTCGAAATTCACGGACGTGGCCGGTTGGGCGGCTTTGGCAAGGACGGTTCGGGTACGCATGATGACTCCGGCCGCAATCGCTCCGAGCAGAAGATCGCGTCGCGTTGGCATGGGTTTCCTCCTTTGTCGGAATCTTATCCGTTGTGAGCTTGTTTCGGTATATCGTATGTTCCATGTACGTCATCGCGCGTCGCGCCCTGGCCGTGGTCCTGCTGGTGATCGCTTCGACGGCGATCGCATGGGCGCAGGCCTACCCGGACCGGCCGCTGCGGCTCGTGGTCGGATTTCCGCCCGGGGGCAGCGGTGATTTTCTCGCGCGCATCATCGCCGACGAGCTGTCCCGGGAGATCGGCCAGCCGGTGGTGGTGGACAACAAGCCTGGCGCGGGCTCCAACATCGCCGCAGAACAAGTGGCGCATGCCGCGCCCGACGGCTACACCATCCTGCTCGCCGGCAACTTCACCCACGCGATCAACCCCTGGCTGTACAAGAATCTCTCATGGGATCCGCACCGCGACTTCACGCCCATCACCGAGGTCGCGCTGATGAGCATCATCGTCTGTGTCACGCCACAGCGCGGCATCCGTTCGATGAAGGAACTGATCGCCAAAGTCAGGAGCGAGCCGGGCAGGTGGTTCTACGCCTCGCCCGGCAACGGCACTTCGCAGCACCTTGCGGGCGCGGAGATCAACCGCATCGCCGGAATCGACATGCAGCACGTGCCCTTCAAGGGCGGCGCGCCGTCGCTGCAGGCTGTGCTGGCGGGCGACGTGCAGGTGATGATCGGCACGACGCCGGTGGTGCTCCCGCAAATTCGCGCGGGGAAGCTGGTGCCGCTCGCGCTGATCACGCGCGCGGCCTCGCCGATGGTCCCGGGCGTGCCCGGGATGGAGGAAGCGGGCGTGCCGGGAATGGACCTGGGAAGCTGGTGGGGCATATGGGCTCCGCCCAGGGTGCGGCCCGAGGTGAAGGAGCGCCTGTACGCGGCAATCACCCGGGTGATGCGCCTGCCGCAGGTTGCGGAGAAACTTGCGCGCGAGGCGATGGAGCCGGAGATCTCCGCATCGCCCGAAGAGTTCGCCGCGTTCGTGCGCAGGGACCACGCTTCCTACGAGCCCATCGTCAAGGCGTCCGGTGCGAAGGCGGATTAGGATACGTACACTTTGATTTCAAGAATCGAGAGGAGAAGACCATGGCCGACAAATTCGTTCGTTTGCTTTTGACGTTCGCGCTGGCGACGGCGCTCACCGCCCTCGCCGCCGAGCCCGACCCCAGGATTCTCGCGTACACGCTGCCGGAGAACATCCAGTGGAAGGACAACGCCGCGCGCACCAACCAGACCGCCATTCTCTACGGGGATCCCACCAAGCCCGGGCCTTACGCGATGCTGATCAAGTGGAAGGCGGGCAACATGAGCCGGCCGCACTACCACGAGCACGACCGCTTTTTCGTGGTGGTGTCGGGCACCTGGTGGGTGGGCACGGGGCCGAAGTTCGACCCCGAGAGCACCAAGCCCATGCCCGCGGGCACCTACGTCCTGCACTACGCGAACGGCATCCATTACGACGGCGCAAAGCAGGGCGACACCATCATCGCGCTGCACGGCATGGGGCCGGTGAGCAACATACCGGCGGAGCAGAAATGACGCGCGAGCCGGGTGCGGTGAGGAATGCGCTTCTGATTTGCGCCGGCTTTTCCGCCTCCGGCGCGGTTTCGGCCGCGCCGGTGAATTACAACATCGATCCCGAGCACACCTATCCGAGCTTCGAGGCCGACCACATGGGCCTGTCGATCTGGCGCGGCAAGTTCAACAAGACCGCGGGCAAGGTGAGCCTGGACAAGGCCGCCGGAACGGGAACAGTGGAGGTCGCGATCGAGACGGCGAGCATCGACTTCGGCCACGCCAAGGTGGCCGAATACCTCGCGGGTCCGGACCAGCTGGATGCTGCGAAGTATCCGACGATCAGCTACAAGGGCAGGCTCGAGCGCTTCGTCAACGCCGCGCCGACCGCGGTCAGCGGCGAACTCACGATGCACGGCAAGACCCGGCCTGTCGCTCTGAGGATCAATTTGTTCAAATGCATCCCGCATCCGCTCCTGAAGCGCGAGCTGTGCGGCGCGGACGCCTTCGGCACTTTCGATCGCAGCGAGTTTGGTCTCGACTACGGGCCGCAGTGGGGCTTCAAGCCGGAAGTGACGCTGCGTATCCAGGTCGAGGCGCTCGCGGAGGAGAAATGAACGTCGGAAGGAGGTCCGTCAAGCAATTCACTGTAATCGTCAGCGGCGCCATTCTCGCCGCCTGCTCGGGTGCAGCCGGGTTGCTCGATGCCGGAGAATCCCCCGACCTGATTCTCTACAACGGCAAGATCGTCACGGTCGATTCCGCGTTCTCCATCGCCCGGGCGGTGGCGATTCGCGGCGATCGTTTCGTCGCGGTCGGAACCGACGACGCGGTGCGCCGCACCGCCGGAGCGGCGACGAAATCGATCGATCTGCGCGGGCGCACCGTAATCCCGGGATTGATGGACGGGCACCTGCACAACGCGGGCGGCGGGCCCGGGGTGAATCTCTCCGAAGTCCGCAGCATGGCGGAGCTGCTCGCCGCGGTCGAGGCGCGGGTCAAGGCGGGTAAACCCGGCGACCTGGTGGTCTCCAATTCCGACTGGCACGAAGC